>Ga0210394_10006309_pt1 | contig 12874 bp, 10 predicted proteins | sample IncBWC12MmetaG_FD_160121 | JGI IMG/M metagenome (GOLD analysis project Ga0210394, IMG submission 160121) | Forest soil microbial communities from Barre Woods Harvard Forest LTER site, Petersham, Massachusetts, United States - Inc-BW-C-12-M | ecosystem: Environmental > Terrestrial > Soil >... | reverse complement strand
CGATCAGATTGAGAAACCGCATCGCCCGCCGCTCCATCGGGTAGACCAGACGGCTTCCGTTGATGAATTCGCCTTTCCCGGTCACGATGGCTGCGTAGAACTTGGGCAGATCCTCGGGGGGCACCGTCAGGTCGGCATCGAGGATCATCAGGATCTCGTTGCGAGCCAGAGCGAACCCCTTGCGCACCGCGTCGCCCTTGCCTCGACCGTCCTGCTTGGCCGATACGATTCGCATGGGAGCGCCGCCGCGCGTCCGCACGCTCTCAATGCGCTCCCAGGTGTCGTCCTTCGAGCCGCCCTCGATGAAAATCAGCTCATCGTCCGATCCCATCCTGGGTGTCCGAGCGACGATGTGCTCGATATTGCCCGCCTCGTTGCGTGCGGGAACGATGATTGACACGGAAGGTGTCCACGCGCGCGCGCGCGGCGCGACGCGAGCCACCACGAGATTCGTCATGCAAAGGCTCGACAGGATCGGCAAGGGAGCAAGGAAGCGATTGGCGAGCCCGCTCAATAAGGGAATGGGCAGCGGCAGCAGCACCTTGGGATCGCGCCGGATGACCTCGAAGCCTGCCAGGTACAGCAGGTTGTCGATGTCGGAATGCGCGAGCCAGTTCTGCTCGGGCGTGCGCCCGCGCCAGCGCAGCCAGGTTGCGAGAGAAGTGAACGGCCGCCACAGTGCACTGTAGTAAAGAATAATCACGCGCGCGTCGTTCGACACGGCGCCTTGAATGCGCTCGAGGTAGGACTGGATGTCCTTCTGATAATGGAGCACTCCGTTCAGAAGGACGAAATCGGCGTTCCGTACCTCGGCATCGAATGCGGGCTCGTTGCTGCGCAAGCTAAGGGCCGTGGGCATCATCGAACGCAGCTCGTCGTTTGGCGCATCGACTTCGACCAGGCGATCTTCAGCCCGCGCGTACAGGCCGATGTAGCGCGCGAGCAGGGCGTAAAAATAGCGGCGCAGCTTCACCGAGGTACGGGCGACGGTCTTGCCGGAGCGCTGGGAATCCACAGCGCGCACAGTCCGCATGCGCACAACCCGATGAAGAACACCGCATGGAAGGCCACAGCAAGCACCAGGCCATCCCCCGGACTGCGGCCCAGCAGCAGGAAGGCGGAAACGATCGCGGCATGGAGCGTCCCAACGCCGGACGGCGCGGCGGGCAGTGCCATCCCGAGCGCCGCGGCAAACTGCAGCACGAACGCTTCAGTCGGCGAAACATCGATCCCGACCAGGCGGCCGGCGGCGACGTATGCAATCTCATAGATGCCAAACCACATCAGTCCGGTCAGGCCGATCGGCAGAGCGAGCGAACCGATCGTGCTGGCACTCTTCAGGTGCAGCACAGGGCCAAGGACATGGCGATAGGCGCGCGGGTTGAGCTTGACGATCCAGGCGGATGACCGCACGACCCGATGCAGCCAACCCGAGCGCGCGCTCCAAAGAAAAGTGGCGAGCGCGCCCAGCAGCAAAGCGCCGACCAGCGGCGTTGTTGTGGTGGCGGGCTTTCCCCCGTTAAGAAACAGACCCGCTGCCCCGATCCCGAACATCGCGGTCGCCATCAGGTCGAGGACCTTCTCCATCGCCATCGCCGCGATCGAGCGGTGCAGCGAGATACCGGGCAGCTTCGCCGCCTGGATCGTGCGAACGGCGTCGCCACCTCGGAACGGAAGCACCTGGTTGCCGGCGAGCCCGATCGCGGCCATTCGCAGGCAGCTCGACCAGGTGGCGCGACGATCCAGCAGGCGCTGCCACCGCCAGGCCGTCACGACGACGATGGCCATCACGAGGACAGCCAGCCAGGGCAGGGCCTGCCAGGAGACGCGTTCGCCGAGGCCACGCAAGGACCCCCAGTCGGAAACCCGTATCGCATAAACGGCTGCCACCAGGCTGACTAGCACGGAACCGGCCAGTCGACGCAGCCCGGGATTGGCGAGAATGCTCGACCTCGGCGCCTGGTGAAGCTCGCCGGTGCCCGACTCGGGGCTAGATGACATCGGCAAATCCACGCCGGGTCTTCTGAAACCAGGCGAAACCTGCCAGCAGCAGCACCGCGCCGATCACAAACGACAGCACCAGCGCGCCCGGCTCGGGCAGGTGTCCGAATACGATGACGCTCCGCGCGGCCTCGATCGGGAAGGCCACCGGGTTCACTGTCGCGATGATTCTGAGGTGCTCCGGCAATGCGGACGAGGGGTAAAACATCGGCGACAGAAACATCAGCGCGGTCACGATGACGCCGACCACTTGCCCCACGTCGCGGACGTACACGCCCAGCGCAGCCAGGAACCAGCCGAGACCGAGGCACATCGCAACCAGGGGCAGCAGCACGACCGGCAGCAGCACGATCGTCCACGGGATGCTGCCGAGCGTCAGCAGCATCAATCCGATCAACACCGCGAGGCTGACGCCCGCGTGAAATAGCGCCGTCAGCAGCGTGACCCACGAGAGGATCTCGAGGGGGAAGATGACTTTCTTCACGAAATTGGGCTGGTTGACGATGGCGGCCGGCGCCCGCTGGACGCACTCGCTGAATATGCCGAACACGATCATTCCCGCGAACAGCACCACCGCGAAGAACGTCCTTCCCTCGACGGGTGCGTCAGGCCAGCGCGTGCGGAACACGACCGAGAAAACGAACGTGTATACCGCGAGCATCAGCATCGGATTGACCAGCGACCACAGTAGCCCGAGCGCCGAACCTCGGTAGCGACCCAGGATGTCGCGTCGTGCCAGTTGCACGATCAAGTGGCGGTTGCGCCAACCGCTGGCCACCAACGCAAGCGGTGAGGCGGAGTATTGCGACGCGCGCGGCGAGGGGTTGGAGATGGAGCTCAAGCTTCAGGCCGGTGGTGCCTCGGTCAGGCACCGGCTTGCAAACTGGCGGCCGGTACGGTGGCGCGTCGATGCGGTTTTGTGAGCTTCGCCCGGTCGGCCCGCAAGGATTCGGAAAGCGCCTGACGCATGGCGTCACGCGAAAACCGGGTTTTCGCAAATTCGATCATCTCCATCGACATCTTTTCAATCTCTGCCGGGTTTTCCAGCAGGCGCTGGATCTGTTCCGCAAACCCGCCTTCGTCCGAACAGACGCGAACGATGCGTTCGATCCCAGCCACTCCCTGTACCCCCGCCGGTGTCGTCACCAGCGGCAAACCCCAACGCAGCGCCTCGACGACTTTGCCTTTGACGCCCGCTCCGTAACGCAGCGGCACCAGCGCCAGGTCGGACGTTTGATAGAGTCGATCGAGCTCGTCGTCGGAGACGGAACCCAGCATCCGTATGTCGGGTGCCAGCAGGCTTCGCAGCTCGCCCGGCACGTTGGCGCCGACGACGTTCAGTTCGAACTCGATGCCTCGGCGCCTCAGGATCGGCAGCACGTCGCGCATCAACCACAGAGCGCCGTCCCGGTTGGGCGGGTGACCGAACCCTGCAACGAAAAGCAATCTTGGTTTGTCGTTGCGCCGAGCCGCGCGCGGCTCGCCGAAGGAGTCGAAAGCCAGCAACGGAATCTGGTGCGCCTCTATGGCCGGGTCCAAGGCGCGCACCTCGCCAACCTCCGAGTCGGACGGGTACAACACGACGTCGCTCAGTTTCCAGATGCGCGGCTCCAGGTGTGACATCAGCCGTTGCTCGCCGTTCGGACGCGTCCGCAACAGGCGTGCCTGGTCGCGCAGCCGCAGGTAGTGGATGTCGTGCCCGTAGTACAGGACCTTCGCGGTGCTGTGAGTGCGAACCTGAGCCAGGTATTCCTTGGCGATCATCGGCCGGTTGATCAGCACGGCGGCGAGCGACGAGCCCAGCTCTTCGAGCAGGGAACCGAAACGATCCGCGTTGTCCGCGCCATAGAGCACCTCGACCCCGATCGCCTGCAGGCGCTCCGTGTATCCGGGCTCGTACCACAGCGTGTGGGGCCAGAACTTGACGTTCCACCCGTCCTCGATCAGCGTGGTGACGATGTCCCACACCGAGCGGGAGCCGGCATCCCGGTCGGGCTTCGGAACATACTGGTCCACGATCAGGATGGTCCGCCGCGGTTTCAGGCGCTCGCGGGCGATCCTTACCCCGCTGTCGTACGGGCGATGCTCGGCGTCCAGCACGTTGGCCCACGACGCGCGAATCGCGTGCGCGTTTTCGAGCTGGCGGCGGCCCATGCTCTGTGTGATGGCGTCGCCCAGCCGCATTTGAGAAACCAGCGAGTCAGGTTGAAAATAAACCCGCCCGCCGCTGGCTCGGACCTTGAAGGCGAGGTCGACGTCCTCGCAATGGGTCGACGCATCGGCGCCCGTGAAGCGGCCCAAATTCCGGAACAGGGCACTTCGTATCAGCAGGGCTACCCCGGAGCAGTAGTCCGTTTCACGCAGGTAGCTGTAGTCCGGCCGGGCCGGATCGTCCCCGTGCCCCAAGTGCCAGGCCGATCCATCGCGCCACACCACGCCGCCTGCGGCTTGAAGACGTCCATCGGCGAGCAGCAGTTTCGGCCCCACCAGTGCGCAGTCGCGGCGCACCTCGAAGGTGCGCAGCAGGTTATCCAGCCAGCCGTCGTGCACCAGCACCTGGTCGCTCAGGAAGTGCACGTACGCGCCCCGCGCCAGATCCGCTGCACGGTTGCAGCAGCGCGCATATCCGGATACTTCCGTCATCGTTTCGATTCGCAGCCCCGGTATGTTCGCGAGCTTCGCCATGTCCGGATCGGTGCACGTGTCGTTCACCAGGATCACTTCGAAGCTGGCCGCCGGCGGTTGCGAGGAAAGGCGGTGCAGGCAGCGCAGCGCGGCGGTGTAGCCGTGTTGAGCGCACACGATGACGCTGACCCGCGGCGCCTCGGCGGATGGCTCGAAACGGGTTTCGGCTTCCATCCGTGATTGCGGCGGATGCGATATCGGTCGCTGCGTCCGGAACACCGCTGCGTGGACTCGCTTCCAGGTCTCGTAGTGGACCATGCCCCGGAAGGCGGGACCAGCCGCACGGTAAACGATGTCGACCAGGCGCTGCTTCGCCCCATTCGACAGCGGAAGCGCCAGGTAAGCCTGCCGCAGGCGTTCGTTCAGCGCCGGAGAGGCCACATCATTCCCCTTCGAACTCGCACAGGCTGAAAACCTTCAGGCCTTGCTTTTCCAGCCGCCTCCGCCCGCCGATGTCTGGCAGATCGATGACGAAACAGCACTCTACAACGGTACCGCCCATCTTCCCGATCAATTGCGAAGCGGCTTCGGCGGTGCCTCCGGTGGCGACCAGGTCATCCAGCAGCAGCACCCGATCACCCGGCGTAATCGCGTCGACATGGATTTCGATCCGGTCGTGCCCGTACTCGAGATCGTAGTCATGCCCGATCGCCGCCGCCGGCAGTTTGCCCTTCTTGCGGATCGGGACGAAACCGACGCCCAGAGAATACGCGACGGGTGCGCCCACGATGAAACCGCGCGACTCGATCCCTGCGACCTTGTCGATCTTCTGCTCGCTGTAGCGATTGACGATTTCCTGGATCATCTCGTGAAATCCGACCGGGTCCTTCAGTAACGTCGTGATGTCGCGAAACATGATCCCCTGTCGGGGGTAGTGCGGAACGGTGCGGATCTGCGACTTGATGTTCATGCTCAGGCCCGAACTTCACCCTTGACCCGACCGTACACGTCCGAAAACCGCTCGATGTCATCTTCGCCGACGTAGCTGCCGCATTGCACCTCGACGATCTCCAGCGGCTGCGTGCTTCGGTTGGCCAGCCGGTGCTTGACCCCGACCGGAATATAGGTCGACTGATTCGAAGCCAGATCGGCGGTTTCCTCACCGCGTGTGACGTGGGCGATGCCGGATATCACAACCCAGTGCTCGCTGCGTCGGTGGTGCAACTGAAGCGACAGCGAGGCCCCGGGCTTGACCACGATCCGTTTGACTTTGAAGCCTGCCCCCTCGGTCAGGACGGTGTAACTGCCCCACGGCCGATGCACGGTCGCATGCTCGACCGCAATGAGCGACCCCTCCTTCTTGAGTCGCGCAACCACATCCTTGACCTGCTGGCTCGCATCCTTGTGCGCTACCAGCAGCGCGTCCGGCGTGTCGACCACGACCAGATCGTCCAGCCCGAGCGCCGCAACCAGGCGGTCCTGCGCGCGGACGAACGTGTTGCGGCTGTCCAGCAGCAGCACAGGCCCGACGACGGCGTTGCCCTGCTCATCGCTCGCGTGCGCGTCCGATACCGCCTTCCACGATCCCACATCGCTCCAGCCGATATCGCATCCGACCAGACCCACATTGTCCGAACGCTCCATCAGCGCATAGTCGATTGAAATGTCCGGCTGGGCCTTGAACGCTTCGGCGTCGAAGATAATCTGCCCGGCCCCGTTTCGAGTGGTGCCGGCCGCCACCAGGGTCGCACGCGCCGCATCCAGAAGCGTCGGTGCGTGCTGGCGCAATCCGTCCAGGCAGGCCCGCACCGTGAAGCAGAACATGCCCGAGTTCCAGGCGAAGTTGCCTTGCTTCAAATACTGCTCAGCGACATCGCGCGCGGGCTTCTCGACGAAGCGCTTGACGGTGAAGGTGCAGGCGTCCGCCAACGGCGCACCCCACTCGATGTAGCCAAAGGCCGGGTCGGGCGCCGTCGGCGTGATGCCGAAGGTCACCAAGCGGCCGGTTGCCGCCAGATCGATCGCGCGACGGCAAGCCTCGTGAAAAGCGCTCACATTCTGAATCACGTGATCGGCGGGCAGCACCAGCAGAGCGCAGTCCTGGCCATGCTCGCGCTGAGCCCACAGAGCGGCCAGGGCGATCGCCGGGCCCGTATTGCGGCCCTGCGGCTCCAGCAGCAGCGCCAGGGGATACGGCACTTCGGCCGCTGCCAGGTCCTCCACCACCTTGTAGGAATAGGCAACGTTGGTGACAACGGCCATTTGGACGATGCCTGTCAGCCCATTGACGCGCGCGGCGGTCGCCTGCAGCAGCGAGCGACCGTCGGCCAGTCGCATGAAGGGCTTAGGCATCGACTCGCGCGATACCGGCCACAGACGTGTCCCGGCGCCGCCGCACAGGATGATCGGAACGAGATTCATGACGGTGCAGCCCAACCGCATCGGAGCGGATTGCTCCTCCAGCCGCAAGCATAGACGACCCGCGGGCGAGACATTTCCCCTGTGCGAGAATAGCTTGTAAATGACGTATGGCGGCGCTCTCAGTCACAGCCGCGCAACCCATCGATGTGAAGACCGCCTTCATTACCGGCATTACCGGGCAGGATGGTGCGTATCTGGCACAGCTGCTGCTGTCCAGGGGCTACCGGGTCATCGGCGGGATGCGCAGGTCGGCATCGAGGAATCTGTGGCGGCTGGAGGAGCTGGGAATTCACCACGACGAGCGGCTGTCGCTCGTGAATTTCGACCTGCTCGATGCGGGCGGTGCGACCGGGCTGCTGGATCGAATTCAGCCCGATGAGGTATACAACCTGGCCGCCCAGAGCTCGGTCAGCGCATCGTTCGAGGAACCGATGCTGACGTTGCAGACGGTCGGCGCCGGCCCCCTGCAGTTGCTGGAAGGCATTCGCGTCATCGATCCGAAGATTCGCTTCTTTCAGGCATCATCCTCCGAGATGTTCGGACGGGCACGGACGGCTCCTCAAGACGAAGAGACGACTTTTCGGCCTCGCACGCCTTATGGTGCCGCCAAGGTGTACGCGCACTGGATGACGGTGAACTACCGTGAGACCTACGGGCTTTTCGCGTGCTGCGGGATTCTTTTCAACCACGAGTCGCGGTTTCGCAGCCGCGAGTTCGTCACTCGAAAGATAACGGACGGCGTAGCCAAGGTGCAGCTCGGCAAGATCGACTGTCTGCGGTTGGGCAATCTGGATGCTCGCCGTGACTGGGGTTACGCGCCAGAATATGTCGACGCCATGACGCGGATCCTGCAAGCCCCCACGGCAGGAACCTACGTGCTGGCGACCGGCCACTCGACGTCGGTTCGCGACTTTGCAAAGCTGGCTTTTCGAGCCGCTGGCCGCGACATCGAATTCGTGGGAACCGGCGTCGAGGAGACGGCGGTCGAGACCAAGACCGGTCACGTTGTGATACGCGTTGATCCGAACCTCTACCGGCCGGCCGAGGTCGAGAAACTGGTCGGCAATCCGGAGCGCGCCCGTAGCGAACTCGGTTGGCAGCCCGCGATGCCGCTCGACCAGATCTGCGCCGAGATGGTCGAGGCCGATCTGCGCCGCAACGCGGCCGGGGCGTCTCTCTGATGATCCTGGTCACCGGCGGGGCCGGCTTCATCGGCGCTAATTTCGTCCATCAGTGGCTCGCCTCCGGCGACGAAGGCGCGGTGGTGGTCGACAAGCTGACCTACGCCGGTAACCTGGGCAACCTCGACGAGGTGAAGCGCAAGCCGGACCTGCATTTCGTCCACGCCGATATCTGTGACCGTGCCGCGGTGCGGGGGCAGTTGGCCGAACGCAGGCCGCGGGCGATCGTGCACTTCGCAGCCGAAAGCCATGTCGACCGCTCGATCCACGGACCCGCGCAGTTCCTGCACACCAACTTCATGGGCACCTTCGAGCTTCTGGAAGCAGCGCGCGAGTATTGGGGAGCGCTCGCAGGGGCGGAGCGCGACGCCTTTCGCTTTTTGCACGTGTCGACCGACGAGGTGTACGGCTCCCTCGACGAGAGCGACCCGGCATTCGCCGAGACCACGGCCTATGCGCCGAACAGCCCGTACGCGGCGTCCAAGGCGGGCTCAGATCATCTGGTGCGAGCGTGGCATCACACGTTCGGACTGCCGACGCTGGTCACCAACTGCAGCAACAACTACGGGCCGTATCAGTTCCCGGAAAAGCTGATTCCGTTGATGATCCTGAACGCCCTCGACGGCAAGCCGCTGCCGGTCTACGGGGATGGTCAGAACGTGCGCGACTGGCTCTACGTCAGCGACCATTGCGCGGCGATTCGACGCGTGCTGGCCCGAGGGCGCGTCGGCGAGACCTACAACATCGGAGGCGGTTGCGAGCGGCGCAATATCGAAGTGGTGCGCGCAATTTGCAAAACGCTGGCGGCGCTGCGCCCCAGGACGGGCGGTTACGAATCCCAGATCCAGTTTGTCAAGGATCGCCCCGGGCACGACCGGCGCTACGCCATCGACGCCGCCAAGATCGCCACCGAGCTCGGCTGGCGCCCGCAGGAAACTTTTGAAAGCGGACTGGCCAAGACGGTGCGCTGGTACCTGGACCACGCCGACTGGGTCGCCAGCGTGCGCGATGGGCGCTATCGGCAATGGATCGAAATGAACTACGGGAAGGCCGAATCGACATGAGTCGCGTGCGTCGTGGCATCGTGCTGGCCGGCGGCTCCGGCACCCGGCTGTATCCGGTGACCCAGGTGCTGTCCAAGCAGCTGCTGCCGGTCTACGACAAGCCGATGGTCTACTACCCACTGACCACGCTGATGCTGGCCGGGATCCGAGATGTGTTGCTGATATCGACGCCACAGGACACGCCGCGCTTTACCGAGCTGCTGGGCGACGGCAGCCAATGGGGAATTCATCTGCGCTACGCGGTGCAGCCCAAGCCCGAAGGTCTGGCTCAGGCGTTCATCATCGGGCGCCACTTCCTGCAAGGCGGCGAAGCGGCGCTCGTGTTGGGAGACAACATTTTTTATGGGCACGACCTGACCGAATCGCTCCGGCGCGCCAATGCGCGGGAGCGAGGCGCAACCGTATTCGCCTACCACGTGCTCGATCCGCAGCGCTATGGCGTCGTCGAGTTCGATCCGCAGGGGCGAGCCGTCAGTATCGAGGAGAAGCCTCGCGAACCGCGCTCGAACTACGCAGTGACGGGAATGTATTTCTATGATGCCCGCGTGATCGAGGTCGCCGCGCAGATCCGCCCGTCGGCGCGAGGCGAGCTCGAGATCACCGATGTGAACCGGCAATACCTGGATTGGGGCGACCTGGCGGTCGAGATCATGGGGCGCGGGACCGCCTGGCTCGATACCGGCACGCACGAATCCTTGATGCAGGCGGCGCAGTTCATCCAGACCATCGAGCAGCGCCAGGGTTTGAAAATCGCCTGCCCGGAGGAGATCGCGTACCGCAGCGGCTGGATCGGAGCACAGGACGTCGAGCGCGTCGCCGCATCGTTGAAAAATAACGGCTACGGCGATTACCTGAAGCGGCTGCTGACCGATCGGCTGTTGCCCCCGACCGCATGAACCGCGACCTTTTGGAGACCCTCACCCGCGCGCTCCCCTCTCCCGCCTTCGCTCGCTGCGCGAGCTACGGCGGGCAAGCCCGCCGAAGCCCGATAGGGCCAAGGCGGGCAGGGGGTGAGGGCCGATGAAGGTACACACGACAGCCTTGCCAGGGGTGATGGTCCTCGAGCCGAAGGTGTTCACTGATGCACGCGGTTTTTTCTTCGAGAGCTTCAACGCGAAGGCGTTTCGGCAGGCGACCGGCACCCGCGTCGACTTCGTGCAGGACAATCAATCCCGATCGATACGCAATGTGCTGCGTGGGATTCACTACCAGGTGGAGCAGCCCCAGGGCAAGCTCGTGCGGGTTGCGAGCGGGCGGATTTTCGATGTGGCGGTGGATTTGCGGCGCTCATCGGACACCTTCGCGCACTGGGTCGGCGTGGAGCTGTCAGCCGACAATGGTCGCCAGCTCTGGATACCCGCCGGATTCGGCCACGCGTTCCTGGCGTTGAGCGAGTCGGCCGACGTGCTCTACAAGACGACCGAGTACTGGTTTGGTGAACACGATCGTTCCGTCCTGTGGAGCGATCCGGCGCTGGGCATCGTGTGGCCACTGGAGGGCGCGCCAATCGTTTCCGACAAGGACGCCTCCGCACCCGCGCTGGCGCAGGCGCAGCTGTTCGATTGAAGATCCCGTTGTTCGAATGAAGATCCTGCTGACGGGACGCACCGGCCAGGTCGGCTGGGAGCTCGAGCGCAGACTCGCGGCGCTGGGGCCGGTGATCGCACCGGAGCGCACGATGCTGGACCTGGCCCGCCCGGACTCGGTGGCAAGCCTCGTTCGCTCCGAGCGGCCCGACGTGATCGTCAATGCCGGCGCTTACACGGCGGTCGACCGGGCTGAGAGCGAAGCGGCGGCGTGCTTCAAGACGAACGCCGAAGCGGTCGCCGTTCTGGCGCAAGAGGCGGCCCGGCTGGATGCGCTGCTGATCCATTACTCGACCGATTACGTGTTCGACGGCGGCAAGCGTTCACCCTATCTGGAAACCGATCCGACGGCGCCGATCAATACCTACGGCCGCAGCAAGCTGGCCGGCGAACAGCAGATCGAGCGCAGCGGATGCCGTTATCTGATACTGCGCACGAGCTGGGTGTACGCAATGCGCGGCCACAATTTCGTATTGACGATGCTCCGGCTGGCACGCGAACGCCCACAGCTGCGAGTCGTCAACGATCAACTGGGAACGCCGACCTGGGCCGGCGACATCGCTGCGGCAACGGTGGCTGCGCTGGATCGACCGCAACCGATCGAGGGCCTGTTTCACACGACCGCGGGCGGGGTGACCACGTGGTTCGAGTTCGCGCAGCGCATTCTGGCGCTGGCGGGCTTGGGCACGCCGGTCGTTCCGATTCCGACATCGGAGTATCCGACGGCCGCGGCCCGCCCCGCCTACTCGGTGCTCGACAGTGCCCGCTTCCTGGACGCGACTGGCTTTCGGATCGGGCCGTGGGAAGATCGGCTGCGGGCGTGTTGGTCGGCGTGAAACCCAACCGAATCTCGCACAATTTTCTGTACAACCTGGCGGGTCTCGCGCTGCCCCTGGCGGTCGCAGTCGCCTCGGTTCCGCTTTTCGTTCGCTATGCGGGTCTCGAGCGGCTGGGCTTCCTGACGCTGGCTTTTGCGGTGCTCGGATACCTGAGTTTGCTCGACCTGGGACTGACTCGGGTATTCGCGCGGCGCATCGCCGTCGCCACCAAGCGCAACGAGCTGGGTCTCGAACGAACCATCCTCGAGCGCGCAGAGCGCTGGCTGCTGATCGGGACCTCGCTGCTGGCGGTGTTGCTCGCCGTTGTGGTACCGACGCGCTGGCTCGCGGGTGCGCAGGCATCGGCTGAATTGCAGGTCGAAGTGCATTGGGCTTGGATCCCGCTGGTGGCCGCGTTGCCGGCGCTCGTGCTGAGCAACCTGTGGCGCGGAGCGATCGAGGGCTTGGAGGCGTTCGCACTATCGAACGCGCTGCGGATCGGGCTGGGCATCGCTACCTACGCGATTCCATTGCTGATGCTGCTCGTGACGCCGCGGCTTCCGGCCTTGGTACTTGGCATCGCAGCGGTGCGCTGGGTCTCGTACCAGCAATTTAGGCGGCGCTGCCTTCGGATGCTGCCGCGGTTGGAGTGCGAAACCGCAGACGCGAGGTTCGACCTCGTGCGCACGGCGTTTTTCGAAGGCGGCTGGATGACGTTAAGCAACGTGATCGGGCCGGTGATGGTCGTCTTTGATCGGTTTGCGCTGGCAACGTTCGTCCCGCTGTCGGTGCTCTCGACCTACACGGTCCCGCAGGAACTCGCACTGCGCGCCGTGCTGCTGCCAGGCGCCCTGTCGCAGACCATTTTCCCTCGGCTGGCGGCGTTGGACGCGGGCGGTGGCACTGATGACGCGGCTGGCAGGCTCGTCGACAAGGCATTGCGCGCAATGCTGGCCTTGATGCTGCCGGTGTGCATCGCCGGCTTGCTGCTGGCGCAGCCTGTGCTCGCGCTGTGGGTCGGCGCGCAATTCAGCACGGCGGCGGCTCCGTTGCTGCAGATTCTGCTGGTCGGGGTGATTGGAAACACGATCGCCCAGGCCCCCTTCGGCTTGCTGCAGGCGGTCGGGGCATCGCGCACGACCGCACTGACCCACCTGGTCGAACTGCCGCTCTACCTC
>Ga0210394_10006308_pt1 | contig 12874 bp, 13 predicted proteins | sample IncBWC12MmetaG_FD_160121 | JGI IMG/M metagenome (GOLD analysis project Ga0210394, IMG submission 160121) | Forest soil microbial communities from Barre Woods Harvard Forest LTER site, Petersham, Massachusetts, United States - Inc-BW-C-12-M | ecosystem: Environmental > Terrestrial > Soil >... | reverse complement strand
TGCGCCGCGAACCGGCGCCGCCGGCACTCGCTCACGGAGAGATGGCCGAGTGGTCGAAGGCGCACCCCTGCTAAGGGTGTAAGGGTCAAAAGCCCTTCGAGGGTTCGAATCCCTCTCTCTCCGCCAACTTTCATTCGCTTATTCAAGCACTTCGTCGGGGGCCGACCCCGAGCAGTGGCAAATCCAGTGGCGAATTGCGGTGGTGGCGCGTCAATCCCCGGCGGGAACTCCATTTCGAACGGTCTTGCGACGGAGGCGGTCCTTCTCGGACGATCTGGCAGGATCCATTGCCAATGCGCCGGTCGTTCCGCGTTCACCGCGGCTCGGATGGCCGCAATGTCCGGCCCGAGCGCCCCGTGCGCCCAGGCGGCGTAGAAGCGCAGCATCGTGGCGATGCTGTGGCCGTGCTGGCGCGCGACCCACAATGCACTGCGGCCCATCATGAGCTCCCAGCTTACTGATGTGTGGCGCGCCGCGTACGGCTTGCGGTACCGAAGACTAGGCAAACGGGAAAGTGTCTGCTGCCAGCACTTGTGTGGATACTGGAGATTGCGGAAGGCTGCGCCGCTCGCCTTGAAGAATAGATAGTCGTGATCGATCTTTCCCTTGCGCAAGAGCTCGGCGCGCAGCGCCAGCTGGCGCTTCAACACCACAATCGCACGCGGGCACAGAGCAATCCGCCGGTCCTCGCCGGTTTTAGTTGAATCCTTATCCTGGCCGTCGACTCTCGCCTTGGTGACATCCAGCGTCCCATGTGCTGCATCGAAGTCGCTGACTAGAAGCGCGATCTGCTCAGACGGTCGCAGGCCCGTGAAGAACCGGAACTCGTCGTAGTTCGCCTGTGCGTCTCCCCAGTCGCGGCGAAGCGCGGCGATCAGGGTTTCCGCTTCGTCGATGGTGAACGGATCGATGGCGGGCCTGTCCTTGCTCTGGATGCGCGCCCCTTTCATCTCGCGGGTCGGATCGTGTTGATCTGGATGATCGCGGTAGCCGAACTTGAACGCCCGTCGCAAGACGCTTAGTGCATTGTTGTAAGACTTCTTGCTCCAGTCCGCCCGGTCGGAGATCTCGACGAGCGTGGAGTATCGGACGTCGAGAAATCGCTTTGCTCCGAGGTCCGGGCGCCAGATGCCATTCAATACGCGCCGATACGACGTCAGGGTGACGGCGGCCATATCGAGTCTGGCGACGCGCGCGGCACAATGCTCTAGAAAGTTATCGAACACCTGGCCGCAGGTTCGTGGAGATCCCGCGCGCGGAACCTTGCTCAGGTGGACGTAGACGGGGAACTCCTCTGCAAACGAGAATGTGCCAGCGGCAATACGAGCCTTGATTCCCGCGAGCTGTTCGCGCGCGCGGCGCAAATTGGGTTCCGTTGGTGTTCTCCTCAGCGTTGGACGAAAGCGAACGCCTTCGAATTTGAAAGTGAATTGAATCCGAGCCGCGCCCGCGGGGCGGACGCCGCCGCTTACTGATCTTCTGCCCATGTGCAACTCCGAGCCGAGTGGGTCTATTCACTCTACCCGGCAGATGGGCATGCTCAGGTCATCCACATGCCCACGCACGGCTTGCGAAAGCACCAGCCTGCCCCCTAGGGTCTTCCTACTCTTAGCCACTTCCACCAGACGCCGCCGAGTGACCGGAATCGGGAAGCTAATCCGGCGCGTACCGGCCACTTCCAGGCGGTCACGACCGGCAGCTATGTGGATTCGGAATCCCGGGTTGTAGCCAGAGCGGGTGCCCAACGAGAGCTGGCGCACTCAGCCCGGAGCGGACATTCGGGCTAGTGCCAGCCCGGCGCACACTCAGACGGTCGGAACAGTCCCGCCGTCGATCACGTACTCGGCACCGGTGATGGAAGCTGCGCGCGGCGAGACCAGGAACGCGATTAGGTCCGCGACTTCCTTCGGCTTCGCGGGTCGCCCAAGCGGAATGCCGCCGAGTCCCTTCATGATGATCTGCTTGCCGCCCTCGTAGTCCGTACCGGCCTGGGCCGCGAGCCGCTCGGCCAATGCAACCGCCGCCTCGGTTTCGACCCAACCGGGAGAAACGCGGATGACGCGGATGCCCTTGGGCGTGACTTCCTTCGAGAGCGCTTTGCTATAGGTCGACAACGCCGCCTTGGCCGCTGCATAGGCGATCGTCGATTCGGGAAGCGGCAGCACGCGCTGGATCGAGGTCACGTGGATGATGACGCCCGCGCGCTGCGCAATCATCGATGGCAGCAGCGCCCGGTCGAGGCGAACCGCCGGCATCAGGTTCTGACTGAATTCCTTCAACCACTCCGCGTCGTCGAGCGCGGCGAAGCCGCCGCTCGGCGCACTTGAGCCACCGAGCACGTTGACGACGATGTCGATGCCGCCGAGCTGCTGCAGCACCGACTGGGCCACCGCGCTGGCGCCGTCCGCGGTGGAGAGATCGGCAGCAAGGAAGCGCACACCCTCGGCCAGCTGCGAGGGTACAGATCGCGCCGCGGCCACGACCTGCGCACCGGCGTCGCGGAGAGTCTCCACTACCGCGGCGCCGACACCCTTGGTGCCACCAGTTACTAACGCACGGCGATGGGCAAGTTGCAGGTCGAAGGTCATGGTGAGGTCTCCATTACAGGTCTTAACGGGTCGGGTCGACAGCACTCGGCTCAGATCGCCCCAGGAACTGATCGTCCGCTTCGGGATGTCGCTCGACGCGACGAAAGTCAGCGCGGCGACGGCGTCCTTATACTTCGGCTTCGGGGCGGTCTTGCGTCCCTTGAAGGCCTCTTCCAGCAGCGCCTGCAGCGCCGGACTGCCTTCGAACGGCGTGAAGGAGATCATACAGATCGCTTCCGCCGACTCTGTCTCCGCCTCCCGGATCAACTCGTTCTTGAGGTCCTCACGGGTAAACGTGACGATCCAGCAGTAGTCATGCTCGACGATCTCGTTCTTCCAGAGAAATCGCGCGGGTCCGTTGAGGACCCGGGCCGCCGAAGATCAGGTGCTTGCTGATCAGGTGTTCGAGCAGCTTCAGGCTCTGCGTGCGAAGCTCGGCGCTGATGAGGACTTGATAGAACTTCGCTTTCGGTTCCATGTGAGGTCTTCTGAGTTGAGGTCAATCCGCGCGCGACGGTCTCAGGGCGCGATTTCCAGGGATGCGATTTTTCCGCGCTCGACGCGGAAGGCGAATCGCAGATTGACGGGGCTCCCCGGGAAGTTGCCGGTCAGCCGGCTTGTGACGACGTAGCCGCCGTGCTTCTGATCCACGGCGAACGGCTCGCTGGTGTAGGTGTACTTGGCGGATGCCGCGGACTTCCAAGCCTTGATGGCGGCGACGCCGGTGTGGGTCTGGCCCTCGTCTTTGACGACGCCCAGCTTTGTGAAGCACCGCGCAACTGCTTCGGCATCGCGCTTGTCGGCGTCGAAATAGGCGGCGATCGGTTCGGGGAGATTCAGGTGAGTCATGGCGGTCTCCTGTACTTGTCCTGCGGGAGACCAAAATGCGCTTCTCGAACAGCTTGGTGAATCACGTATAATCCTACTGGGCTATTTAGATAGTAATGCATAATGCGTGGGTCGGAGTTTGCCGAGCTGAAGGCCTTTGCTGCCATCGTGGAGCGGGCGAGCTTCGCGCGCGCTGCCGATCACCTCGGCCTGTCCCCCTCCGCGCTCAGCCAGACCATCCGCCAATTCGAGGCCCGGCTCGGCGTCCGGTTGCTCAACCGCACGACCCGAAGTGTGGCGCCGACGGCGGCGGGAACGCGCCTCTACGAGCGGATCGCGCCGATGATCCACGAGATGGACGCTGCCGTCGCCGAGGCGATCGCCGCCACCGGCCGGACTGCGGGTACGTTGCGCATCAACACACTGGGCATGGCGGCCAAGAAGGTCATCGCGCCGCGCCTCGGTCGATTCCACCGGGCGCATCCGGACGTGGTGCTCGACATCGTGATTGACGACGGCCTCTCGGACATTGTCGCCGGCCGCTTCGATGCCGGCATCCGCGTCGGCGAGCGGCTCGAGAAGGACATGATCGCGGCGCGGCTCACCGCAGACGTGAAGATGCAGGCATTGGCGTCCCCTGATTACCTGAAGCAGCGTGGCGAGCCGAAGACGCCGGCAGATCTGCACCGTCACGCCTGCATCAACTGGCGCTTCCCCGGCAGCGGCAGGGTCTATCGGTGGGAATTCGAAAAGAAGGGCAAGAAGCTCGATATGGCCGTGGAGGGGCCGTTGATCTCGAATCACCAGGATGTCGTCATCGAAGGGGCGCTTCAGGGTCTCGGCATTCTTTACGCCTATGACGACGATGGCGTCGACGAGGCCGTGAAATGTGGACGGCTAAAACGCATTCTGGCCGACTGGTCACTGAGGAGCCCCGGGCTCTTCCTGTACTACTCGGGCCGGCGCCATCCGCAACCGGCCCTCCGCGCCTTCATCGATTGCCTCTTGGACCGCGACCCGCACTGACCGCGCGCTCTTGGCACGAACGCGAAGTTCAACTCAGCGAGTGTTGAGCTGATTTGAATGGCCGCTTCGGGACGGTCAGTCTTTTGTCGCGTAATTCCGCTTCGGGTCAACTACCGCCGTTCGTCTCGGTGCCGCGTAATCAGATCCAGTGGCGCATTGCGTCGAGAATCGGAGAATCGGGCGGGAAACGGTGTCCAATATTGCGCCCGCCGTGCTGCCGGCGCCGCAACGGCCAGAGCCGCACCCAAAAGCATGAGTGAGGCGAGTCGGCGCTGGCAGCACGTCTCCTGGCGGCTCAATGGCAGGTCTCAAAGCGTGCCGCGGCCTAGGCGCGGAAGCCGGGGTTCCGCGGGAAAGGTTGGCGTATTGGCGCGTTCTGTGGTGGCGAATCTGGTGGCAAATCTGGGGTTTCGAGGGGACATGCGGGGATCAGAATCCTAGTGCTTACAGTAGGTTACTGATCTGAATAGGGCTTCCGCCGGGTTCGAATCCCTCTCTCTCCGCCAAATCAATTGCTTGCGCTTGGTTCAGATACCAGCGCAAACACGTCGTACGGAAATTTGCGATCGGCTGACAATTTCAGGGGCAAGCACGACGCATCTATCGCTTCAACGGGATACGAAAGACGCTGGTCCTGGGCAGCTATCCGGACGACTCGCTCGAGAAGGCGAGAGCGCACCAGGCAGCCCCGCACCTACTCGCCGCAGACGTGGACCCGTCCCTGCAGAGACGAGCTTTGCGACAGCGCCCGACGCATTCGCCGAGACAATCGGTGTACAAAGGGGGGACACCGGCAACGGGACAACGGGACAACCCGTTCGCGAGTTCGAATCTCGCCCTCTCCGCCGAATAAATAGAAATGCGACTGCCCAGTTTGTGCCCATTGGAGACTGTGGCGATCGTCCGCTTTCAGGCAGGCCGATGACCGTCACAACTCAGCGTGTGTCGAAGTGTTTGCCGGAGAAATCTCTACTGCAGTGGAAACTTCAGCGCCCGCACAATCGCCTGGAAGCGGGGCTCCTTTCGTAACGGATCGAGGAACGGGTCGCTGTTCATGTCCGCCAGGCCCGGGTCGCGCAATCGCAGTGCCGTTTCGAGCCACGTCAGTGCCTTGTCGGCGCTGCCCCACTGCGCGTAAATCTCCGCATACTGATAGGCCGCGTCGTCGCCGAACCCGGCGGTCAGCTTGGCCAGCATGGCTTGCGCGTCGGAGTGCCGTCCGAGCTGGTTGTAGGCCATCGCCAGGCACACCTGATCGGTCCAGTCGGACTTGTTTTCGCATGATGCCCGCGCTCTCTGGGGATCACCGAGGACGTAATAGGCCTGGCCGATAAATCCCCAGAATGCCGGATCGTCCGGGTCGAGAGCCACGCTGTCGTGAAATGCTGCGATTGCATCCTTGTACTGACGGGCGAAGAACAGCACCTCGCCCAGGCTGAAGTGACTTCTGGCATTCAAGGGATCGAGCACTACCACGCGCCGACCTGCGGCCACAGCTGCATCGGCGCGGCCGCCCATGCTGACGACAAAGCGCGCCTGACGTCGCAACACTTCAGCGTTTCCCGGCGCTAGGGTCGCGGCGCGCTCGTACTCCTGTGTCGCGCGAGCGAAGTCGAGAGAGCCGTTCTCGAAATAGTTGCCTAACGCCAGATGGCTTTCCGCTAGGTCCGGAGTGAGCGCGATCGCGTGCTGCGCATCGGCCAGCGCCTTGTCGAAGAAGCTCTTGCGGTCCTGCCCGGTGGCAAATGAGGTTGCGTAGCCGCCGAAAGCGAGCGAGCGCGCCGCGATTGCCAAGGCGTAGTCGAGGTCCAGACCGATCGCCTCGGTATATGCGGCGATCGCAGCCTGTACCTCCTGGGCGCTGTGGCTCGTAACATAAGCTTTTGAACCTCGCAGGTAGGCATCGAAGGCGGTCGGGACACGTGTTCCCCCCAGCTCGATTTTGACCGCCGTGTCGGCGAGTAGTGTGACCCTTAGAGCGGCCGCCACCGCGTTCGCAATTTCAGTTTGCAACTTCAGCATGTCACCTAAGTCACGGTCATACGTCTCCGACCACAGGTGGAAGCCCGTCACGGCGTTGATCAGCTGCGCGGTGATGCGCACGGTGTGTGCCGAACGCCGCACGCTGCCTTCGAGCACCGCGCCGACATTCAACTTGCGCGCGATGTTGCCAATGTCGGTGTCCTTTCCCTTGAAGGAAAAGGAAGAGGTACGTGCCGCCACCTGCAGCTCGTTGATGCGGGAGAGGGAGTTGAGCAACTCCTCCGTCAGCCCGTCGGAGAAATACTCCTGCTCCTTGTCGCCGCTCATATTGACAAAGGGCAGCACCGCGATCGAGTGCGGCGGCGGGCTGAAGGTCGTCGGGGCTACATTGGCCGAAGCCGCCGGTGGCGTTGAGGGTGACACCTGGGGCTTCACGACCCGCAACCTGTCGATTGCGAGATAAGCCAGAGTACCCGCGACTACCACGCCAACGAGCGCCGGCAGAGCGCGCTTCGATCGCGAGGAACCGGAAGCTCGCTCCCTCAGCGGTGGCGATGCTGCAGATGGCGGCGGCCCGGCGGGTAGCGGGGGTTCCGTCGATCCACGAGATGGTTCGGGCGACACCAGGCCCCGTACCCGCTCGACGAAGGCCGCCGGCAGCTCACCCGCCGGTAGGCGGGTCCAATGGATGTCCTTGAACCTATCCGGGACGTTCTCATCGTCCTCGCGCGTCTCGTCGATCACGACGGGGAGAAGGAACGCCCTGTTAGAGGTCATCTGATGGGATCGATCGACCGCGAGCTTCCACTCGAGGCGGAAATACCCCTCGTCGCGGTCGTGAGTGTGTCTTGAGATAACCGGGATGAACAAGGCGCAGGTCTTGATTTGCTTGCGGATTGCCTGGTCCCAGACGTCTCCGCCCCGGAGCGCGCTCTGATCGAACCAGACCTCGATGCCGGCCGCCCGCAGCGCATCGCAAATCTTCTGAGCCGCCTCCGCATCCTGCGAGGCGTAGCTTAGGAATACCGCGTGCGAAATCCCGCTCAAGGTGCGCAGGCGCTTTCGATCATGGCGAGTCTCTCCCTAGTCGTGGTGAATGGTCGCGGATGACCGTCGAATTGGCAATCGAGCAGGGATGAAGCGCCTAGAAGGGCAGCTTTCGAGCGGCCAAACCGCGTTGATCAAGGACCGGTTGTGGTCGAAGGTGTCTTTTGTCTCTCCGGCCCATCGACCGCCCAGGTTCATTTGCTGTCCCTCGCAGCGCGCGTCCGTTTGTTCTGCGCTTTGGCCTGGCGCAGTAACTGATTCCAGTCATCCGGCGGATTACCGCTCTTAAGCATACGGCGAAACGTGCGATAGGCGTCGGAATCGCTCTCATACGAGCGCTTCGTATCTTCGTCGTTGACCCAGGCGTAAATGATGATGCGGCTCTCGCGGTGATAGCGAAAGAACAGCCGATACTGTTGGAAGAATTTCGCCCGGAACCAGTGCTTGTACTCATCCCCGAGCGCTGCGCCTTGTCTGAACTCCGGGCGCGTCGGGTCCTCCGGTATGATCTCGAAGGCGAGCTTTACGATGGCGGTCAGCCGTTTGGTGGGATTCCTAGCGGTGTACCCTTTCGGATCCTTCGCGCGTAGGCGTTCGACGTGAGCGACCAGCGATTCAAAGGAGTCGAGAAACTGTGGGTGCGCAAAGATCGCCCAGCCCTTGATGAGCAAGGGCGAGTCAGCCCCAGCGCTCGTCATTCGTCCTCGGGCTGAAGCGGAGTATCTAAATCAATCTTGACGCCCTTGACCAACGATCGGGCGCGGCGCACGAGGGCGAGGTTGATGCCTCTTAACTGACTCGGACGTGCTTCCATGTCACGAGCCAGGAAGGCCAGGAACTTTCCGACCACCGGATCACTCTCCTCCCCAGCCTCGGCGCGGGTCAATAGTACTGCGCCATCCGCTCTTACCACATATCGAATCTTGTCGCGCTTACGCAATTTGAGCGTGCGACGTACGGTATCCGGTATCGTCGTTTGGTAACGGTCGGTCAGCGTAGATTCAATTTCCAACGAGGCCATACGAGGATTTCCGCGAACATGAGGCAACGCGGATGGTAATGCAAACGCATTGTCAATGCAAGACCTTGCGGGCTCCGGGATAATGGATCGGCAGTACGGTGAAACAGAACTACTCTCCTCTCGGCTTTGCCTTCAATCCGGCGAGTTTTCCAGCATCGCCGAGCGGATGAACTTAAAGTACGAGCGTTCGAGGGCGAGCCAATTCCCCGCCCGCCTTTTGGCTTCGTCGAATTCGAGCGCGCTTCGCCAAGCGCGTGGCGCAGCTGCTTTTTTGTCTCGTCCGTGGAAGCGAGCGAGCCACGTGTCCGGAGCTCGTCAAAAACCCAGTTAGGCGCCTGCAGCGAGCCGCTGCCAGTACCTCGCGCCTCGGCGCCAAGCGATCGCGGACGCGCTTGCGAGTCTGGCTCATGCTGTGGACGGAAGGTGTAAATCTTGCGCGCGTCACGGCCAAGTATTTGTTTCAGGGCTGGACCGTACCTGATGACTGGATATGGCCGAGCGCGATTGCGCCATTCCTTACCTACTTTCCCCTGCTGTTTACGACGTTGATTCCGGCCATGGTGCTCGTCAATTATGCCATCTACTTACTGATTCCCGCCGCGCGACGCGCGATGCATGCCGAAGACAAGGCCTTTCCCGGCACCGAGTACGCCACCCAGCAGCCCATTCTGGTCCGGCTTACCCTCATCACTCTTCCGCTTGCCTTTGTACTCGCAGTGGTCGGCTCCATGTTTCGATAGCCCATATCGCCCGTTACATTTTGCGCGCGAACGGCACTCGTTTGACTGCGAGTGCGAATCGCGTCCGCACGATCGCAGCAAAAAGAGGCGCCGTCGCGCCTTGTTCATGGGCGCCTGAGGAATCTTAAATAGAAAGCTGCGAACACCAAGACAACGCCAATGTTCGCTGTCAGCCGTTCCCAGAATCGGTTTCTGAAGAACGCGAAATCCACACCGACTATGACGGCTACCATTGCTACGACGTAAAACGCGACAGCGGTCTGTCTGCCCACAGCTTGCATGGCCTCTATTGTAAAGGAAGGAACGAATTTCCGGAAAGCAGACCACGTTTCGGGTGGGTTTTGCGACCAGCCAATGGCTCAAGTTGACCCGATATAGGTATTCCGTCGTGAGCGTCCGGTATCGAGCGGAGAATCGGAGCATTAAACGTCATTTCTGGCCAGGCGGCGTGATGGGCCCGAACTGCTCATCCAACCAATCGTGTGTGTCGCGCACCAGTTCGTCGTACGAGCCGAATACCGAGTGGGATCCGGGGTACGTCTTGTGCTTCTTCTTGTTGGCTGGGCTGCCTAACAGGTCGAATAGCGGTACCTGCGCCGTTTCGTAGATGAAGAGCACGTCGTCGCGACCGTTTATCATCAGCACGGGAACCCTGACGTGCGGCGCAAAGGTGGCGGGATTGATCTCCGGCGACAGGATTTCCCGACTCTGGATCGGCCCGACCAGGCCGCCACTCATCAGCACCCCGGTCTTGATGCGCGGCTCGAGCGCTAGCGGCAGCGGGCCCCACTCCGCGCCGAAACTTTCACCGAAGAAGCCGACTCGATCGCGATCGATGTCCGGCCGGGAATAGAGAAACTCCACCGATTGCCGCAAATCGCTGACCCACTGATACACATGTTCTCGAAAGTACGCTTGCGAACTCTCGTAGCTATCGGAGCGCTCGTACATGCCCTTCCAGACCGGAAAGAGCGCCGCGCGACCCCCTAGCACCAATACCGTCCATGGCCTCTGCATTATCGAGGGCATGCTTGTTGTAGAACGCGTAGCTGCCCGGCATAAAAACGATCGTCTGAAACGGCGGTTTGGCGTTCTTGGGTAAGTACAGCAATGCATTCAGTCGTTCGCCGCCGTAGCCGGCCGTGTAACTCACCAAATGGCGCGTCCAGTGGGGCGAGGTATCGTCAGTCGATGAGGGCGGTGCTGCGGAGTTGATTAGATCCCGCGGTTTATCAAATCGCATGACCTTCGTCGCGGGCAGCTTTTTCGAGCACGTCCCATCTGGTTGTGATCTTTACATACTGTCCCACATCATTCATGACTGGAACGAGGCGCAGGGCCTCGGCATCCTCGAGAACTGCCGCCGCGCGATGTCTCCCGACAGCCGCTTACTCATTATCGAAATGGTTCTGCCTGAAGGAAACACCTTCCATCCAGGCAAGATGCTTGATATGACTATGCTTGCCACAACTCCGGGTCAAGAGCGCACAGAGCACGAATACCGTATGCTCCTCGAAAAGGCCGGATTCAAACTCAGCCGCGTCATACCCACGAACTCCAGTGTCAGCATTGTAGAAGCGATCTCCGCTTGACCTGCATCACGTTAAATTCGATGCACTTCGCTGGAGCTGAATGTCGGCTTCGCGGCGGCGGCCTCGGCATTGAGATAGACCGCCTTTGGCCGGCCTCTGCCCCTCTTTAGCGGCTTCGCAGAGGTCCAGGAGCCATCCTACCGGCACACAAGTACGATCTTTCCTAAGCCACCTCTTTGCGCCAATGAGTGCGCCTCGCCCGCATCGCGAAGGGGCATCCGGCGACTGATTGGCAGGAGGAATTTCCCGTCTCGGACGTCGTCGGCAAACTCGCGGACTTTCGAGGCATCAGGACGCGCGAACACCCGGGTGACAGTGACCGTCGGATTCAGTTTGGACGTCTCGTCTGGGAACACCGAGGCATAGCCGAAGTTTCCACCATTCTTCACTCTGCCAAATAGTTTCGCGGCCGTTTCGCCCCCAACCGTATCGGCAACGCCGTCCACCATTGCAAGCCCCGCAATCGCGGAATCGTCGTCAATGGCTACAGTATCGGAGACACCCAGCCTCCGCGCTTCCGCCAGCTGCCGAGCGCGGACGCCCGCAATCACGTTGACGCCGAGTTTCTTGGCGCTGTGAACGGCGGCCCGTCCGACGCTTCCCACCGCCCCGGTCACTAGAAGAGTCTGGCCACGTTGCGCCCGAGCCGCCAGCCGTACGAGCTGATCACCCGTCAACGCTATAAGCGGTATGGCTGCGGAATCGACCAGGTTCAACCCGTCAGGTAGATGGGTGAGGCTGGACCCTTCAACGGCTACAAGCTCAGCATAGGCCTCCCATGCTAATGCCAACACGCGATCACCCGGCTTGAAGGTGCGAATGTTGCGCCCTACTGCCCGGACCACCCCGCTCACGTCTCTGCCGAGAATGGCCGGTAGTTTTAGTGGAAAATCCTTTTGTCGCGCACCCGATCGTACTTTCCAATCAATGGGGTTCACGCTGGTCGCCGAGGTTTCCACGAGCACAGAGTCGTCGCTCAACGCTGGCTCGGGAACATTGTCCTCATATTTCAAGTTTTCAGGACCACCGTATTCGTACAATCGAACTGCTTTCACTTCACTCTCCAAATCCGAGTAGCGTCTTGGGTACCGCGCAAGAGCGAGATTCGTTCAGTCTACCCAGAGACTCCAACGGCAGCTATTAATTGGCGACAATTTCAGTGCCGGCACTGACCCCTCATGGCCGCCTGCTGCCCCACGTCCCGCTCCAGAGTGGCCATTTGGACGACGCTACCAAGGCCGAGCGTTCAACGGCTCAAGTTGACCGCTCCGACCGCTCGCGAGTGACTGCTTTGCCGCTTGCAAAGCGGAGCGTTCCCGACTCTAGCCGGCGTCACGTGCCTTTTGGTAGGCCTCGATAAGCGGCAGTAGTACCTGACGGCGGGCGAGACTTTCTGCCGGCCATACGGACTCGCGGTCGTAGTATTCCGACACTGACGGAACGTCGGCCGGAAGTTGGAACCAGGGCTGTTTCGATGCCGTAAAGATCTGTATGTCGGGTGGCAGGTGCATCGGCTCATCGAGGGTGCCGACACGAACGAAGCGAATGACGGGACCGGCACCCGAGTAGTTACTCCAAACCGCGATTCGACACTTCGGGCAGCGGGCGATCTTTTGGCCTTTTCCGCTATGAGTAGGGGTGTCGATGATTTCCGGTTGTGCACCTAAATTCACTACTCGATCCGACTCAATCAGTGCATTCAGTGCAAATGATGCGCCACTCTCCCGCTGACACCATCGACAATGGCAACAGTGCACAAACAGAGGTCGCGTTTGCATTCGGTAGCGGACAAGGCCGCAGTCGCAGCCCCCGTCGAGCGGAAATGCGTTACTCATGATCATGCATATACCCCCCGAGCGAGCCTCGATCAATCCGCGAGGCTGAGGATCGCCGCCTAGCCGACTTTTGCCAGAGGGTGTAGCGCCGATCTTGGCCCGTCGAGAGTGTCCGGTATCGGGCACCTAAAAGTGAGATCCGAACGCCGAATTATCTAGGCCTACTTTTTCTGCGAATCGCTCATCGCCCATATGTCGCGATGAATCTTCCAGC
>Ga0210394_10006307_pt1 | contig 12874 bp, 12 predicted proteins | sample IncBWC12MmetaG_FD_160121 | JGI IMG/M metagenome (GOLD analysis project Ga0210394, IMG submission 160121) | Forest soil microbial communities from Barre Woods Harvard Forest LTER site, Petersham, Massachusetts, United States - Inc-BW-C-12-M | ecosystem: Environmental > Terrestrial > Soil >... | reverse complement strand
CAGGCGCGTACCGCCACCCAAGGCTTCGAGTTCCCACTGAATATCGAAGCCACCCCAGTTGTACTCAAGCACCTTGGGAGCCTCGGCTCGCTTCACCGTTGTTTCGGTAACGTGTAGTGCCGGCGCCGCCACCGTGGTGAGCTTCACGGTGGCTCCAACCGTGCCCAGGCTGCCATCGGCGTCGAAGGGCGCCCACTCACGCAGATGCGCAGGGTCGGTAAGCGCCTGCCAGACCTTTTCCGGCGAGTGGCGCAGTTCTCTGACGAGAATGAGAGTCCACTTCTCTCCGTCCTTTCGTACCTGCGCGCCGCTGGCCGGACCCGGCGTGTACTGCTCGCGATCGGTCACCTTGCTCTCCTTAGCGTGAATAGCGTGCCAGTTGGGTGAGTTGAATGAGGTTGCCGCAGGTGTCCTTCAGCATCGCAATGGTCGAGCCGGTCACATCGGTGGGCGGCATCGTGAACTCGGCGCCGCGGGCCTTGATCCGCTCATGGTCACCCTTGATATCGTCGGTGAAGAACATGGCGGCGGGCTGGCCCTGTTGAAGGATCGCCTGCTGATAGGTTTTGGCTGCGGGATTGGTGTTCAACGCCAGTTGCAGCTCAGTGCCGCCCGGCTCCTCGGGCGAAGCCACGGTCAGCCAGCGATATGTGCCCTGACTGAAATCGGTCTTCTTGGCAAAGCCCAGTACCTCGGTATAGAAGCGCAGGGCCTTGTCCTGGTCGTCCACGTACACGCTGGTCACTTTGATTTTCATCTCGTTTCTCCTTTGTCACGTTTGCGGTTTGGACCACCTCGTCTTCCGCCTGTCTTGCTCTTCGTTGGTAATGATTCTTGCATGCGGTCGAGGTGGCGTTCGAGAGCATCTACATGAGCGGACCAGAACCGACGGAACGGAGCCAGCCAAGCGTCGACCTCCTGAAACGGTTCAGGTTTCAGCCGGTAGAGACGGCGCTGTGCGTCCACCGTGGATTCGACGAAACCAGCCTCGCGCAGCACCCGCAGGTGCTTTGACACCGTCGGCTGCGGCATACGAAGCTGACGCTCGATCTCTCCCACCGACTGCTGTGACGAGACGAGCATGCTCAATATCGCGCGGCGGTTCGGCTCCGCAATGATTTCGAATACAGACTCCATTCTTATAATATACCCAATAGAGCATATACGTGTCAAGGTATATAAGCCGCACAGGCGTCGCAGGGGAGTGGTAGCGCGAGTGTTCAGTCCTATTTCAACCGGAATACGTGTTCTGCGTTTGTTTGCATCAGCATTTTCTTGGACTCCGCACTGATGGCAAATCCGTCGTAGGCAGCGACCTCGTCCGCGGACTGTTGATACGGGTAATCCATGGCGTAGATCACTCTGTCGGGACCCAATACTTCCATGCAGAACTTCACCGACGGCTCCCATCCTTGGCCGCTCGTTGTGATCCAGATGTTGTTCTTGAAATAGTATGAAATTTTGTGGCGGAGCGTGACCGGGGCGGCGCCGCCGCGAAGTCCCGGCCGGCCGTCGGCGTTGCTCTGCATCCAATCGAAGCGGTACAGCAGCAGGGGCATAGCTTCGCCCATGTGTCCAATCACGATACGCAGTTTCGGAAAGCGGTCGAACGCTCCGGACATGATGAGCCCCATGACGTGCATCCAAACTTCATGGCTGAAGCCGGCGAGGGCGCCGCCAAATCCTCTAAATTCATACGGATGAGACCACTCCTTGGGAGGGATTGTCGGATGTATATATAGAGCGGCGTCGCAGGCCTCCAGAGCTTCGAGGATCGGCCAATACGGCTGCTCATCGAGATATCGTCCGTGAAAATGCGAGTTGATGACGGCGCCATTCAGACCAAGGGTTTTCATGCCACGCTCGATCTCCGCAATCGCACCCTTGACGTCTTGCGGCGCGAATACGGTCAAGCCCGCAAAGCGATCTGGATAGCGGCGGCATGCGGCGGCGAGGCGGTCGTTCGCGAGTCGGGCAAGTGACGTGCCCTCCTCTGGTTCGAGGACTTGAACGCCTGGAGCAGTCAGCAACAAGAGCTGCTTGTCGATGCCCAACTCGTCCATCCGCGCGATGCGCTTCTCAGAGATGTCCATGAGTTGTTCTTGCAAAAACTGCAACTTCGAGAACATGCCGGCCATGCGCAGCGAGGGGTCATCGGGAGCGCCGGGGCTTGCGAGCAGGCGCACCTGAGCCTCCAGAATCTCCGGAATATTCCATGCTTCTTCTGTTGCAATGCGCAGATACGGCGGGTTTCGATCGATTTCTCGCCTGGCTGGGGCGAGGCCAAGGCTGTCGCGGTGTTGGGGCGGCGCGTTCCACATGGATCTGATCCCTCGCACTTAGGTGCGACATCGCTCATTATCCGGTCGCACCGAGGTGCTGATCGATCAGCCGTGCATAATTTTTCGACTTTGAGGACTGGGCTTTCTTGCCTGTCCGCCGGGGTATACGCTCATAACAACCCGATCTAATTGATATGGTTACCGGCTGGTAGTCTACTAAGGTCCTGACTCGACCCGCGAGACCTTTGATCGAAACAGCAATGACCGACATTCCTCTGTACGCAGGCGCGGGACTGCTGGTCGGCACGCTGGTCGGCCTCACTGGCGTGGGCGGCGGATCGATGATGACGCCGATTTTGATGCTGCTTTTTGGACAGTCGCCGTCGGTCGCGGTGGGGACGGATCTGCTGTTCTCCGCCACCACGAAGCTCGTGGCGACCGCCTCCTTCGGATTCAGTCGGCGTGTGGACTGGCCGATCGTCAGACGACTCTTGCTCGGAAGTGTCCCGGGATCGGCGGCGGTGGTAGCCGGCCTCTGGCTTGCGCGTCGCGCGCCGAGTGCCGCCGATGCGATCACGTTACGCGCTCTTGCGATAATTCTCCTGGTTACCGCTTTAGCGCTCATTTTTCAGACTCAACTTCAGCGCGCCGGTCTTAAGATCACGGCACGGGCGCTGGTGCACGTGGAGCGTCACAAACTCCTGCTCACCGCGCTTGCAGGGCTGACGCTGGGTGCGGCCGTTACGTTCACCTCAGTGGGCGCAGGGGCGCTGGGCGTCGTGATGCTGCTTGCCCTCTATCCTTTGAGGCTCACCGCAGACCGGCTGGTCGCGACGGATATCGCTCATGCACTGCCGGTCACGCTGATTGCGGGCTTTGGGCATGCGTTATTGGGCCATGTGAACTTCAACGTGTTGGCCGCTCTGCTCCTCGGGTCGATTCCGGGCGTATTGATTGCCTCGCGCGTCACCCTCCGCCTGCCCGCCCGAATGACCCGCATACTCATCGCGCTGATGCTGGGCACCGTCAGTGAGCGCTTGCTCTTCGGCTAAGGCGGGATCGGCGTTTTATTCATGCAGGCCACACTCGCGCTTCAAGCCAAAGAAACGTAGTTCTTCCGGGCTTTCCACTTCTGCGAGCGAACGGGTCGTATGCCAATCGCCGATCGACACATAGCCTTGCTTCCACAAGGGGTGATAGGGCAACTGGTGTTTTTCAAGATAACGACCGATGTCTCGGTCGCTCCAGTCAAAAAGCGGATGGACTTTGTAGCGTCCGCGCTTAAATTCAATTGGAAGAATTCGAGAACGTGTCCTGGCTTGCGCGCGCCGCAGCCCGGTAAACCAGGTCTTTGCGTGAAGCTCATTCAGCGCGCGGTCCAAAGGTTCTTGCTTGTTGATACGATTGTAGCGCTCGATGCCCACGAGGCCCTGATCCCACAATTTTCCGAATCTTGTCTCTTGCCATGCTGGAGAGGACTCGGCGCGAAACACCTTGAGGTTGAGTTTCAGCCTTGTGGTCAACTCATCGATGAACCAATAGGTCTCCGGGAAGAGATATCCCGTGTCGAGCAACACGACGGGCACGCCGGGAATGACCGAGTTAACGAGATGCAACATGACCGCGGACTGGGCGCCGAAGCTCGAGGTCAATACGTGCTCGCCCGGAAGAAGTTCAAGGGCGCGCTCGATTCGTTGACTTGCCGAGACGTGTTCAATTGCCCGATTGATTTCAGCGAGCTCAGGTGCAACCCCGGGGCCAAACTCGGTCGCCCATAATCGAGAGAGCTTTGCTTTGATGTTCATGCCTGGCCGTTGTTGGTTCCGCCGGAACGCCTTGATATCCCCCTATATTATCGTTCGGTCACACGCGCGCTTAGCTCAAAATTGCATGAGCCCATAACCGCCGTGCCGTTGATTGCGCGACTATGGTTATGCGATTCGAGCATTGGACGGCAAATTCGGAATTCATAGTATTCGTGTCGCGTTGCGGCGATTTATCAATTGATACGAAGGCGAACGGCAAAGGAAAACGATGAAGTGCGCATGGGTTTTGTTGTTGAGCGCCCTCGCGGCCGCGGTTCCAACACGCGCGCAGCAGAAGACCGGTCCCGGGATCACCGGCGACGACAGCCTGACCTGGCGCGGCATCACGTTGTACGGCGTCATCGACATCGGTGTCCAATACGATACGCACAGTGCGCCGTTCACACCGTATCGACCGTCGGCCAGCGGCAACATTGTTCGTCAGAACAGCGGCGGGTCGGTGATCGGTCTCACTCCGAGCAATATGGGGCAGTCGAGAGTCGGCCTGCAGGGCGCGGAGGCGCTGAACGACGATTGGTCGGCCGTATTCCAGATCGAAACATTCTTCAATCCGCAGTCCGGAGAAATCGCCGATTCACTGAAGTCATTGGTCGTGAATAATGGTCGAACCCTGACCGCCCAGACCGTCGGGGTCGATGGCAGCTCGGCGGGACAAGCCTTCCAAACCGCGTGGATTGGGTTTAAATCGGCGCGATTCGGTACCCTGACGTTTGGTCGCCAGACGACGCTGCTGCTGGACGGCACCATCAAGTACGATCCCAATTACAATGCGACAGCCTTCGGCCTGCTTGGCGCTTCGAATACTTATTCCGGCGGCGGCGCCCAGGAAGACAACCGGCTGGATTCCACCTTGAAGTACTCCATTAACTTGGAGAAATGGGTGCACCTGAGAGCCCTGTACAAGTTCAACGAATCCAATGGGTCGGCCAACACCGCCTTCCAGGCGGACTTCGGGGGTGAATACGCTGGTGCATCAATCGATGCCTATTACTCGAAGGAGAATAGCGCCATCACCGCGACCTCCTTGACGGCCGCTCAAGTCACCCAACTTCCGGCATTGGGTTATTCAATATCAAACTCCCTGGCCGCAACTGTCTCGGACAATACGGCGTATGCCCTCATGGCGTCGTACAACCTCGACCCGCTCAAGTTCTTTGCCGGCTACGAGCACATCAAGTACGTCAATCCCCATACTCCGCTTGAGGCAGGATTCAACGACATCGGCGACTATGTACTGGCGTTCGTTACGAATAACGCCTACGACAATTCAAAGACAGTGCAGGTGTATTGGACCGGTATTCGCTACACCGTCATTCCAAACCTCGACCTGACGGCGGCTTACTACGGCTATCGTCAGAATGCCTTCGGCACCGGAACGCAGGCGGGTTGCGCAACGGTCGCACACAGCGTTTGCAGCGGCAGCTTTGAGGCTTATTCCATCGACGCCGACTATAGGTTGAACAAACACTTCGATGCGTACCTTGGCGCCATGTACAGCGGCGTGCACGACGGGGTGGCCAGCGGCTACCTATTCACGACCAACATCAATCCCACCGTCGGGGTCCGGTACAAATTTTGAAATGACTCACTGCGGCACAATGCGTAACAACGACGGTTGCTCGCCGTTGAGCCGGCGCTCATGCATGCGTCGATAGGCCGTCTCTAGCTGACGGCAGAACCTCTCAGGCGCGAACAGCGCATTGCCGGGACGGCTTCTCTGGAGCTCTCGCTTCAGGTCCAAGGCCTTGTGCGGGTGCAATCCGAGATCCACAGCAAGCGCCTCATAGTGCTCGACGGAGTCAACGGCCAGCGGCTCGAGGCCGCACGCGCATAGCAAGCTATATGCAACCCGCGATGCGAACGGCGACCCTTTCAGCGTGATGACAGGAACATGGGTCAGCAATGCCTCGCTCGCTGTGGTGTGCGCGCCGTATGGATAGGTATCCAAGAACACATCGGCCAGCGCGAAGCGCGCCAGATGCTCTATGCGCGTGTTGGTGCGTCCCGCGAATACCAGGCGACCAGGGTCAACGTCGAGCCGCTCGGCTTGTTGCGCGAGATTGTCGCACACCACGGCCGGGGCGCTGCGAAGCCAGAGCACACTGTCCGGCACGGCCTTGAGCACCCTCATCCATACTGCAAACATGTGCGGCGAAATCTTGTGTGGTCCGTTGAAGGCGCAGAATATGAAGCCGCTGACCGGCAGACCCGCCTGCGCACGTGTCGGCGGCAGATATTCCGGACGTCGCGGTGTCGGGAAGCAGGTGTCGGGAAGATAGACCGCCTTCTCGCAGTAGTGGACCTGCTGCGCTTCGGGCAGCACGCGCTCATCGGCGATCAGGTAGTCGACGTAGCCGGCGCCCGTCGTCCCGGGATATCCGAGAAAGCTCACTTGCACCGGCGCGGCGCGAAACGCCATCACCCGCGTGCGCCCGCCGGATGAGTGACCGCCGAGATCGACTGCGATGTCGATCGCGAGCGACGCCATGCGTGCGGCGATGTCGCGATCCGAAAGTTCCGCGACCTGCAAAAAGTGCTCGACGCCGTGTTCGATCCGGCGCCGCAATGGGCTGCCATCATCCGGTCCGGTACTGAAGGCGTAGGTTTCGATTCTGGTCCGGTCGTGGGCTTCGAACACCTCAACCATGCACTGTCCCACGGCATGGTCCCTGAGGTCGGACGACAGATAGGCGACACGCAGCCTCCCAGAGCTCGCGCCCGACGCAGCCGCCACGGCAGGTCCATCCGCCACGCATTTGTGGGCCGCGTAAGTCCTGGCGCAGGTTAGCTGGTCGGCCGGCGAGCTGTTGTGAACAATGAAGCTGAGCGGGGCATCGGCGCGCGCACCCTGGCGCACGCGCGCAGTGATCGCCGCACTGTCGTCATCGAAGCCCTCCCAGTCGCAGCATTGCAGCTTCGCGTGCAGAGCGATGCCCGCCAGATAGTCGGCGCCGGGATCGGCTTTGAGCAACGCTGCCAATTCGGGCGCCGCGTCAGCGTAGCGGCGCATTGTCACCAGCGTGATGGCATGACCTTGACGCGCAGCCAGCGAGTCAGGCTGCAGTTCGGCCAAGCGCGCGAATGCCGCAAGGGCATTATCCGTTCGTCCGAGCTGGAGCATGTGATAACCCCCGTGGAGCATGAGCGGGGAGGCACCTCCAGGGTCGATGTGAACCGCGCGGGCCAACGCGTCCACGGCCTCTTGGTCTCGACCAAAACCGATGAGCGTCATGCCGCGGCCCGCGTGGGCGCGGGCAAACGAGGGGGCGCGCGAAATCGCGTGATCGAAGGCCGCCAAAGCCTCCTCCGGACGCGCTAGGGAGAGCAGCAGGGCACCCATCCGTTGCCAGATGGGCGCATCGGTGGGCGCAAGGTCGGCAACGCGGCGGCACGCGGCAAGTGCCGCCTCAGTACGCCCGGAGCTTTCCAAGATCTCGGCCAGTAATCGATGCGCATCGACGAACTTGCTGTCTTCCGCGATTAGCGCCCGGCAAATATGTTCCGCCTCGGCGCGGCGCCCGTTGCGCCAAAACGTCACCGCATCGGCAAATGTTTTGCCGCTCATGCGGCCATGTTAACCGCTAAGCGATCGATTCGCGGGCAATTTCTCGGCGTGATGCAGTGAAGCGCGGCTATCGCGGCCGGGTTTTCTGCTTCCCATGTGCGCTAACGGACGGACGGCGGCGCTAGGTTTGATATCGTAGACGCGTTGGTACAAACCCGGCCTTAAACATTGAGTCACTATTTGATGGGTATAGCTGCGGCGCATTATCGACGTGCTGCCATATTCGGAGCGTTCCACGCCCGCCCGTTGTTAATTGCGGTACTACTAGCGGGATTCATTGCTGGCTCGCGAGCAGCGGCTGAGGCGAACAGCGCTGCGTCCCAACTCGCCAAATTGACCACCGCCGCGCTGGCATTGGCGGTGGCCGATGATACCAACGAGTTCGTGTCGCGACCCAACCTGCCCTATGTCTCTGATCACTATACAAAGGAGCAGTTGGCAGCCGAGCAGATCGATACTGTTCTGATCATCAATACTCGTGGCGAGCCGCTCTTCTGGCGCCGCTTGAATCAAGCCCGCAATCGCGGCTTTCCTGATGCTAGAGCTTTTCTAGCCCAGTTGCCCAGACTCCCTGCGCCCAGTGCTTCGGGGACGCCAGGCATCGCCGCGCCCGCAATGCTTGATTCTGGTCCGGCGCTCGTCGTTGCCATGCCAATTTACGGGGCAAACGGCAAGGGACGCGCGCATGGCTGGCTCATCTTGGCGCGGTCTTCAGCTGCGACGGCCATGCAACCCCACGCGCTTTATCCTGTCGCTTCGACAGCCGCGGCACCCATTGTGGCGGCGCGGCCGCTCGCGAAAGTCGCGGCGCGCGCCACTTTCGCCGCGCGGTCGGCGATCTGGATCATTCTCTTGCTCGTCATCGGCGGTGTTGCAGGCGTTACACTGAAATTCCGCAAGGAGTCGCGTGCCAAGGCCGACCCCCTGCGGATGAGCGTGCGTCCAAACGATATCGCGGCCATGTCGGCGTGGCCAGGCGCGGCATCCTGTGAGCGGAGGCTGACGCAGTATTCGCCGAACAATCTCGCACCGCAGCCCAAAAGCGGCAAAATCATTGCGAGTCCGGTGAGTAATCCGCTGCAGGACCGCATTGCAGTAGCCAAGGCTGTTTTTCGGTATCACCCCCAGATCGACCTGCGGAACGGCCAGGTTGCCGGAGTGGAGGCTTTGCTATGTGTTCCCGGCTCGTCCGACTACCGGCCGGCGACCGAACTTGCGGCCGACATCGAGAAGGCAGGACTCGGATTACAACTGTTTGAGTACCGTATCCAAGAAGCCTGCCGCCGGCAACGCACGTGGTTGCGAAATGTCGGACACAACTTCGCAGTTGGCGTTCCGGTGTCGCAGCGCATGCTCGCCAGTGCCGCCCTGCTGCCTCTGACGCAACGAGTCCTCGCAGAATACGAGATCGCACCGTCGTTACTCGAACTCGAGGTCGAGGAAACGGCGCTGAGCGCCTGCTCGTCATCGCTGCGCACGCTCACAAAAGTTCACGAGGCCGGCATTTCGATAGCCCTCGACGGTTTCAACGCCAATCACGCCAATCACGCCAATCTACGGCTGCTGGCGATCTTGCCGATTGCGAAGCTGCGGGTCGATCCTTGGCTGCTTCTAAAGATGTCTGATCGCGTCGCGGAGGCGCAGCTGTTTACCGGGATTCTCGGTGCCGCCCGCGGCCTGGGGATTACCGTGTGTGCGACCGGCGTTGCCTCAGCAGATATGTTGGCTGCGGTTTTGCAGCACGGCAGACCCCTGGCACAAGGCACGGCGGTCGCTGCTGCGCTCGATGGCCCGGCGTTTCTAGAGCGATTGCGTGGTAGCAACGTCGATACCGTGAGAATTCGGCGATTGGATCTCGACTGCGCTCTGCTACCGGCTGGTTCGTCCGCGACGGAATCATCCAGGGAACCAAGAAATATCTCGGGCTCTGGCTCGAGTACATTCTCGGCGGCTGCCGGCTGTTCATAGGGTACGTTAGCGAACCGACGCGAGCGGCTTGTTCGTTGTTTAATAGGCTGGTTCAGTGATCAGCGGACCGGATGCCAATGTTCTTTACCAGGAAATCCAAGTACCAATCGCCAACATATTTTGAGGCCGGAACCAATTGGGGAAGTGCATTCAGAACCCAGCTGATTCGCACCGTTCCGGCATTCTCAATCATGGTTTCGGCTGAGTGCGTTCGGACCGCTGAAAAAATGAAGGGGCCTCGCACGGCGCATTGGCTGTCACCCATTCTGGTTTCTCCGGCCGGGAGTGCTGCGGAGAATCGGTGATATGGTGCGGATTACTCGCGCACCAGCAGCTCGTCGCTCGTTTGAACCAAATCATCGATCAGCGATTGCACATTGTCGGGAAGATAGGGGGCGATGACCTTTCCGGTGTATTCGAAATAGCTGCCATTGTCCTTGATTGCGATCTGCCCCTGCAGCAATTTGCAATAGGTATCGCCCGATCTTTGCGGCGAGCTCGCTCCGGGCAAGATGCGAACCAGGTGGGGCAGAACATAGTTCCAAGCCGCAAGGGCCACACCTTGCTGCTCGCGCGCCAACCCCGTACCCGGCATGAGCCCTGGATCAAAAGCAAAAAATCTGCGCTGGCCCAGCTCCCTGCTGCCGAAGTGTCGCGCCAACAAGATGTTGCACCACTTCGACGTGGCATACGCGTCTCTGCAGGTCTGCTCGCGGTTCTTCGCGCCCGGATATTGGCCCTCCGCCAGCATCATGGCGCTATGGTATTGCGCACCCCGAAATCCGAATGCTCTCGCCGCCCGCAGATTGGGGTCGTGCGTACCGCTGCCCGTCCATCCCACCGATGCGGTCGGGGTTAGCTGATCGTGCAGCCCCTTGAACAGCGCATAGTGGGCAAGATGATTCACGGCGAAGGTTGATTCCAGAGCGTCCTGGGTGAACCGAAGCTGATGAGCCGATTGTGTTCCGGCGTTGAGCAACAGCCCTTCGAGTCGGAGCGGCGGCGCGCGTGTCCGGAATTCTTCGATGAATTGCTTGACGCTGGCTAACGAGGCGAGCTCGAGCAGAGGCGTTGCCACATTCCTACACCCCAGCGATTCCATCTCAATGCGCAGTGCGTCGCCGGTTCGCCCCTCGCGAACGGGAAGAACGAGATCAGGCACGCCGGCGCGAGCCAATTGTCTTGCAACCGCTCTGCCGAGGCCGCTGCTGGCGCCCGTGATCAGGACTGTCATGCGAGTCTCGGCCTCAAACTTCGCACGTCGCGAGAGGAAACGGCGCCCAGCAATTGATCGTTTTCGTCGGTGATGGGAAGCGCGCGAAAGTTGTAGCGGTCGAAGAGCATCGCGGCTTCCCGCAATGTGGCGTCCTTCGGCAAGGAAATCACATGCTCCGTCATGATGTCGCCCAGTTTCTGACCGGGTTCCGCGGCGACCATTTCACGAATATCCGCAACGCCCTTTAATTTTCCCGCCTCATCGGTGACGTACACGTAATTCACAACTTCCTTGCCGATTGCGAGTTCCCGATAGCGGCCGAGCACCTCCGCCGCCGGTGTCGTTGCCGGCAGCTTGATGACCTCCGGCGATGCATAGAGGAGAATCTGCTCATCGTGCTTGTCTATGATGTGTTCGACCTTGGAAGACTTGTCGTGGTCTAGCAGCTTGAGGATGGCACCGGCCTGGTCCCGGGGCAGAATGGCGAGGATGTCGGCGGCCTGGGCGGGCGTCATCTCGTTGATCAGGAGTGCTGCGCGCTCTTTCTCGATGGCACGGATCAATTCCCGTTGCACCCGCGGCTCCACTTCTTCGAGGGTGTCGGACGCCTGTTCGGCATCCAGCGCGTTGAACAGCGCAACGCGCTGGCCGCCCTCGAGCTCCTCGAGGATGTCGGCAAGATCCACCGGATGTATTTCGCTCAAGCCAGACTTGGGCACCTTGAGCTTGATGTTACCGGCGAAGCTCCCCAACTGCTCTGGAAGCGGCTGAACGTACAGCCATGACACGCGATCCTCTCTATTGCGATTCGTCAACAGCTTGGCGAGCTTGCGCAGGCCGAGCCGGCGCAGCGCCCGATAGTGGCTGAAGTCGACTTCAGCGGCATACAGCTTATCGTTCTGGAAAGCGAGTTTGATGTCGTAGACGACCTCGACCTCGTGGTCGTCCATGTCGAGAATCTTCTTATCCAGGATGTGATCGTGCAGCAGGATCAGATGCTCCTGGGGCGCTCGCTCGTACTGCGCCATGTCCTCGCCGATGTCGAGCACGACCTCCTGATTGGAAATGAGGCGTACTCGGTCCCAAGGAACCGTCAGCGGCGGGTATCCGAAGGAGCGCGATACGACCAGTTGCGTGACCTCCGGTAGCTTGCCGGTCTCCACGATGGCCAGGTCAGTCAATCGCCCTATGGGCTTTTTTTTCACGAAGACGCGCCGGCCGAGGATCTCGCTCAGGAAAAATTCCTGTTCAATGACTGTCGCCACGGCTTACCCCTGCGTCACGATCAGGACAAACTTGTAAATCATCAAGGCAACCAACGCCATCAGATACACGCGAAGCACCAACAGCGAGCCGCGCACCACTCCGGACATTTCGATGCGCGGTTCGCGATACCGGGAATTTATGGCAGCGAATTTGGCGAAGAGATTGCGCAGTTTACTCATGTCGGCTCCGCTATTTGAACAGATTGGGGAACAACACGGAAAAGCCGTAAAGCGTCGAGAGGACAATGATCGACACCACGATAAAGCCGCCGATCAGATTCTGGGTGGTGGTATTGCGGCGCTCGCCCATGGTGGCCCGGTCATTCAGCAACAAGATCAGAAACACCAGCGCCGCGGGCAGCAGCGTCACGGCGATCACCTGAACGAACAATGTGATCAAAACCAGCGGCGCCTTCGGGATCAGCACCACCAGGCCTGAGGTAACGAGCATGAGAAAGTACGTCGCGTAGAACCACGGCGCCTGACGGATCTTGGTATTGAGCGAATGCGCCCAGCCGAAGATTTCACCGAAGGCCCAGGAACTGGCGAGCGAAATGCAAATGGCGCCGAGCAGGCCGGCGTCAAACAGGCCAATCGCGAGAAAGGTTCCCACATAGCGGTCGGTCTTCATCAATTCGGAAGCCGCTTGGGCAGCGCTGTCGATGTCGATACCGGGCAGTACGGTCCCGGTCACGATGACGATGAATACCGCCACGACTACGGTAACGATGGAGCCCAGTAAGGTGTCGAAG
>Ga0210394_10006306_pt1 | contig 12875 bp, 9 predicted proteins | sample IncBWC12MmetaG_FD_160121 | JGI IMG/M metagenome (GOLD analysis project Ga0210394, IMG submission 160121) | Forest soil microbial communities from Barre Woods Harvard Forest LTER site, Petersham, Massachusetts, United States - Inc-BW-C-12-M | ecosystem: Environmental > Terrestrial > Soil >... | reverse complement strand
AAAGGATGACGTCTCATGCGTTTCGATATTTGGTTTGTGCAGCGCTCCCGAATGAATCACCGCATTCACCTGGAAATCATGAATAGTTGACCGAATCAGCGCGCGGTCGGCGATGTTTCCAACAACCAGTGTCGTCGGAGCGGCCAGCAGGTCGATTCCGATGACCTCATGGCCCGCATTTCGCAGGCGCGGGACGAGTGTCTGACCCAGCCAACCCGAGGATCCGGTCACCAGTATTCGCATGTCACGATTCTTTAGGCTGATTGCCGCGCTTACGAAAGGCTCTTATTTGAATATTGGCGGCGGTCGCTTTGTGACCCAGTCGGTAGCCTGATCGTATTTGTGCGCGAGTTGCATGCACGCCATCTCGGCGTGGTTGGGAACTACGATCTGAACGCCCATCGGCAAGCCGCGATCGTTGAAGCCCGCCGGCACGCTGAGCGCAGGGCAGCCTGACATCGAGATCGGAATCATCACTTGCATCCAGCGATGGTAGGTATCCATCGAGACGCCGCCAACTTCTTTCGGCCAGTGAATCTTCGCGTCGAATGGAAACACCTGGCCGGCGGGCGCGATCATGAAATCGTATTTCTCGAAAAATTCGCGCACCGCATGGTACCACGCCGTCCGCGCCCTCGACGCGATCGCGACTTCCATCGCCGTCAACCGCAGACCGTTTTCGATTTCCCACTGCAGTTCGGGTTTCATCAGTGCGCGTTGGGCGGGATCGGGAAAGCTGGCACGGAATTCAGCCGCGATTTGCCAGCAGCGCAGCGTCATCCAACTCTGCCAGACGCGCTCGAGCGGGTAGTCGAGCGTCGCCGTTTCCACCTTGCATCCGAGCGCTTCGAAAACCTTGAGCGACCCTTCGCAGAGTTTGAGCACTCCGGGATCGAAAGGGATCTGTTCGCCAAAATCGCCGACCCATCCGATACGCGCGCCCTTGAAGTCCCGCTCGAGCGTGCCGGCGAACCCGGCCGGATCCTCGCGAATCGAAAGCGGCGTGCGCGCGTCGTATCCGGCAATCACTGAAAGAAACATCGCAAGGTCCGGCACTGTGCGAGCCATCGGCCCATGCACTGAAATCGACGGTGTGAAAACCTCGTAGAACTGCGACGGGACCCGGCCAAATGAGGTTCGGAACCCGAAGACGTTGTTCCACGCCGCGGGATTTCGCAGCGAACCGCCGTTGTCGCTGCCGTCGGCCACCGGAACCATCCGAAGGGCGAGCGCGACCGCCGCGCCGCCGCTGCTGCCGCCGCAGGTCTTCGACTGATCGTATGCGTTGAGCGTGGTGCCGAAGACCGGATTGTAGGTTTGAGAGCCGAGTCCGAACTCCGGCACGTTGGTCTTGCCGATGATGAGCGCGCCGGCGCGTCTTATTCGCTCGACCAGGATCGAGTCGTCGCGCGGAAAGAAATTTTTGAACAGCGGCGATCCCATCGTGGTGCGGATGCCTCTGGTCGGCTCGAGATCCTTAACCGCATGCGGAAATCCGTGCATCCAGCCGAGAACCTCGCCACGAGCGAGTTGCGCGTCGCGATTCTTCGCCTGTTCGAGTAGATGCTCGCGGGGTTGCAGCGAAACGATCGCGTTGACGCGCGGGTTCAGCAGTTCGATGCGGTCGAGATACGCGTTCATCACCTCGACGCACGAGACCTGCTTCGACTTTATCGCGCGCGACAGCGCGACCGCGTCGAGATTTACGATTTCGGCCACATTCACGAGGTCGGTTTGGCTCGATCGCACTGCTGCGCCACTTCCCATCCAAGCTCCGCGGTAATTCGCGCCTTCGCTCCGCGCAATGCCGCATCGGGGCCACTCGCGTTGCCGAGTTTTGCGCGCATCGCAATACCTTGCGCGATCGCGGCGCCACGAAAAAACGAGAACGCGACGAAGTACATCAGATCAGGCACGCTCGCTCGGCCGACGCGCCGGCAGTACGCGGCAACGAATTCCGCTTCGTTCGGAATTCCATACCCCTTATCGATCCCTTGAAAACTCGACACGCCGTCGATGCCCGGCGGGCAATGGTAGGCGCGGCAGGCCCACGCCAGGTCGCCCAGCGGATGCCCGAGCGTCGACAGCTCCCAATCAAGCACCGCGATGACGCGCGGCTCGACCGGATGAAAGATGATGTTCTCGATACGGTAGTCGCCGTGCGCGATCGTCGTCTCGTCATCCGCGGGGATATGCCGCCCGAGCCATTCGATGAGGTGATCCATCTCGGGGATTTCGTCGATCTTCGACGCCTCGTACTGCTTCGACCATCGCGCGAGCTGGCGCTGAACATAAGCCTGCGGCCGGCCGTAGTCGCCGAGTCCAACCGCGCGGAAATCGACCTTGTGCAGCCGCGCGAGCACGTCGTTCATCGAGTCGTAGCAGGCCGCACGCTCGTGTGGGCTCGAACCCGGCATCATCGGGTCGCGCATGATGCGTCCCTCGACAAAGTCCATCACGAAAAACGCAGTGCCGACCACGCCCGCGTCCTCACACAGCAGATGCACGCGCGGGACCGGCACGTCGGTCGCGGCGAGCGCCTTGATGATTCGATATTCGCGATCGACCGCATGCGCCGACTGGAGCAGAGTGCCCGGCGGTTTCTTGCGCATCACAAAGCGCGCATCAGGAGTCTCGAGCATGAAAGTGGGATTCGATTGCCCGCCAACGAATTGTCGAACGACAAGAGGCCCGCGAAAGTCCGGCATCCGCTCGCGCAGATAACGTTCGAGCGCCGCCTCGTCGAAACGATGAGGCTCGCGTACTGCCGTGACGTCGTCGCCGAGCGGCATTACCTCTCCCCCTGGCCCCCTCTCCCTTCAGGAGAGGGGGAAGAAGCGCAATCAGTCATCTCTTCTCCTTCTTATTCCCCTCTCCACAAGGGGAGGCCAGTGGGGTTAGGGGAGAGGTTCGCTCCGCGATTCTTTTCAAAACCTCGCTCAAATCCCGATCGACCTCACTATTGCTGACCCTCAGAGTCGTTATTCCCATTTCCGACAGCACGCGATCGCGAATCTTATCGTGGTCAGTTGTACCGAGATGTGAGGCGCCGTCTATTTCAACCGCGAGCTTCACCGATGCGCAATCGAAATCGACTATGTATCCAGCGACCACCTGCTGTCGCCTGAAATGAAACGCATCGAAAGCATCTCTTCTGAGCGCATGCCATAGGATTTTCTCCTGCGGCGTCATCCTCCTGCGCAGCTCTCTTGCGAGCTCCAGTTTCTCGCGAGTCACAAACTGGTTTCGAGTTATTTTCACCTCACCCCTAACCCCACTGGCCTCCCCTTCTGGAGAGGGGAACCAATCAGCTCAGACTTATCGAAACCTTTACGGCGCCCCTTGGCCTTTTCTGTTCTGATACCCCTCGCCTGAAGGGAGAGGGGCTAGGGGAGAGGTCACTTCGCGCTCCCGGTCTGAGTAGGCTCCGGTTCCTGCACGCAACTCTGAATTTCGGTCTGCGCCTTGTCAGTGTCGACCGGATTGAGATGTGGCATGGAAGTCCAAGCGCCCCATCCGAGTTCCTCTCTGACATAGTAGGAGCGTCGTTCGGTTTGGAAATCAACTTCGTCCGCACCGGCGTCGGTTTGGACGCTGCAAACGACCTTCTCGCCAGCCGGGACGGTGAAGGCATGGTAGCCGCCGGGACCTATTCGCGCCGTGTCTTCACCGCATGTAATCGCGGGATGAATCAGCGACGAGTAGTAGCTGTAAGGCCGATACACGTAAATCACCGCATTGCCGGGAGGTGAGGAAGCTCTTTCAAACGCCTTTCCCTGCACCGCGCAACCTATCGCGAAAGTGCTGACAACGCCGAGCAGGAATGCTGGCAGCCGGCAGTTCATTGGCCAAGAGATGCGGTTGGAGATTTGTTTGCTCTGACGGCGATCTCCGCCAACCGGGCCTCATCGCGATAGAGCTTTTGTTCGATACTCTGCCGGACCGCCGCGAGGGCAGCGTCGTCCACCTCCTTGTGGGTGACGTTCGTGTACAGACTGTACGATTTCGACGCGTGTTCCTTCGCGGTGTAGTCTGCGAGTATCGTGTCGCCGGAACTGATCGACAAAGTCGCAAACGCGGTCACGCCAATATCGCCAATCGGAGCGCCACCCCAATCGCCCGGATCCACCGCGCTGAGAAGTAGCGGGACGTGATAGTCGTCGTGCGTTAATTCCTCGCGATAGGTGAACGTCACGGGCGAAGTGTCCGACAGTGACATCGCAACCGCGGGCGGAAGTTGAGCCGGGTCGCCGGAAAGGAGCTTGCCCTTGAATGGCAGCGGATGCGCCGGCACGTCGGCGACCTTGGGCGCAATCACCAGTTGCGATTGCGATTCCGATGCGCCGCCAGTTTGTGATTGAGCCGGATTTTGATCGGGCTGTTGAAGTCCGCATCCGCACAGAATGGACACTGAAAAAAGCGCCGCGAGAGCAAATTTATGTCTCATGACCTGGCGGTGTCGCGAGCCGGTATTTGCGAATCTGAGTCTCGCAACGCCATACCACGATAGTATCAGAAAAGGCCGTGCTACATGACGATGCCGCTGGCGACGTACACGGTGCCGCCCAGCATTTGCTCGACCTCCAGCTCTTGCAAAATAGTCTCGAGATTGCTCCACGGACGCGCCAGCCCTTCGAGCGTGCTCGTCGATCGCAGCGCGGCGTTCCACACGAACAGATTCAGCGGCAACGTGCGGACAGGCGCCCACTTGAGTCCAGCCGCGACGATCCGCGCGCCCGGCTTGAGATGGCTGACGACGTTGGCGAGCGCTTTTGGCGTGCGCATTATGTCGTGTGTGAAATGAAACAGCGCCGCGTCGGCCGCCGACTCAATCGCAGCTTCCTCGACCGAAGCTGAGACGAACTCGACGTTCCTCCAGTTGTTGTCAGCCGCCCGCGCGCGTGCCCGCTCGAGCATCTCTGGGCTCTGCTCGATTCCGACGATCGAGCCATCGGCACCGACCAGGTCTTCCAGCGCGGTGAAACTGAGTCCGGTACCGCAGCCGACATCCAGGACCCGCTCGCCGTTTTTGAGACGCAGCAGCTCGATGGCACGCTGGCGCACGGGCTCGAACAAAAAAAGCTCTAGATCGTAGATGCGCGCGCGCGAGCGATATTGTCGCAACGCGGTCGAGCGGTTGGGGGTGAGCCAGCGCGTGATCCTTTGAAACGGTTGCGAGCGGTCGTCGCCAGGAGGGTCCACTCTTCGATGCCTCGCCCTAGCGAATATCACAAAATAGCAGGGGTTCCGATGAAATCCCTGAGATAGACCGAAGCTCACATTGTAGCGATTAACTCCTTCGAGTATCGAAGCCGCCGTTTGTTGTAGACCTGCTGCGGCTACGTCTGTAAAATTCCTGCGCATAACGACAGGAGTGTGCGTCGGGGGAAAGTGACAAGGCAGGCGTTGCGAGGTTTGATGCTGGGTATGGCGGCGCTCGTCGCGGTTATCTCAGGCGCAGTAGTGATTGGCCATGCGGCGGGCGCGCCCGGGCGATTGCGCTCGGCGCAGTCCGGAGTTGCCGCGCGCGGGTTGGAGCCCGGCTTCGCCGGGACGTTACTCTACCGCAACGATAATTTCCGCACCGGGCAAAACCTTGCCGAAAGCGTGCTGACTCCCTCGACCGTCAACCCGCCGCAATTCGGCCTGCTGTTCACCGACGCCATCGACGGCGCAGCTTACGCGCAGCCGCTGTACGTTCCAAACGTGACGATCCCGAGCCTCGGAACGCACAACGTCGTCTACGTCGCGACCGAAAACGACAGCGTGTACGCATTCGACGCCGACGTGGCGGGACCCGCGCTCTGGCATGCGAGTTTTATCGATCCAGAGGATGGAATTACCGCGGTGCCTTCAACCGACGCGCAGTGCGGCGACCTGGTACCAATTATCGGGATCACCGCTACTCCCGTGATTGACCCAGGCACCGATCCAGGCACGGGAACCCTCTACGTCGTGTCCAAGGTCAAGCTGGGACCTGGCCGCTACCAGCAGCAACTTCACGCGCTCGACATCACGACTGGTCTCGAGCAGCCGAAAAGTCCCGTAACGATTACTGCGAGCGTGCCGGGATCAGCGCCGGATGCCGTCAAGGGGATGGTTTCCTTCAATCCGCTGCGGCAGAACGATCGTCCGGCACTGACGCTCGCGAACGGCGTGGTCTATTTGAGCTTCGCCTCGCATTGCGACCTCGGGCCGTACCACGGATGGATTCTCGGCTACGACAAAACGTCATTGGCGCAGGTGGTCGAGTACAATACCACGCCCAACGGCACGGACGGCGGCATATGGACGTCAGGATGCGGTCCGGGCGTCGACACCAACGGCGACTTGATCACGATCACCGGCAACGGAACCTTTGACACTACTCCGCCGCTGGCCGATTTCGGCGACAGCTTTCTGCGGTTTACGCCCAGCAGCGGAACCCTGCTGCTCGACGATTTTTTTACGCCGCTCAACGAGCTCTACCTCTCTGATAATGACCTGGACATGGGTTCCGGCGGCGCCCTGCTGCTGCCCGATCAGCCCGGACCGAATCCACATCTGATGGTTGCCGCCGGTAAAGTGGGCACCCTCTACCTGGTGAATCGCGACAGCATGGGCGAATTCAATGCGACGACCGATATGATGGTCGAGGAAATTGACCACGCGGTCACTCAAATGTTCAGCACGCCTGCGTACTGGCAAGGGATGGTGCCGAATGTCGGCTTGCAGAACATGATCTATACGATTGGCGTATTCGATCGGCCAAAGATGTTCGTTATAACCAACGGACTGATCGGGACATCGGCCGCTTCGAGCGCGCAAAACTTCCCTTTTGGATTCCCGGGCGCATCGCCGGTCATCTCCGCCAATGGCACGACCGGCGGCATATTGTGGGCAATCGACAGTGGGGCATGGCAAACAGGTGGTACCGCGATTCTGTACGCCTTCGATGCTACCAACCTGAATACCGAGCTGTACGACAGCAACCAGTTCGTCGCCGATAACCCCGGACCAGCCGTGAAGTTCACCGTGCCGACGGTAGCCAACGGATCGGTTTACGTGGGAACGCAGACCCAACTCGCTGTGTTCGGATTGTTTTCCAGTGGAAGGCCGACTCCCACCCCGAGCGCCACCGCAACGGCGACCGCAACTGGCACTGCAACTGCCACGGCGACCGCAACGGTTACGGCGACGCCAACCGCCACCGCAACTGCGACCGGCACCGCGACTGCAACTGCCACAGTTACCGCAACATCAACCGCCACTGCGACCCCGACCGCGACTGCGACCGCAACACACACCGCAACGTTAACCGCAACTGCCACGCCGACGGCAACTCCGACAGCTACGGCGACCGCGACAGCCACGGCAACTGCGACAGCCACGCACACCGCCACTTCTACGGCAACCTCAACGGCTACCGCGACAACTACGGCAACTCCGACAGCGACAGCAACGCGCAGCGCAACTGCGACCTCGACCGCGACGCCAACTCACACGGCAACTGCGTCTGCTACGAGTACTACGACCGCGACTGGTACTCCCACCTCGACAGCCACCGCGACGCCGACCGCGACCGCTACCAGTACTCAAACCGCGACGCCGACTACGACCGCGACGGCTACCAGTACTCGATCCGCGACTCCTACCTCGACCGCGACCGCAACTGCCACACCCGTCGCGACCCCGACTACCTCAATGTCGGTGAACGTCACGCTGGCGTTCGGCAAGGTAACCGTCGGTCACGCTGTTACCAGGAATCTGAGGATCTATAACACCGGGACGAAGCATTCGCTGATCATCTCCCGTGCAATTCCGTCCGACCCGGCCGACTATGCTCTAAGCGGCACCGGAACGTGCGGTGATTTTCCCGTGACGATAGCGCCCAGGAAAGATTGCACGCTGGGAGTCGTATTCGACCCGGATACGACCGGCGCGCACAGCGCAACCCTGGCGCTGACGGAGAATTCCATACCCAACCCGTACCGCGTGCCGCTCATCGGCGTCGGCCGTCCCAAGCGTCGCTAGGTTGTGACAACTTCGTGCCAGGAAGGTAGCTGCTAGCTGGCGCCTGAAGCCGACTCAGGCTTGCGGCTCATGCGCAGGCGGCGGCCGGTCAGGTGCGTGCCGGTATTTTCATCGACTACCACCGGCCGGACTTCGCGGCCGGTTTCGTTGTCGACGAGAATCACCGGCGGCCCGCCTTCGCCCCACAGCCAGTCGCTGCCCCATCGCCACATCGCGGCGAGCACGTCCCAGAATGCCTTCCCCTTGTCGGTCAGGCGGTATTCAAAGCGCGGCGGATGTTCTTCGTACGAAACTTTTTTCAGCAGGCCTTCCTCGACCAATCGATCGAGCCGCCGCGCGAGTACCGCGCGCGGGACTTTCAGCGCGCGCTGGAAATCCTCGAAGCGGCGCCGGCCCAAAAATGCCTCGCGCATCACCAGCGGCGTCCACCAATCGCCCACCAGGTCTGTCGTGCGTGCGATTGGGCACGGCCACTGATCGAACCGGGTTCGCCGCATCAGGTTACCGCCTCGATTCGCGCCGGCACGTGTTTATGGAACGGCGTGCCCGCGAACCAGTCGCGATCTTCCGTCACCGTCAGCTCGTTGGGCGCAACCCCATGCTGAAATTCCTGGCCTTCGCGGTCGGGGTACCACAGCCCAGTCCCGTTCGGCAGCGCGACGTGACCCGGCAGCATCGTGTCGGTGAGCACGACCACGCTCTCGGCGCTCGCACGTTTCGTAATGATGCGGACGCGGCCGCCGCTTTGCACGCCAAGTGCGGAGGCGTCCGCCGGGTTCATCCAGAGCGCGCCCGCGGGATCTTTTGGACGCCATTGCGGATCGCGGATGATGGTATTCGCGGTGGAGGAGCGGCGCTGGCCGGCGGAGAGCACGAACGGGAATTCCGGATCGTGCGACGGCTGCTCGTCGCGTAGTGATTTTAGTTCGGGCATCAACTCGGCGATCGTCAGATTGATCTTCTGGTCGTGAATTCTGCGCCAGGTCTCCTCATACGGATCGAGGCTGACCACGACTCCCGAGCGCTCCTTCAGAATCGCGTCGAATAACGCGTTGCCGAGCTCGGCGCCGTCGCCGCTGAAGCCCGCACGGCGCAACGACTCCGGATATCTGCGCGCGAAGTTTTGCGCGATACCGAACAGTGACGCCGCATTTTCGTTGCCAGCTCCGAGCGTCGGGCCGAGCGTCTCGTACAGCAGCACCGTCATCACTTCCGCCAGATGAGGCCGCTCTGAAACGACTCGCATCAGCTCAATCGCATAGGCGGACCTGCCCTTGGCGGCGGCCGCCCGCAGCGGAGCGACGTCGTCATCGGTCATCGCGCCGATCGCGCGCACTAACCGGCGATGAATTTCCCCCTCGGGCAGCGTCCCCGGCAGCGCATCGAGAATCGGCGCGCGCAGCGTGAACGTGTTTGCGTACTGCGTCTCGGTCTGGAACGCCGCGCCGAAGAAAGTCGATTCCCATTTTTCGTATTGCGACGACGCCGGCAGAACGTAGTGCGCCTCGCGCGCCGTCTCGCTCATCGCCACGTCGATGACCACGACGAATTCGAGCGCCCGCAACGCTTCGCGCATCCGCGCGCTGTCGGCGACCGAGTGCGCGGGATTTTCGCTTTCGACCAGCATCGCGCGAAAACGCCCGGGATGGTCGGTCAGGATTTCATCGGGAATCACGTTCGCCGGGATCATCCCGCCGATAATCCGATGCCCGCCGACCGGACTGGTCTGCGACGACAGCGCCCCGCCGAACATCCCGGTAAGGCTGGTGCCCGCATTCATGCCTCCCGCCTTCCCGATATTGCCGGTGACCGCGAACAGAAGTTTCTCCAGGTAGGAGTTGAGCGTGCTGTGCAGTGACTGCTCGATGCCGAGGTCTTCGTAAACCGAAACGCTCGATGCTCGCGCGATCCGGCGCGCTACGTCGCGAACCAGAGTCTCGTCGAGGCCCGCGCGTGCGCAATAATCCGCGACCGGAACTTCGCTCAGCGCTGCGAACAGTTCATCGCTGTTCTGCGTGCGCTCGCGAATGTAGTCGTGGCTGATCAGATCCTCCTGTACGAGTACCCCAAGTACAGCCGCGAGGCAGAAAGCGTCGGTCCCCGGACGTACCCGCAAATGGTAGTCCGCCATCTCCGCGGTCTCGGTGAGTCGCGGATCGATCACGACCAGCGCGCGGTTCGGGTCCGCCGCAATGTCGCGCAGAATCGGACGCGCTCGCTGAAAGCCATGCGATTGCCATGGATTCTTGCCGACGAAGATCGCGACCTCAGCTTGCTGGTAGCCTCCGCCGAGGCCCGTCCCAAAAAGCTGGTGATCGACCCAGAACTCGCCGGTCTTCTCCTGGGCCAGCGCGTTCGAGCTGAAGACCGATCCAAGGGCCCGGCGCGTCGATGCGCCGTAGCTGCCGCACAGATGATTGCCCTGCCCGCCGCCGCCGTAATAGAAGATGCTCGCGCCGCCGTAAGTCTCGCGCACGCGCTTGAAGCCGGCAGCAACTTCGCGGATCGCGGTGTCCCAGTCGATTTCCTCGAAGGTGCCGTCGGCGCGCCGCCGCAGAGGCGACGTCAGACGGTCGCGGCCGTTCTGGTAGAAATCAATCCGCTGCGCCTTCTCGCAGGCATAACCCTTCGACGCGACGTGCTCGCGATTTCCGCGCACGCGAGTGATGCGCCGCCCATCGATTTTCACATCGACGCCGCAATTCACGCTGCACAGGATGCAGATTGTCTTTTGCCAGTCGTCACTCATGGCGAGGCCCTCCCTGAGTTCATCAAGCGAACTACACAGTTCAACAAGAGAATGCAGTATGATCCGCCGTAAGGCAACTGGCGGAGGGGGGAGGGAGTCCATTCTGACGCATTTCTTTCAGCGTACCTCTCTCAACCGAGAATAGAGAGGTGCCCCAAATTTCGACGCGGAGCCGCGAGCGTGCAGGCGTGCCGACCTTGTTAGGGTCGGCGCGCGCGCTTGGGAGCGGCGTAGCTACGAATGAAGCCGTTCGGAGCGGGCTATCTTGCCACAGCGGAGCGCGGCGCTCTTACTTCACTTGATCAAAGAAGAAACATCTGCACGCGAGGGGGCTGTCTTCGGGACTGAGTGTCTGAATTTTGGAATCGCGACTGTCTTAATTGCCGGGATGATGCGGGACCAGCCGGGGGATGAAGTGGGATGACTGACTAAGCCGGACCAGCCCCTGGACTACGGCGGACGGTTTGTCAAAGCGGAAGCAAGAGGGGAGTGCTTTTGGCATCAACACAGTAGTAACTGCCCCTCAAAAGGCTCCCGTAGCACGCGGCGAACAAGTAGGGTATTTGCCACTCGTGTGTAAGACACCGTTCGTCCTGATCGAGTGTCGTTGCTCCTGAGTATCCCCGTTCAATGCAAATCTCGCTGGCGATAGTGTTCCCTTGCCCGTCGTCTCCAAGTGGTGCGAACCAGCCGTACTTATACGTAAGAGTCACGACGCGACGGTCCTGACTCTCGACGGTCGTCTGCTGAACGACCTGAAGTGTCGAGCAGCTCGTCAAACAACTACAAGTGACCAAGGCTACAAGCGCGAGCGCGGCTGCGTGGCGTGGCTTCACTTTTTCATCCCTTTTGCAAGAAAGTGCCGTCGACGCCGCGTATCGCGGTCGCGGCGCGGGCGAAGCCGTCAGCCGCGAAGCGCATGTATTCGGCGCTCGCGACTCCGCGGTCGATCTGCTCCCAATCGCCGTGCGCCATGTAGCGGCCGTCCGACCATCGTTCGCGAAGTCTTCGATCGCAGCGCCGATTAAAGCGCCCGTCTGCGCAGCCTCGGTTGCTGCGGCGATCGCTCGACGCAAAGCCGCCTCGCCCCCCGATGCGCGCTAGCAATTCGGCGTGGTCTTGTTCAAGTCGCTCGAGACGATGACTGATTTGTGCCTCTAGTGTTGAGCGCGCTAACAGCATACGTCGCTGGATTCTACGAGACCATACGGACCAGGAAAAGGCTCCAGATTTTTGCGCTGCGCGGCTCGAAGGAGCCGGAATCAGAGTTTGCCAGAGAAACGCTGGACAGATTGTTTACTGCGCCTGCTATGATACGGCGAATGAAAGAGCCCCAGACCCTCGCGCTCAAGTTGATGATCCTCGTGGTGATCGGTACGTTAGCCACCGGCTTGAATCTGACCATCTCTCTTCAGGATACGATTAGCCTCTCATGGTGGGGTGGAGGCAGGGCTCCTCACCCAGGATTTGCTGGTTGGCCTACGCTTGCGCTTGAAGCTGCGATCTTGTCGATTGTCGCCCTGTGGGGAGGATATAAGGCTGAAACTCGTGGACCGCTAGCGATTAATGCACTGATCATAGCTTCTGCGGCGCTCGCAATCTTTGGTCTTGTCGTATATTCGCGGATGGCTCCAGTTTCAGACCTTAAAATTCCCGACGACCTGAGGTCGCGCGCCTCCCAGTTGGTTTTCGCGTTTGTTCCGGAACTATTGGCACAACTGATCGCGCAGATGGGTGTCGGTGCCGTCGTCGGAAGGTTTCTCGCCAGCGACGAGCCGCACCTGAACGGCGAGCGCCCGACCGCCGCACCTTGAAAGGCTGGCGTGTCGGGCGGAAAACTCGCGCGTAGAGCGATCGCTCTACAGCCGCTACGGGATTGGCGCTGAGCGCGAGCTGGGAGTCCGGGCTTTCGCAGCTGGGCGATTATCTAGAGCAGAGCGGTTGGCACTACAGTGGCGCTCGCTCAAAGACCTCAACAAAATTGCGAGGAAAGGTGGCGGAGGGGGGAGGGAGTCGAACCCTCCGGCAACAATATTAGCCGCCAAGCCGGTTTTGAAGACCGGTGGGGCCACCGGGCCCCTTCCTCCTCCGTCCCTGTTTATTAGGTACTTAC
>Ga0210394_10006305_pt1 | contig 12877 bp, 12 predicted proteins | sample IncBWC12MmetaG_FD_160121 | JGI IMG/M metagenome (GOLD analysis project Ga0210394, IMG submission 160121) | Forest soil microbial communities from Barre Woods Harvard Forest LTER site, Petersham, Massachusetts, United States - Inc-BW-C-12-M | ecosystem: Environmental > Terrestrial > Soil >... | reverse complement strand
GAGGTCGCCCGCGAGTTCTACCGCAGGCTGCTGCCGGAATTCGGGATGAAGCCCGTGTTCGATGGCGACAAGCTCTTCTATTGCGTCGGTGCTCGAACTGCGATCGGCATCGAACCTTGCGACCCGGCTCTGGCTGGCGAGCGCTTCGTGCAGCAACGAGTCGGCCTGCATCACCTCTGCCTCCGCGCCCGCTCGCGCGAGGACGTGGATCGATGCGCTGCTCTCCTCAAGGAGATGAACGCGACGATTGTTCGCGGTCCCATGGAGGGCTCCTGGGCACCGGGCTACTACTACGTGCTTTTTGAGGACCCGGACGGCATCCGGTTGGAGGTCAATTTCGTGCCGGGCGCTGGGCTTCTCGCGGATGCGGCGCAGTTCGATCCTTCCACCGGCTACGTCTGAGCTTCGGCCGTGGCAGGCGCGACCGGATGGTACGACGCTCATGCTCCTGATCTCGTCAGGAGATATGAGGCCATCAATCCGGTAAGCCTCCACGGTTGGCTCAGCGGTCTCCTCCCTGACGTGCCCGGCACGGTGCTCGACATCGGTGCTGGATCAGGACGCGACGCCGGGTGGTTCTCGGCGCAAGGCCCTGACGTAATCGCGGTCGAGCCGGGCCGGCTGAGGGATTCCCCCTCAGGATTAGGGTATGTCCGTGGGTACCGGGTCCAGAAGGCATACATTTGCCGGTTGTCAGACCTGAGTTTGCTACATAATTCCGCATATGTCTGCGAGGTTGAGGCCGATCGGGCGGGAATGCGGGCTACCCGCAACGGGCAATGGGGGCGTCCGACCGATTGTCATCGGCCACCACCTTGTTTCGTGCGGGGGGCCGGATTGTCGGCTGGTGGGAACAGGCATATCTCGGGAGGGACGGAAACGCTCAACCGGGATGCGGCCGGCGCGGAACGACGTTGGATCTGGGAATTGGGGAACGACAATGGGTAAGCTGGACGGCAAGGTCGGCAATCATAACGGGCGCGGCACGCGGTCTCGGCCGCGCCTATGCGAACCGTACGCCGGCCTAGGTGCCAAAGTCGCCGTCACCGACCTCAACTTGCACTCCTACGAGGAATTCGAGGCCGGGCGAAGGACATGACTGCCGGGTAGTGAGTCAGTCGGAAATTCCAAGCGGAAATTTTTCTCTCACCCACATCGTATAGATGCGGGCGATCTGCTCCCCTATCGACTGAGTCGGTTAGCGGCCCGGTGCCAATGCCGTAGACATCGTAGCCCTCATCAATAAGACAGCAGGCAGCTTCGATGGCCCGCTCCGGGCTTGGATGCCTCTCGATGCGGTCGGTCGTGTCGCTGCGATATTGGATGTGCCACGTCACAGATGAACAATTTGGATTGTCCTTGAAGAATTACAATTCGGCATTTCTACTCAAACGTAAAGAGGACGTTATTCTATAATTTTGTTCTACTTGACGATCAAATTCGATCGCGCTATTTGCTCCCGGAATTGGAGGATGGTAGCTGGACGTGCGCGATGGCGTTGAAGATGTTGTATCAAACCCGCGACGACCGGGCGAGGCAGGCACGAAGATCGTCCACGATGAGTTACACGCTGTGGCTGAAAAGAAGGCTCTCGAAGACCTCGGCTTCATTGTAATCGAGATTACCACAAGACTATGCCAAATTTCGTCATCTAGCCGGACGATATTGACGACATCGTTGCCTATATCATCTCGCTGAAACGGCAAAAGTAGGCGATGATTTTCAAACCTCGACATCTAACGGGCCGCGAACCTGCTGATACGGGAACACTGAGGTGAGGCCGAGATTGAGGCCGCCAGGGAGCCGGCGGCAATCAGGATCGAGGTCGATGTCGGCCGGCATCGCCGGTTGGTTTCTGTTTTTCAGTCGTCGTCCGGGTTGATTGATGAAGGCGATCTCTCTGTGGCAGCCGTGGGCCAGCCTATGGTGTTCCGGGCGGAAGGTGCATGAAACCCGGCATTGGCGATGCTCGCACCGAGGCTGGCTTCTGGTCCACGCCACAAAGCGCTTCGAGAAAGACTTTGAACCGGGTGATCCGCTTCGGATGATCCTCGACGATGAGTTCGGTGGTGATTGGGCCAGGGACCTTCCGACCGGTGCCCTGATCGGGATGGTGAATGTCGTCGATTGTCTACCGACGCAGACCCTCTGTGGGGACGCCGCAGCGAGCGACGATGACCGGGAATGCGGCGATTTCGGGCCGGGCCGGTTCGCCTGGAAACGAGATGAGTTCCGGCTTTTCGACCAGCCGATCCCCTATCGTGGTGCACAAGGCATTTTCAACGTGCCAGACGCCTTGATCCCGATTGGTATGATGCCCCCCGTGCGGCGTCGCGATCGGGATGCGACCCGCGATCGACATACCCCGCACGAGGACGTTCGGCGATGAAGCGCTCTCGGATATTGGTGGTGCCACTGATGGCGACGTTGCTTCTCGTGGGCGGGGCGTCGCTGCGGCCGGCGAACGCGCAAGCCGCGCCGCAGAGTTCGGCGTCGACCAACTCGATCCTGCTGACGATCTTTCTGCGCCACGATCAGACCAAGACGGTCGACGAGATCAACGAGCATCTCAGGAAGACCGGGTGGTACGACAAATTTCCGCCCGAAGGTGTCGAGGTTGTGTCGTGGTACGTCATGATGGGCATCGGGCAGGTGGTCACCCTTCGTGTGCCCGCCGACAAGCTGCGCGCGGTCAATCGCGTGGTCGAGCAGAGCGCCTGGGGCGGCTACCACACCGAGTTTTATCCGACCTACGATTTCAAACCGGTGTGGGATGCGATGGAGCACCACCGGCCCTGATTGCCGGGTCGCCAAACCAGGGGAGCAACCATGGGCAAGCTCGACGGCAAAGTTGCAATCGTAACAGGCGCGGCACGGGGTCTCGGTCGCGCTTATGCGAAACGGCTGGCCGGCCTGGGTGCCAAAGTCGCGGTCGTCGACCTCAATCTGCGCTCATTCGAGGAATTCGAGGCCGAGGCGAAGGACATGACCGCCGACAACACTGTGGTCGAGATTGAGGCGATGGGCGGGTCCGCCATCGGGATCGAGGTCGATGTCACGGACCACTCGGCCGTCGACGCGATGGTTGCGCGAGTCGTCCAAGGAGTGGGGCCGGGTCGATGTCCTGGTCGCAAATGCCGGCGGTGGTCGCGGTCGGACCATGGACACCAAGGCAAGCACCCTCGATCCGGCGCTCCTCCGGCTCATCGTCGACATGAACTTTTCGGTACCGTCTACACGGTCAACGCGGTCGCCCCGATCATGCCGGAGCAGCGCCTTCTCTCGATGGCGCTATCTGGCCCAGAGCAGCCAGAGCAATCGCGACCGTTCCGAATTGGTCGTCCTGCGGCGGTAGGGTAATATGACGGACATTGGTCAATTCGATGCACCCCGGGACGATCGACACCGATATGGGCGACCAGGTGCTGGTCACAAGGGCGCGCAATCTCGGCACCAACGACGTCGCGGCGGCGCGCGCGCAGGTGATCGAGCGGCTGCCGATCGGGCGCATGGGAACGGTGACCGACATCGCCAAGGGTATCGTCTTTCTGGCGTCGGACGATGCTGCCTTTATGACCGGATCGGCCCTCGTCATCGACGGCGGCATCACCGCGCAATGAGCCGAGGCGTGCCCCCGCGCTTCACCTCAGCCCGAGGCAGATCCGCGGTAGCGCCACGTCTTGCTGTCGGCGACCTGTTCGGCGGTGTGGCGCTCCTCCAGCTGGACGAGCGCATGGCGGATCGAGGTGAACGCCATCGCCACGCCCTTGTCGCGCTGCAACGCGCGGCGGATCTCGGCCGGCGGCAACGCCCGCGGCGCATTGGATTGCAGCACCTCTTCGACGAGCCGCGCATTGGTGCCGCGCTGCGGCCGCCGCCCCGATGCCCGGCCGGCACTGCGCGGCGCTCTGGGCGTGGCGGCGCGAGGCTGGCGCTGCCGGGCGGGGCGGCCCACTCGCGCCGGCGCGGCCGAGCGCCTCCGCCGCTGCGGCTGGATGGCGGCTGGCTCGACGCCGGGCACCGGTTTGGCGGCGAAATCCCGGATCGATTGCATCGCCGCCGCGTATCCGGCCGCAAAGGCCTCGCGGCGAACCGCTTCGATCTGGTCCTGCAATTGGGTCAGAGCTGTTTTCGCCATCGCCCGGCGCCCTCCCTGAAAAGGCACTGAGGATTAGCACATTTGCAACCCCCGCGGATAGATCGAGCTATTTCAATCGCTCGCGCGGCGGGCGCATCTCGCTGACCAGATCGCGCAATTGGTTCTTTCCGGGGAGCGGATCGAGCGTGACCACCCGGTCGGTGCGCAGCCGGGTCGTGCAGGCATAGTCGACGGCGCCGTCGATTGCGATCGTGCATTCCTTACAGACATTGCCGTTGATGCAGCTGTAGCGGATGGCGAGCGTCGGGTCGCGCCGGGTTCGTATCCAGATCAGCGCGTCGAGCAGCGTCGCGCCATCCTCGAACGGCACGGCGAATTCCTCGTAACTCGGCGGCTCGCCGCCAGTGCCTCGCCGGATCCGCAGCCGCGCGAGACGTTCGGTCATCGCGCGCCACCCACGGTCAGCGCCCCCTCGCCCGTCATCCTGACGTATTGAGAGCGCGCCCAGCCGGGATCGGTTTCGGGAAAATCCTCGCGCTGGTGGGCGCCGCGGCTCTCCTCGCGTAGAAGTGCTGCGTGCGCCACAGCTTCGGCGGCAACGAGGCTCGCGCGCAATTCGAGCCAGTCCGCGACGGTCGGGTTGAATTGCAGGCCCGGCGCGATCGCCGCGGCGCTCAACCCCGCCCGCAGGTCGGCGAGGCGGCGGACAGCACGGGCGAGGCCCGCGGCATTACGGAACGCGCCAACCTCGGTCCCCATCAGATCGCGCAGCTCGTCGAGCAACACCGCGGCGCTGAGCTCGCCGCGGCTTCCCTCGGCCAGCCTGCGGATGCGCTCGAGCGCCGGCGCCGCGGGGCCTCGCTCCCAGCCGTGCGCGCGGGTCGCGGCATAGGCGGCCGCGCTGCGCCCGGCGCGTTCTCCGAACACCAGCGCCTCCGGGATCGCATTGCCCGACAGCCGGTTGGCCCCGTTGGCGCCGCCCGCCGCCTCGCCGGCTGCGAAGAGACCGGGCACCCGGCTCCTCATCCGCTCGTCGACGGCGATCCCGCCCATGTGGTAATGCGCGATCGGCGCGACCTCGACCGGCATATGCCCCAGATCGATGCCGTTCTTCGCGAGCCGGGCGATGACCGGACCGAAGGCCGCCTCGAGCGCGCTCCGCGGCACATGGGTGAACGAGAGATAGACCCCGCCATGCGGTGAGCCGCGGCCGGCGGCGACCTCCCTCTCGATCGCATAGGTGGCAAGGTCGCGCGGCGTCGTATAGCCGCCCGTCTCGTCGCTGCCGTAATCGAGGAGGAACTCGCGCCCGCTGCCGTCGAGCAGCCGGCCGCCGAGCTTATAGCGGAACGGATCCCACATGATCGGGTCCATCCCGACAAGGCGCGGCGCCAGGTGCCCGATCGGGAAGAACTGGACGAACTCCATGTCGACCAGATCGGCCCCGGCGCCAAGCGCCAGCGCATAGCCGTCGCCCCCCATGTTTGCCGAGGCGCTGTTGCGCCGGAAAATCCGGGTGAGCCCGCCGGTGGCGATGATCACCGCCTTGGCGGCGATCGTCACCGCCTCGCCGGTGGCGCTGTCGAGTGCGACCGCGCCGGCAACCTCCCCGCCCCTCTCGCCATCGGCGGTGACGATGTCGGTGACGTTGAGATTGCCGAGCCGGCGGATCGCCGCGACATGCCCGATCCGGCGGCGCAGCGTTGCGGCGACGGCCGGGCCGGTATTGAGAAAATCAACATAGCAGCAGCGCGGCCGCGAGTGGCCGGGTGCAGTAACCTGGGCGATACGCCCATCGGCGCGGCATGCCCAGCCGACCCGCCACTCCGCCATCTCGCGAATCCGCGCCGGCGCCTCGCGGCACAGGAGCGCGGCGAGGCTTTCCTCGCACAGCCCGCGGCCGGCGGCGAGCGTGTCCTCGAGATGCGCGGTCCAATCGTCGGGGCATTCCTCTCCAAGCGCCGCCGCGACCGTCATCTGCGCCATGATCGTGGCGCCGCCGCGGCCGACGAGGCTCTTGTCGGCGATGAGCACATGCCCCGCCCCGGCCCGCGCCGCGGCGATCGCGGCGTACATGCCGGCGCCGCCGGCGCCGATGATCAGCACGTCGCACTCGAGGTGGGTCATCAAGCGGGCTTCACGCCGTACGCCAGAACCGCGACGATCGGCACGGCGAACCCGTCGTCGCCGCCGTAGGGGGCCGCGGCCTCGGCGACCGCCGCCTCGATCGCCGGGCGGGCGCCTTCGGGCTGCGCCGCGATCAGCGCGGCGGTGCGCACCGTGCCGCTCGCCAGGGCGACGACGATGTCGCGCGGCGCGGTAACGAGCCACTCGCGGCGGACCGGCGCCGCCAGACAAATCGCGAAGCCGGCATCTCGCAAGAGGCTTAATACCGCGTCCGACGTCCCGAGATTGCCGCCGGAAGGCGGCGCATTCGCCGCGGCAAGGTCGCCATGCGCGCGGATCGCGTCGAACACGAGCCGCCAAGCGACGTTGTCGGCCGGCGTCGCCCAGGTGGTGAACGCCAACCGCCCACCCGGCCGCAGCACCCGGAGTGCCTCGGCAACCGCCTTCCCCGGGCGGGAGGCATGATGGATACCGAGATTCGCCACGACCGCATCGAACGACCGGTCGGGATAAGAGAGCGCCTCGGCATCACCCTCGTCGAAGCGAATGTAGGGGTGCGCGCGGCGCGCCTCGGCGAGCATGGCGGACGAAAAATCGACCCCGGTCGGCGCCGCCCCGCGCCGCGCTGCGGCCGCTGCGACGAGCCCCGTACCGCAGCACAAATCGAGGACCTCGGCGCCTCCCGCCACCCCGGCCGCATCGAGCAGCGGCTCGACAAAGCACGCACAGGCACGCGCGAAGTTCGAATTATACTCTGCCGCCGCACGCTGCCACCCGGCATGCTCGAAGGCGCGCACCAATTCGGGATCGAAATGCGCAGAGCGGGGCAAAACTCGTCCCCTTTCGTGCCGCATCGCCCTTGTCCTCTGTTCCGCCGCGACCGACGATAGCAGCGTATTCGACAGGAGACGAGCGATGGAGATTGCGATCATCGGCGGCGGCATCGTCGGGCTCGCTCTCGCGCTTAACCTCGAGCAGCGCGGGTTGACCTGCCTTGTGTACGAGGCGGTGGCGGAAGTCAGGGAACTCGGGGTCGGCATCACCCTCCTGCCGCATGCCATGCGCGAGCTGGCCCTCATTGGGCTGCAGGAGGCGCTCGAACCGCTCGGCATCGAGAATGAGGAGAGCTGTTTTTTCAACCGCTTCGGGCAACTGATCTACCGCGAGAAGCGCGGCCGGTTTGCCGGCTATGCGGTGCCCGAACTGGGGATGCATCGCGGCCGGCTGCATCGCATCCTTTACGAGGCGGCGCGGGCGCGGCTCGGCGCCGACCGCATCCTCACCGATCATCGCCTGGAAGGGCTCGAGCAGGACGCAGCCGGGGTGACGATGCAGTTCCGGCAGACCAGCACAGGGGCACCCTATCCGCCGCGGCGGGCCGCCATCGCGATCGGCTGCGACGGGGTCAATTCGGCCGTGCGCCGCCAGTTCTATCCGGATGAGCGGCTGGTTTTCACCGGCATCAATACCTGGCGCGGGGTGACCCGCCATGCGCCGATCCTGACCGGACGGAGCTACCTGCGGATCGGCTCGATCCGCACCGGCAAGATCGTGATCTACCCGATCATCGACAATGCCGACGATGACGGAAGGCAGCTGATCAACTGGACGACCGAGATCGAGACCAATTCCTCCGAGCAGAACGATTGGAACAAGCCCGGCCGGCTGGAGGATTTCATCGGCATCTATCAATCATGGCGCTTTGACTGGCTCGATGTCGCCGAATTGATCCGCCGGGCCGAGACCATTTTCGAATACCCGATGGTCGACAAGGACCCGATCCTGCACTGGTCGTTCGGGCGGGTGAGCCTCGCCGGCGACGCCGCCCATCCGATGTATCCGCGGGGATCCGGCGGCTCGGCGCAAGGCCTCATCGACGCGCGCGTCTTGGCGACCCTCTTGCGCGAACACACTGACCCGGCCGCCGCGCTGCGGGCTTACGAGGATGCGCGGGCGGCCCCGGCCGCGCAGGTCGTGCGCACCAACCGGACCCAGCCTCCCGACTTCATCAACATCCGGGTCGAGGAACTGACCGGCGACCGGCCGTTCGAGCGTCTCGACGATTTCATCAGCCAGGAGGAATTGCGCGCGCTGTCGGACCAGTATAAACGCGTCGCCGGCTACAGCATCGAGGAGCTCGCCGCACCGGCTGCCCGGGCCGTGAAACAGGATCTGTTGGACGAAAGCATGGGTTGCGGGCAATCTCCGGCCGCCTGACGGAGCGGACCGCGCCATTTCCGGAGCGGGAGCGGGCCGTATCGCTCTCTGATTTGTTGGTTCAGTATGCCACGACAGGAAACGCGCAGTTCAGGCGCAGGCGAGGCGGGTTGCAATGGCCGTCGTATCGGGTTCGACGACAACGACATGGGCGAAGGTCCATCTGTCTGATCTTCCCGCTCGGGCGCGCGCAGGGCGACGGGTGCCGCCGAGGTGCTGACCGAACGATCGGATTCCTCGATGCCGGACGCCGCCTTGCCGCAGAGCGCTCCCGCCGAGACTACGAGAGCAACGCAGAACCTGACAATTGCCGCGCTCGGCGTGGTCTACGGCGACATCGGTACATCGCCCCTCTATGCGGTCCGCCAGTCGCTGGTCGATTTCGGCCATGTCAGCCACGCCGCGGTGTTCGGCGCGCTGTCGCTCATCGTCTGGTCGCTGGTGCTAATCGTCACCGTAAAATACGTCGCGGTGATCATGCGCGCCGACAACCGCGGCGAGGGTGGGTTGTTGGCGCTGACCGCGCTGGTGCTGCGCACCGCTGACCGCGGGCAGCGGCGCTATTTGTGGATCATGGCGGCCGGGTTGGTCGGCTCCGCGCTGTTCTACGGCGACGGCATCATCACTCCAGCGATCTCGGTGCTCGGCGCGGTCGAAGGGCTGAAGGTGGCCACCCCGCTGTTCGAGCCGTACGTCATTCCGATCTCGCTTGCCCTGCTGGTCGGGCTTTTCCTGGTGCAGCGCGCCGGCACGGCGGTCGTCGGGGGCCTGTTCGGCCCGGTGATGCTACTGTGGTTTGCGGTTATCGCGGTGCTGGGGGTCTGGGGCATCGTGCAGCAGCCCCGCATCCTCCTGGCGCTCAACCCGCTTTATGGCATCGGAGAGCTGATCGCAGCGCCGTGGCACGGCTTCCTGATGCTCGGCGCGGTGTTTCTCGCAGTAACCGGGGCCGAGACGCTCTATGCCGATATGGGGCATTTCGGCCGTCGTGCCTTGACCCGCGCCTGGGTGTGGCTGGTCTTCCCGGCGCTGCTGCTGAATTATTTCGGGCAGGGCGCGCTACTGTACAGCGACCCCACGGCCCTGGAAAATCCGTTCTACAAGCTGACACCCGAATGGGGCCTCTACCCGCTCGTCTTCCTCGCCACGGCGGCGGCAATCATCGCTTCTCAGGCGGTGATTTCCGGCGCTTTTTCGATCACCCGCCAGGCGATCCAGCTCGGCTACCTGCCGCGGCTCGAGGTACGCCACACCTCGGAAACCGAGATCGGGCAGGTCTATGTACCGCGCATCAATTGGGGGCTCCTTATCGCGATCATCGCCCTCGTCCTCGGCTTCCAGACCTCGGATAACCTGGGCGCGGCCTATGGCATCGCGGTCACCGGCATGATGCTGATCACAACTGGGCTCGCCTTCATCTACATGCGCAGTCGCGGTTGGAGCCTGCTGCTTGCGGTGCCGGTCTTCGCCTTTTTCGGCGTGGTGGAGCTGACTTTTCTATCAGCCAATCTGCTGAAAATCGTCGAGGGCGGGTGGTTTCCGATACTCGTCGCGGCGCTGGTCTTTGCCGTCATGGGGACGTGGTGGCGCGGCCGCCGGCTCCTGGCCGAACAACGCGGCCGGGACGCCTTGCCGCTCGTGCAGTTTGTCGAGGGGCTGAACCCGGAACGCCCGGTGCGGGTGCCGGGGACGGCGGTCTTCATGACCCGCGACCTGACCCAGGTGCCGGTCACCCTCCTCCACGCGCTGAAGCATTATAAGGCGCTGCATCAGCGCGTCATCATGATGCAGGTCGAGACCGAGGATGTGCCGCATGTGCCGACCGAGCGTCGCCTCGAGATCAACGAGGTCGGCAACGGCTTTTATACGATGCACGTGCGCTACGGCTTTATGGACCAGCCGAACGTGATGCGCGCCCTGGCGCAGTGCCGGGTGCAGGGGTTCCGGATCAACTTGATGGAGACATCGTTCTTCATCGGGCGCGAAAAACTGCGCAGCCGTCCTAGCCGCGGCGCGTTCTGGCACTGGCGCAACCGCTTGTTCATCCTGTTGAGCAACATGGCGCTCGACGCGACCGAGTTCTTCCGCATCCCGCCGAACCGGGTCGTCGAGCTCGGCGGTCAGATCGAGATCTAAAGGCCAAGATCCAATCAACCGGTCGGCGCTCGGATGCCTGCCGATTGGCGGGCTGGATCGGGCCCCCGAAAGCGCAGGTTTCGCGGCGAACAAGCCTGCGAAATCATCGGGCTGCGACGCCGCGCGCGTTTTCAGCGGCCGCTCGAAACCGTATACTTCGGCCCTCTCGCTTAACCGTGACGGAGAAAGCCATGCGCATCACGCAAACCGCGCTCCGGGCCGGGATCGCGGCGGTCGCCGCGGTCGGTTTCGCCGGAATGGCCGCAGCGCAAACTCCCCAGCCGCACGTCATGACGCTAACGTTACCCAACGGCGGGGTCGCGCAGATCCACTATGCCGGAACGGTCGCGCCGCAGGTCTACGTCAGCGACGCCCCGGCACCGGTGTTTGCCAAATTGCCTTCGATGTTCGGCCCGGACTCCCCGTTCGCCGAGATGGCGCGCCTCTCGGCGGCGATGGACCGAGAAGCGGCGCAGATGTTAGAGGAGGCAGCGGCGCTCTCGGTACGGCCGGCAACGATCAATCCGACCGCGATCGCGGCAATGCCGTCGGGCAGCCGGGAATACACCGTCATCTCGACGATCACCGGCAACCGCGTCTGCAGCCGCAGCCTGGAGATCACCGCGCGGGGCAACGGCGCCGCGCCCAAGGTGATCAGCCATACGAGCGGCGATTGCGGCGCGGCGGGCGGGTTGCAGGTGCCGGCGCAACAGCAATTTGCACCGATACCCGACAACGCGCCAAAGATGATCATGACCAAGGCGACGGGCGCATCCCCTCATGCCGGGCGGATCGAGGAAGCGGCGCTGCGGTAATCAGGTTCAATCCAAACGATGCAAAGGGCCAGCCGGCACGGCTGGCCCCGCTGCGCATGCCTGAGGACGAAACCGGTTATGCCGCCTCGCGCCCTTGGAGATAGCGCGACGGATCGCTGTCCGGCGGCGATTCGCGGACGATCTGGGTCGGCGTGTATTGCTCGCCCAGTGCTTCAAGCGCACCCTTGGCGTCCTCGATGACCGCGCGCTGGACCGTGCCGGTCCCCTGCGGCGTCGTCCACAGCGTGAGATTGAGCACGATTTTACCGTCGTCGACCTTGTCGACGAACACCGCCGGTGCCGGCTGGTCGAGGGTGCTCGGCGTCCGCGCGGCGACGGCGAGCAAGGTCTGCCGCGCCCGGTCGAGACCGATGGCCGCGGGCACCGCCACGTTGATGCTGACGAGGCGGCCGCCGTTGCGGGTGTAGTTCTCGAGCGCCGCGTTCCAGATCGCAGAATTCGGCATGAACAGGAACAAGCCATCGTAGGTCCGCAGCTGGCAGACAAAAAGGCCGATCTCCTCGACCGTTCCGGAATGACCGCCCACCTTGATGAAGTCGCCGACACGGAACGGCCGCAGCCACAACAGCATGATGCCGGCGGCGATGTTGGAGAGCGTGCCCTGGAGCGCCAACCCGATGGCGAGGCCGGCGGCACCGATTACCGCCAGGAGAGAGGTGGTCTGGATGCCGATCTGGCCTAGGGCGCCGATCGCCACGAGGATGAGCACGGCATAGCGCACCACGGAAACGAGGATCGGCTTCAGCGTGCTGTCCATGTGGCGCATGCGCGCGAGGAGGCCCCGAAGCGCGCGGTCGAGCCAGCCGACCGCGACGACGCCCGCGATCAGGATCGCCGCGGCGCCGGCGAGATGGGGCAGGAAAAGCGCCGCCCAATTCCACGCCAGATCGGCGAAATGCGTGAGGTATTGCGGGTTGGCGGTGTCGGTATCCATCGGCCTTTCACAGGGATCGGCGCACGGAAGGATGTGCACCGGGGTCAAACGGCACGGTGATCGGTGCGTTCCCGCGCGGACAAGTGGGCGCGCGGCGATGGCGCCGCCTTAGGGTCGGTTGACCCGACCGGGTTTCGACCCTAGTGCGCGCCCCGGAACCTCGGCCCTCTCAGTGGATCTCGTCCTGCTCCCGATAGGCCTGGCGCAGCCGCTCGATCGAGAAGCCGGGCTGCTTCGAGGCTTCGATCAGCACCCGCTCGCGGCGGGCCAGAAGATCGACGGCAGCCGGGATCTTGGCGACCGCGTCCGGTGGGATCACCACCGCGCCGTGGCGGTCGGCGTGAATGATGTCGTTGGCCGAGACGACCATGCCGGCAACCGTGACCGTGCCGCCGAAATCGACGAGATGCACATAGGCGTGGCTCGGCATGACCGAGCCGGCGAGGACGAAGAAACCCGGCGACATCGCATCGAGGTCGCGCACCGAGCCGTCGGTGATGACCCCGACGCAGCCGAGCCCGGCGTGGA
>Ga0210394_10006304_pt1 | contig 12877 bp, 10 predicted proteins | sample IncBWC12MmetaG_FD_160121 | JGI IMG/M metagenome (GOLD analysis project Ga0210394, IMG submission 160121) | Forest soil microbial communities from Barre Woods Harvard Forest LTER site, Petersham, Massachusetts, United States - Inc-BW-C-12-M | ecosystem: Environmental > Terrestrial > Soil >... | reverse complement strand
TTTCCGGCCTCAGGTGCATCTTTACTCAGAAACATATGCCTGCCGCGCTCTGGCGTCAACCTGCTTAGTCAAGTTGCGCGTTGGTTCGCTGGTGCGTGGCGAAGAGTGATATTCTCCCGACAGTTCGGGAAGCGAGGAGAAGCAGATGGCGAGTCAACCGGTGTTTGCAGGGTTGGAAGAGCCTACAGCAGATGAACGGACCATGGCGCTTCTGGCTCATCTGTTGATGGCCTTTACGGGGTTCATCGGGCCGCTGGTAATTTTCTGCGTGAAGCAGAACTCACGCTTCGTGAAGTTTCACTCGCTGCAAGCGCTGATCTGGCACGCCATCTACATGGTGCTGCTCTTTGCCGGGATGGCGATGTTTTTCGTGGTGATGTTTTCCAGCCTAATTCACAATCCTCCACCACCACATGGCCAGGGGCCGCCACCCGGATTCGTATTTCTTTTCCCGCTTTTGTGGCTGGGGTTCATCGGCGGCTGGGTGGTGAATGTGATATTGGGAGTGGTCTACGGGATCAAGGCCAACCGCGGCGAGTGGGCGACGTACCCAATCTTCGGGAAATGGTTGTTACCCGAAGGGATTCCTGCCGTGAACTGAAACTGGCAGTCCGACGAAATCCACGTAGATAAAGCGCGTTTATCGTGACTTGTCCGGCGCAGGAGCCTCTTACTTCGGTGTCTGAGCGGGCTGGTTTTCACTTGTCGGCGGCACGATCCCCTTGAGCCGCAAATAGGTCACCATGTTCCCATAGTGCTCATCCGCGTGTGCCGTATTGATCGACAACAACGTGAGCTTCGCCAGGTCGTAGTTGAAGAATTTCACCATCTGGCTGCCTTTTGCATCGGTCATGCTGTCGAACGCCTTGTTGCAGTACGCAACTCCGTCCTTGAGCGCAGCCACCAGATCGGCCTTGGACGTCTTGGTTTTTTCGATATCTTTTGCTGGGTTCGCTTCGCCCATGACTTGCGAGCAGAACATGTACGAAGCATCGGCCACGTGACCAACCAGCTGGCCAAAACTGCGAACCTCCGGTGTCGGTTTGAAGGAATAGTTTTCTTCGGGCATTTTCTGCGCCGCACCGACCACCGCGTTGCTCACAAACGAGTAGAAACCTTTTTCGCTAGCGGTAATCGGGTTCGCGGGCGGAGCAGCCGGCGTTTGTGGCTTCTCCTGCCCGAGCAGAGCAAAGGGAACTGCCATCAGTGCAGCAAACACAAAACCGAGTCTTTTGTTCATGAAACACCTTTCGGGAAATCATCCCAACTTGCGGGTCGTCAAGGGACTCCCTTCCGAACATCCGCAATCTACTATACGCACGAAGTCTCAAATCGTTTCGATATATCTGCGATTCGTTCTGCACGGAAATGAGCGAAGAGAGAAGCTAGAACGAGTTGTGCACGAGGCTTGCGGCGACCGGTCGGCTTGCTCCGCGTGCTTCCGTCGGTAAGTTGGGTTACCGGACATCTGGGTACTGGAACGCACTTGTCCGGTTTGCGCGATGCTCAGGAGTTGACGACGAGCACCGTGGGACGACTCTAAATTCGAGAAGTTCTGGTTCTCACTTTGCGCGCACGAGGTCTATGTGCGCGTGGCCAGGTTTATCTTCCGGCGACATGTAGGTCCAGTCCTCCGTGTGGTGATCCGTATCGATGATCGTGAATACTACCGCGTGCATATGCCCGTAGGTTGTACCGCCGGAGACGTCGAGAAAGTCGAATTGCACGGTCTTACCGTCTGAAGACAACTTGCCTACCATCCGAGGGCGATTCTTTCCGCTGTCGCAATAATGGGTGAGGATCAGCCGATCACCATCTATGTAGAGCATGGTGATCGGATCGTCATCGCCATGGTTGGGGTCATCGGATCTTCCTTCCGGCACCATTTCGTGCATGAGCGCGTCGCCACCAGAGGTAACGCGCAAGGACACGCGCACCGGGGCGCTCATCCCGGGCCCCATGGCTGCCTGGCCTTTCCAATTTCCTGCGAGAGTTTTCATGCGAGCAAACGCCTGTTGGGCGGAGGCCTGTTGCATGTCCGACTTTCGACCATCCGGCTTGTGCGCATCCGATTGCGAGAAAGCGGTCGTTGAGGCACACAGCATCAGGGCACACGCTACGAAGGAAATGGCCGTCATATACCCTCCTGTCAGGGTCCGAGGACTAGGCTCGCGGATTCTACCACCACACGCAGTTCCTCACTCCGGATAAGTCGTGCCGACTCAGGCGGTCGACGCAACACTCAGGTCGAACGTAACCTGCCTTGAAAGCAAAGGCTAAAATCCCTCCCTGGTGTTAGATCACCTGGAACACTACCCTGGCTAGGGTTTGCCCGATTGCAGCCAAACAGAGTGCTTCCCCAGGGGAAGCACTGATGAATCACCGAATGGGATCGTGTTGCATCGACCAGTTGAACCCGCAGCGTTAATCGGGACTTAGTGAGTTCCTGTTACTTTTGACAATCGAACTCCGCACCGTTTCCGCTATAGTTGGCCGCTGAGACCGGGTTGTTCAGAGGGGGCACCCAATGAAGACAAGGGCTTTTTGGTTTGTGGCGGTCCTGGCGACCTCTCTCTCCGCCATATCCTGTTCCAGAGACAACGGCCCGGTTCGGGAGGCCGTGTCCAATAAAGACGCCTACCAGGAGGCGTACATCTACGGTTTTCCGATGATTGCTGCGTACAAGGCGCTGTACCAGTTCAATGTGGACACGACGAACTCGCAGTACAAAGGACCGTTTAACATAGTCCTCAACGAGGCTCGGGTCTTCACCTACAAGGACACCAGCATCGTCACGCCCAACAGCGACACCCCCTATTCGATTGTGCAGATGGACCTACGCGCCGAGCCCGTCGTCTTGTGTGTTCCGAAGGTTGAGAAGGGTCGTTACTACACGTTCGAAATAGCCGACCTGTATTCGCAGAACTACGCGTACATTGGGAGCCGCGCAACCGGGAATGACCCGGGATGCTACATGGTCGCAGGGCCGGGTTGGAGCGGTACAACGCCTGCCGGTATCAAAAAGGTCTTCTCATCAGAGACGCAGTTCTCCCTTGCCGTCATCCGCACGCAGTTGTTTAACGCGAACGACATGGAGAATGTGAAGAAGATTCAAGCAGGTTACAAGGCACAAACTTTGTCTGCATTCACCCGTCAGCCTGCGCCATCTGCGCAACCACTGCCTGATTTTCCAAAGTTCACGGATGACGCTTTCAAATTGGACTTCCCCAAATACTTAAATTTCCTGCTCCAGTTCTGCCCAACACCTCCTGAAGAGACTGCGCTTCGGGCGAAGTTCGCAACGGTCGGAATCGAAGCCGGAAAACCCTTCGATTTAGCAAAACTTTCTGAGTTGCAAAAGGGCGAGCTGGGCTTAGCCGTCAAGGAAGGCTATGCGGCGATTGAAAAACAGAGAGACAACATCGGAAAGGACATCAACGGGTGGGAAGTTGGTGCCGCGTTCGGTAATCGGGCTTTTTATAACGGAAATTACCTGCTTCGTGCCGGTTCAGCTTTGGCCGGCATCTACGGGAATGACGCGGTTGAGGCTATGTATCCCAAAGCTAAAGCTGCCAGCGACGGCCAGCCCCTTGATGGCAGCAAGCACAATTACACACTGACTTTCGCTGCTGGACAATATCCTCCCGTGAACGCATTTTGGTCCGTCACAATGTACGATGGTAAGACTCAGTTTCTGATTCAGAATCCAATCAACCGCTACTTAATCAACTCCCCGATGCTGCCGGTCCTGAAGAAGAACTCTGACGGCTCACTGACAATCTATATTCAGAAGGATGCCCCGGCGGGCGACAAAAAAGCCAACTGGCTCCCGGCTCCCGACGGTCCGATATACGTGGTCATGCGCTTGTACTGGCCGAAGGAAACTCCGCCGTCCATTCTTCCACCGGGCGATGGGACGTGGAAACCGCCAGCGGTGCAAGTCGCGCCGTGAGTCTCCGCTGACGCAAAGACCAGTGCTCTGAATTTGTGCCAATTATCTGTCACAACTCCTGGTAAGTCGGGTCGTCTGAATGGGTCGACGCAACACTCACGTCGAACCCGACTTGAAGGGGGAAAAAGGCTAAATCGCCGTCTAGGGCTAGATCAGCCGGAACACTACCCTGGCTAGGCTTTGACCGAGTACAGCCAAACAGATCGCTTCTCCCGCCGAAGCATAGTCAAATCAACACATCGGATGGTGTTGCATCGACCAAGTTGAGCCGACACGGGTTTCCGGAAGCTTGGGTACCGATAGAATCGAAACGCACTGAAACTAGTTTGCAGCTGCTGTCGTACTAGCGGTATGGACTGAGCGGAGCCAACATGACCAGTCGCACCGTTCTAGTATCGCTACAAGTTTGGGCAAGGGTTGGTGGAGCGCTCTTGATTTGTTATGGCGCCACTGTTGTGTGCCGTTCGGTTGCATCTCAGGCTTCTGGTCCCACACAAACGCCGACAATTCGTGCACAATCTTCCCTGGTTCTTGTCGATGTCATTGGTCAGGACCGCAAGAACGGACTGCCGGTTCGAGACTTTCAAAAGGAAGACTTTCGGGTGTTTGACAACCGGCAAGCGGTGTCGATTGCCTCATTTGACGCTGGGTCAGCGTCTGGAACACGGCCCGTTGTTGTTTGGCTGGTTGTGATATGCAATGAACAGAGAAAAATCGGAGGCTCCGCCAATTACGCCGGAAAGGAAGCACTGTTTCGGCCCGCGCTCGACCACTTGGACAAACACGACATGGTGGGAGTAGCGCACTGGTGTGACAACGGCGAAACCCAACTCGACCTGGCCCCTACCGAAAACCGTGACACACCGCTTGGCGTTTTGGCTCAAGTAATTCGACCGATTCCGTTTCAGGCCGGAAGCAGCCACACCGATGAGGTTGGTGAAGTGACATTTCGAAAGATGATTCGCCTCATCATACAAGACGCTCACCGGAGAAACCCTCAACCGCTACCCGCAATTGTATTTCTCGATGGCGACCACACTGGGCAACCGATTCAGGAGTTGAACGAGCTTGTTGACGATTTTCTGGAAACATCTGGAATTGTGTTCGGCATCAAGGACTCTGGTTATCCGGCGATGCTGCCACTGATTGGCGAACACGCACAGATTCTACATTACATGGCCAAACAGACGGGTGGCCAGTACATGATTGCATCACCATCCGAATACGCCGGTGTGCTGGAATCGATTCTGAAGCAACTTCACTTCCGCTATGAAATCGGGTTTATTCCACCTGCGATTGATGGTAAACGCCACGCGCTTAAGGTTGAGCTAACGCACGAAGCACGGGAGAAACACAAAGGGGTCCGGCTCAGGTTTCGTCCGGAGTATATTCCGGTATCGGAAGAGCCTGCTTGGGCGCGATAACCTGCACTACTGTCCATTTCTAGATTGGCAAGCTGATCTCGGGGATTTCGAGCGAGAAGTGGATCGAGATTTACGAACAATCGCGCTTGATGACCAAAGCGGGGCAGGCGCAGCTGGCGAAGCAAGGGCAGAGGCGAAGCGGCGAAATCCACGTAGATAAAGCGCGTTAATCGTGACTTGTGCGACACAGGAGTAGTCCAATTTGAGAGTGGCACATTTGAAAGCCACGTATGATCCCTAAGTATGAAGCCAAATCTCCCGGTAATTTTGGTCCTTGCCGGTCTGTTTTTCTCGCCGGTCACCCGTTGCGCCTCAAAGGAAGAAGCCGCAAATCCCGAAGCACTGGTGACGAAAGCGCGTTCACAGCAGGTTTGGGATGAACGAACGCCTCCACTGCACATGAAGGCAGAGCTCGGAGTTGCGAGTACCGATGGCACCACGGCCCAAGGCAATTACATTTTTGACTGGGTCTCCCCGACGGAATGGCGGGAAGAAATCAAATTTGCAAACTACGAGCGGCTGCGGGTACGCGATGCCAAGGGCTACTGGCAGAAAAGTACGCTCGACTTCCAGCCGATGCTGGCCTATGAGTTTTCTGGAATGTTGCATGTGAAGGACGTTCTAAAAGTACGTTCCGTGCAAGCCCTTGGAAAAGTGAAAAGCCGAGACCGAGACGGAGTTCGACAAAGTTGTGTGGCAGTGAATTGGGTAAAGGCTACAGACCGAATTCTGTGCTTTGACGAGAGCAATGGTTCGCTCAGCGGTATTGAGTACCCGCAAAACGACCGGCAAGCATCACCTCCGATCTCCCGTATCGAATTCGGTGCCTTTCGCCCGGTTGGCGGTAAGTTAGTTCCTTTTGAGGTTCGAGCGCTCAAGGATGGAAAGACTGTTGCGACGGTAAAGGTTCTGGAACTAACTGAAGTCAAGGAAGTTAACACGGCTTTGTTCAATCCACCCCCGGATGCGGTGTTGTGGCCACAGTGCGAGGATATGCAGGATGCCCAGCCGGTCGAACGGGTTCCCCTGAATTATTCGCCCATTACACGAATGATTGTCGAGAAAAGAGTCATCCTTTACGCAGTCGTTGAGGAGGATGGGTCATTGTCACACGTGACCGTGATCCAGGGGGTAGATCCGGATAGGAACACGGCAGCGTCCGAAGCCTATCGCCGTTGGCGCTACAAACCCGCGCAATGCGGGCAGACGCCAATTCGGGTGGAGACGTCGATGTATTTCGATTTTTGGCATTAGCAGCGAGCCTAAATAGCCCAGGCTATTGCAAGCGAGAAGCGTCAAGAACGTCAGAAAGAAGTGTACGCGAGACTGTTTGACGAGCAGAAGATTCGCTGCTATTGCGGTTTTTTCGCGGCTTTGAGGAGAACGATGTCCGCAGTAACGCTGCCGCGCGCAGCCGCCAGAAATTTTCCATCGGTCGACCATGCGAAATTGTAGATTTTCCCTGACGGGAAATGTGTGAGTTGTTTCGGGGCACCGCCGGAGAGCGGTTGGCGCCAGATGTCGGAAACTCCCCCTCGCGTGATCGAGTAATCGATGGCACGCCCATCAGGGGACCAAACGGCTTCACCACCTCCGGTCGGAAACTCGAAGGAGTACATCACCGGGCCACCTTGCACCGAAGCAACATTCATCTTGGCGCGAGAGCCCATATTGTCCGGATTCTGCCAATGGTAGAGGATCAGTTTGGAGTCCGGGGAGAGCGTGGAAAACCCGACCAGACCGCCGGACGAAGGAATGGGCAGGAGCTTCGGCTGCATACCTCCACTGCTAGGAACCAAATAAAGGCCGTGTGGGTCATCACGGATATACGTAACCCATTGTCCGTCCGGAGAACAATGCGGAAAAGCAGTAAACCTAGTTGCCGCAATCTGAACGGGGTTGCTGCCGTTGGCATCGATGCGCCAAATATTGATCTGTTCGTTTTCGGCGGCTTGATACACGATGTGCTTGCCGTCGCCGCAACCGAGGGAGAAGAGAATGTGTCGCTCACTGCCTGCGACCAGAGTGGGATTGCTGCCATCGGTAGCGATGGAATAGACCTCGCCGCCTTCCGTGGAGTAAGCAAAGTGATCCTTACCGAGAAAAGATACAAGGCTAACGGGCGAGCCCCCAGAGGTAATCTGCCGGGCTTTCGTAGAATCACCATTGGGGAGAAGCCACAGATCCGAACTGCGATTGTTTTCGATGGCCACAAGCGAAGAACCGTCCCTGGAGAGATCGAGCCACTGCAGGCTGTAGTTTGTGAGATCGTGGGAGAGCCGATGCGCCTCGCCGCCCGGGTAGGAAATTGTGTAAAGCTGGCCTCGACTGTTGGGACCGCGTTCAGAAATGGGGATCAGCAATCCGGTGCCGTCAGGAAGCCAAATGGGTTGGCCGAGATCCTCGCGAGTGGAGTACAACAAACGAGATGCTCCATCGTCAGGAGAAACGGCGTAAAGGCTTTGCTGATTGTTTGGCTCGTAGAGCAGATAGACGATGGTCTTGCCGTCGGGGGACCACGCGGGCCGTACCAGAGTGTTCGCCTGGGCGTTGCCGGGTGTTGCGCGGAGCGTACGTTCCCCGCTACCGTCGGCACTGGCTACGAGGAGATGCACTTGTCCATTTTCGGGATGACCACGCAGGAAGGCGAAGCGTTTGCCATCGGGCGAGAAAGTGGGAGAGCTGTCAACATCACTTCCCACCTTACCGGGGGTTCCGCCGAGAACGGGGATTTTGTACAAGTAGCTGAAGAGGGCATTTTCCTTGCTAGAACCGACGTAGTAGATGTAGTTGGCGTCGGGCGAAAACGCTAGCCCGAAAAACGTTACCACGTCTGGTGGAATCACCTGAACGTTGCTGCCCGTGGCGACCTGACGGACCATCAGGCTCTGCTTTTCCCCATCCACCAAAACGTAAACCACATACTGGCCATCGGGGGAGATGGCGACACCCGACGCTTTGCCGCTGCGCGTGAGCTTGGTGATTTCCATGTCCTGCAGGTTCAATGGAGTTTTGCGACCAGCGAACTTAAAGTACGCGAATGACGCAGCGCCGAGGAGCACGGCAGCCAGTACCAAGCCAACCAACAGACCTATTTTGTTATTTCTTCCGGTTGCCGCAGCAGCACTTGCCGAGGCTGCGGGAGATTGCATCCCAGACGCCGGTGCGGGGGTAGTCCGCCCAGAGGTGGAGTGCGCGGCGTCGACCGGTTCGGGCACGGAGATACGACTGGAGCTGGTGTCGCGCTGCAGGCGCTTGAGGTCTGCGTGCATGTCCGAGGCGTGCTGGTAGCGCAGGTTGCGGTCTTTTTCGAGGGCCTTGCTGAGGATGCGTTCGAGGTCCACGGGAAGATCGGGATTGAGGCGCACCGGTGAAATTGGCGGACGATTCAAGATAGCGTCGAAGATGGTAGCGGTGCTTTCGCCGCGAAACGGCAATTGTCCCGTGGCCATCTCATAGAGTACCGCGCCGAAAGAAAACAGGTCGCTGCGGGCATCAAGTTCCTTGGCGCGAGCCTGCTCGGGAGACATGTACGCAACGGTGCCGAGTGTGCTGCCGGGACTGGTGAGCTGGTCGGAAGAAACACCCTGGGTGGCATGGGTCTCGACCACAGTTGGAGTAGCGGAAGCCACTTTGGCAAGGCCGAAATCCAGAATCTTCGCGTGCCCGCGGGAAGTGACGAAAAGATTTGCGGGCTTGATGTCGCGGTGGACAATACCTTTGGAGTGTGCGGAGTCAAGCGCATCGGCGACGTCGATGGCGATCGTCAGCAGCGCTTCGAGCTCCATCGGGCGATTGCCGATGAGGTGCTTCAGCGTTTTGCCTTCCAGGCATTCCATGGCGATGAACGCCTTGCCGCTGTCCTCGCCGATGTCGTAAATGGTGCAGATATTCGGGTGATTGAGCGCGGAAGCCGCTTGGGCTTCACGCCCGAAACGCAGGAGTGCTTGGGGGTCTTTGGCGACGGAGTCCGGCAAAAATTTCAGCGCCACGAAACGCTTCAGGCGGGTGTCTTCTGCCTTATAGACCACGCCCATTCCGCCGCCGCCCAACTTCTCCAGAACGCGGTAGTGAGAGATGATCTGGCCGAGAAGGACAGAGGTGTCCGACATGCGCTGGCATTGTAAAGACGCAGGTAGTTGAAGTCAACGAAAGCAGACTTGGCCTGCGATGAGCAGGTTATCATTCCCAACCCGCGCTAGCCCACCACTTCAAGGACGCTGGCACACTCGGAAGCCTAAATCCCGGCGCCATGTGTAGGTGCGCTCGATGGCTCGCGACGTTCGGGACAAACCGATTGAGGAGCTTGTCAGAGCCCGCACGGGTTACCGGACATTTGGTCAGACCCTTACCGACCCGCGGAACCCTCGAGCGGCATAGTAAGATTCCGCACCGTTGTGATACAGGAAAACAGCATCGTAGCGGCGGTCACAAAAGAGGGCTCCGCCGAGTTTTCTAATGTCAGAGGGCGTTTTCACCCAGCTCGATGTTTTCGTATCGAAATATCCAAGCTTCTGCAACTCTCGATACTGTTCTTCCGTTAAAAGCTCAATACCCATGGCAGTTGCCATACCAATGGCGCTGTCTTCTGGTTATGTTCTTTCCTCGACTCCAGCGCTTCACGGTCGTAGCAAACACTTCTGCGGCCGTTGGGACTTTCCGCTGAACAATCATAAAAAATGAATTTGCCGGCCTTTTTGTCATGGTCAACAACGTCTGGTTCACCGCCAGTTCTTTCCATTTCATGGAGTGACCACAGTTTGTCAGCATTAGCTTCCAGCTTTGCTTGTACTTGAGCCCATTCAAGACCTACATGGCGATTCATGTTTTTCTCAAAACGCGCTCTCAATGCTCCGAGTAGTTTTTCACGCTGTTCTGGCGACAAGTCCATTTTGTTGCTCTTAACGTTTCGCGCTTTTGTTGCTCTCATGGCAGAATCATTTTTTGTTTTTTTCTGGTTCGAGCGCAAAGTAGCCACGCCGGGCCTGGAGCGTGAGGCCGTCCTGATTCACTTTGACTTTCAAGTTGTGATAGGCCCCGTTGGATTTCATGTTGGCAGTCGAGAAAGCCAGGAGATAGAGATACTCAGGCCCAGCAAGCAGGTTGCTGAGTCCGGCTTCGAGGTTGTTGTTATTGTGAAAGTAGGTTCCGCCGGTGCCGTCCGCCAGTTCGGCCATAACCATTTCGCTAGAGGTCATGGAGGCCTGGCGGTATGGGCTTTGGAGGCGCGCCGCGAGAGAGGAACCGGCACCTTGTTGGGAAGCCTCCACGTTGGTGGTGTAAAGACCGCGGGCATCGACGGCGCTGATGGTCAAATTGGCCTGAGCAGCAATGTCCAGAATCTGAGATTTGAGGGCCATGGCTTCCGTGCCAGGGGTGAGAAAACCGGGAGAGACGAGGATGAGGACGTGCTGTCCCGGCAAAGCGCCCATTTTGCTGACAACCGTTCGCAGGAATCCGAGGTTGGTGCGAAAATCCTGTTGTCCCATAGCCACTGCACGCTGGGCAGCTTGCTGCGCCATCTGGGTGGCAACTTTGATCATTGAAGGATCCAAGTTTGCGCAGGTAATCGCGTCTTCAACTGCGGCTTCGAGCGCCTGAGGATCGTTTTTGTCGACGATGAGGTCTCCTTGGTAGTAATCGACATTTGGACAGTCGCGGCCTTCGTGACGGTAGATGTTGTTCACTTTCAAATTCAGAATGGCTTTTTGTAGCTTGGCGTGGTCACGGGTCATACCGCTATTGGTACCAGACATAGAAAGGACGGCCGCCATGTCTGAAACTGGCAGGGACGATTCGAGTATTTTGCTGGCGGCCTTTTGTGCTTTCATCAGATCGTCAGCACTCAAGTTCAAGTCGTCGAAGAGGAAAACGACAAATCGTTGGGCCGAGGGAGTCTGAGGAGTGACGGGGTCAGTATCACGGTTGGGGATAGGTGGAGCGCCGCCAGCGGTTTCGGAGACACGTTTCACAACCAGGAATCCGGTGATGACTTGTTGCTTGCCATCGTCAAAGACCTGGAAATCGTCTTTCGTGAGGTCGCCGACGGCGTGTCCTTGGGCATTGCGGACCACGACGGGCACCAACACTTCATTTACGCTGGACCTGATCACGGGGGAAGCGTTCGGAGTGAGCGGCTGTTGTTGCTGCTGCGCCGCCAGGGACAAGGAAAAAAACAAAGTCAGGCAGGTTTGGAAAATGGCGGGAAGCAGTCTGACGCTCGAACGCATAGGCTTACCCCTTCGGGCCCGGAAAGAGAAGTTTATATCACGGTTTCGAGGAGAGCTCTGAATTGTCGGGCATCGGGGCCTGATGGTGCGACGGGCTGCTTCGACTGAATGCAGTAACAGGAATATATCGATGTGTTATGTTGTCTTTGCTTTTGTGGCACGCTGCTTCGCTGGTTGCGGAACGGAATCGCGCGACTCAGGCGGGCACCATGACCTTCGACGTCAGAGTCCACGCCATGGGAACACATGACCCTCGTATTCTTCCCCGGCAGTGTGTTCCGATCAGCATTCTTGTGCTCAGCGCCGTGCTTGCCGGCGGCTCATGGCCATCCCGCGCGACAAACGCGACCCCGGTTGCAGTCCTCGAGTTCACGGATAGAAGCGATCACGGCCAGGATGTGGATTCACATCCCTATCTCGAAGAGCCGTTGGACCAACTTGTCAAACAAATTCCAGAGCTGAAGAGGCTTCGGCCTGCACCTGACCAGCAAGCACTCGCGATGATCCTGCGGAAGACAGGCGAGAAGGTGGACGAGTTTTTCGCCAACATAGTGGACCTGATCGCCCGCGAGGAAATTACCCAGGAGAGGCAGATTTCGGGGAATCTTCCAAGTGGCATGCCGGGGGGACTGTCCTTCGCGAAGGAGAAAGTGCGAGACGATTATTTGATCTTGCGCCATGGTGAGGGCACACAAGCACGGATTAGTGAATTTCGTATCGATACGAAAGGAAATCGGATGGACGAAGTAGGGCTTAACGAGGGGTACTTTGTCACTTCCGGATTCGCATTGAGCAGCGTTCACTTTTCGACGGCGTTTCAATGGGATTCCAGGTTCCTTTACCTTGGCGATCAGAAAATCGAGGACCGGGATACGTATGTAGTCGCTTTCGCCCAACTGCCAAGTGAGGCACGCAACAAGATTACGATGAAAGGTCCAGGCGGGGTCGCAGTGCATATGCTGACGCAGGGAATTGCGTGGGTGGACAAGGGAAGTTTTCACATCGTTCAAATGCAAACGGATCTGCTGGCGCGACGACCGGAGATTGGGCTGGACAAGCAGACAACGAAAGTGAGATTTGGTGAAGTGCGATTTCCGGATGTGCACGAGCCGCTATGGCTGCCGCGCGATGTGAACGTCTATATCAAATTCACCGATTTGTCGACGATCCGAGATTTGGAAAATTCCGGTAAATTCCCAACGCCCGGCGACTCTGAAGAGACCTTTCGCAACGTGCACCACTATACAAACTACCGACGGTATCGAGTGTCC
>Ga0210394_10006302_pt1 | contig 12879 bp, 19 predicted proteins | sample IncBWC12MmetaG_FD_160121 | JGI IMG/M metagenome (GOLD analysis project Ga0210394, IMG submission 160121) | Forest soil microbial communities from Barre Woods Harvard Forest LTER site, Petersham, Massachusetts, United States - Inc-BW-C-12-M | ecosystem: Environmental > Terrestrial > Soil >... | reverse complement strand
ATTTTCTGGGCGGGCACGCGGTATCGGACTTTGACCGCGATACCCTCGCTGATGTCCGAAACCGCAAGCTGGGTTTCGTCTTTCAAAATTTCAATCTTCTCCCCCGTGCGAGCGCACTCGAGCAAGTTGTCCTCCCCATGTTGTATGCGGGCGCCGCGTCCGCAGAGCGCCATCGCAGAGCGGCAGCAGCTCTTTCCCGGGTCGGGCTCGAAAATCGTTTAGACCATCGCCCAAACCAACTCTCTGGCGGCCAGCAACAGCGCGTGGCTTTGGCCCGCGCCCTGGTTATGAATCCCCGGGTTATTTTGGCCGACGAGCCCACCGGAAATCGCGATTCGCGGACGAGCATGGAAGTAATGGCTCTCTTTCAAAAACTGAGCGCCGCGGGCATCACCATCGTTCTCGTCACTCATGAGTCGGACATTGCCGAACACGCCGCGCGCTGCGTGGTTTTGAAAGATGGGCGGATTCTTTCCGACACACGCCGTGCGCCCCGCCGCGCCGAGACATTGCTGGCCGCGGAAAAGGCGGAAGGCAATGTCCGGCCAGTGACACGCAGATCGTCATGGAATCTTTCACATACGCTACAGATCGCGACGCAAGCTCTGCTGCGTAACAAGCTGCGATCGTTTCTGACCATGCTGGGCATAATCATCGGAGTGTTCGCTGTGATCGCCACGGTGGCTGTGGGAGACGGAGCCACATCTCGCGTACAGAGCTTGTTCGCCTCTATTGGCACGAATATGCTGGTCGTTCTTCCCGGGGCGAGCCAGCAAGGCGGAGCCTTTGGCGGATTCGGGACTCAGCCCACCCTGACCTGGGACGACTTGAAGGCTATGCGCACGGAAGTGCCTACGGTCCGATACGCCGCCGCGCTCCTGCACAAGGTCTCGCAGGTGCAGAGCGAAGATCACAACTGGAATACAAGCGTCAACGGAACCTCCCCTGATTACTTCGCCATTCGCGATTGGCCCGCAGTCAAGGGTTCGCTGTTCGCACAGTCTGACGTCGACGGGCAGACCAAGACCGCAGTTCTCGGTCAAACCGTGGTGGGAAAGCTTTTCAGCCCCACCTTCGATCCCCTGGGCCAAACCATTCGCATCAACAACGTCCCTTTCATAGTGATTGGCGTGCTAAAAGCCAAAGGGCAATCGATGCAAGGGCAGGATAGCGACGATGTGGTGTTTGTTCCCGAAACCACGTTTCAATCGAAGATCCAAGGCGGCCTGCAGAAGTACGTCAATGGCTCCATCACTCTCGGCGCCGATTCCGAGGAGCACACGGAGCGCGCCCAGTCTCAGGTGACCGCGTTGCTGCGCGACCGCCATCATATTCAGTTTGGTATCGAAGACGATTTCAACGTTCGTAATCTAGCGGATATCGCGGGCACCCTCACCGCCGCCACAGGCGCCTTGACGGTGCTTTTGGCCGCCATCGCCGCCGTCTCATTGCTTGTCGGCGGCATTGGCATCATGAATATCATGTTGGTAAGTGTTACGGAGCGCACCCGCGAGATCGGCCTGCGCATGGCCATCGGCGCAAAAGGGCGCAATATCCTGGCCCAATTCTTGACCGAATCTCTGGTTCTGGCGGTATCGGGAGGAATCATCGGGATTATACTTGGCATCAGCACCACACAGATTTTGGCGCAACGTTTTGGCTGGGGTATACCTATACGCCCCGAAGTGATCGCCTTGGCGGTAGGCTTTAGTGGTCTGGTGGGCGTGGGCTTTGGTTTGTTCCCCGCGCGCAAGGCTTCACGCCTCGATCCGATCGAAGCTCTCCGTTACGAATAGCCGTTTCCGAAATATCCTAGATTCTCCAGACAAATCTCCCAGCCGCCGGTACACAATCTGTTATGCCTTCCCGTCGAAGCCTTTGCGGTTCGCGCCCGTTGCCAAGGGGCCATTGTCGGCCAGGTCCCGATAAGTTCTATAAAGGGAGAAGTCAAGAAAAAACACATCCCCTTGCGGCTGGAATTTTTCTTGCTTCGCAGCCCACTTGATCGAGCGAGATCTGTTCTGCTCTTCCGCGTCATGTGCTCGGTCGCGGGGCAATGCGACCCCGTAGTTTGGGTTTCTCTACCAGCGGTTTTCATCGCTTCTTGGCGACGATGCCTGTCAATTCCGAAACCGACAAAGCAGAACGGCGGTCAAGTGGCGACCATAGTTCTATCTGAGACTCGTGGCCTATAGCTTTTTCGGGTTGTCCGAGAGGGCCTAGGGTCGGGTGTGAGACTGAGTGCCCGAGGCACGCAGCGCCTAACTTATCGGCTACGAATCTAATTACGCGACGAAGAACTCGTGTCCCTCGTCGGGAAAGACGCCGACGCAGCCTGCGGCGTCAGACTTCGCGTCGCGGGGACCGCCCGAAGTGCTGCCGAGTTCAGAGGCACCCTGGGACGAGAGCGCCATTGCGCAGCGGACTTCGTCCCACGTTGCGAGGCGATCCAACCCGATGCAGTTTTCTTTTACGCTGAAGTTCTTCATTACGCCCTCCGAACTATCCAACTATATCTCGAGAACTTTCTCGACCCGGCCGATTCTCCTTTGGACCTTCCCAGCTATCTTTTCTGTTTGGCCCTCGGCTTCCAGGTCGGGATCGCTCGTTAATTGCCCCGCCTTCTTTTTTGCTTTTCCTCTCACCTCGTGAAACTTGCCCTTTATTTCATCTCTTGTACTTGGCTTCATCGACTGTCCGCTTAGCGCCTCTATTTTCTTCGGCACGTAACACCTTAGAGGAATCGAAAACGCATGTCTGTGTTCATTCGGACATGTTGACCCGGGTACCCGATATGTGAGCCTGTTCAGTACGCGCAAGGCCCTTCTGCGATGCGAATGTGTCGTAAAGGACAGAAATATCTTCAGTTTTCTTTACCATAGGGGTGTATTCCGAAGGTCGTCTTGGTCCTAAGTGAGGCGCGGCTGAGTCTCGCACTCAACAAGGGCGTCTGTGAACTGCGGTGAGCCATATGGTGCTCTCAAATCAGAAACGTGTCGGCTTCGCGACATTCGCGATTATTGCCACAGTGTTTATCGTGACGCGTGCGCAAGTGCCGACTCCTGTTACGAGTGGGACAAGGCATGCCTTCGCGCAGAAGCTTAGCTTAGAAGGAGTGCCCGTCTTCGCTCAGGTAACGCCGACGCTGTATCGAGGAGCCCAGCCAACAGAGGAAGGATTCCGTAACCTCGCAGAAATGGGCGTCAAAATCGTCGTTGACCAGACCGGATCACGCAAAAGAGAGCAGGAGCAAGTGACGAAGCTTGGGATGCAGTATGTCGCAATACCCTGGCACTGTCCTCTCCCTGAAGATACAGTTTTCGCCCGTTTCCTCACGCTGCTTCGTGGCAACCCGGACACCAAGGTTTTCGTGCACTGCCTTACCGGTCAAGACCGCACTGGAATGCAGATCGCCGCTTATCGGATGGCCGAACAGGGCTGGAGCGCCGAGGAAGCCAGGCAGGAGATGGAGGCATTTGGGTTCTCGCGCACCCATCGCTGGAGGTGTCCCAGCCTGTCATCCTACGAGGATCGATTTCCTCAGCGATTCAGGGAAAGTCCCGCGTTCAAAGACCTCCGCGCTCCCGAGAACAGCTCCAAACAATGAACTGACACTGCAGCTATGCTGCGACCTTCCTCATTCAGGTCAACGTGGCCCTTCAAAAGTGACGGGGCCGCCCCCGAAGAACTGGTGTCGAGGTCTGGCATATTCTTGAGTATTCCGGCGATTTGCAACCCAGTCTCTGGCACTCGCGTTACCCGTACGGCACACGAACCGTCGGTAAGGCCCGATAAACGCATTTTGTCTCAGCCCGAGGGGCCTCCACAGAAGATTGAGTTTGTGATCTCCTGCCAGTCTCGAAACATATCAAAGTGGGTCTCGGGAGCTTTGGCTCCGTTGCCCAGTCCTCTTCCGGCAAGACCTGGCAGGCTGCGCGCTGAAGAAAGTCTCCTGATTCCACCGCTTATGCGGCGGTGCAGTTTTCTTTCTCTGCTACCAGTCTTTTTGGCGGCGATCGACGGCGACCAAGTACGCCACCATCTTCCGTGCCCCTGCCAGCGTGGCTCGATTGGCATTGCTTTTCTGTTTCTCGCGATCATAGATCGTGGCCAAGGCCGGGCTGTTGCGTGGCGCCATCTTCGCCGCCTCGATCAGAATGGTCTGCAGATGCGGGTTGCGTTGCTTCGACAGCGGCGTGCGCTGGATGCTTTCCCCGGAACTTCTCTCTGCACCGCACAGTTTTGATCGAGGGAAAAAACCGATATTGGAGACTTCCTGTGGGTCGCGCTCCCCATTTTTCCAACGGAACCGCCAGCCGTACATTAACAGCTGAGGTTAGGACGATGCTGTGTCGAAGATCACACATCTGAGATTCTTGAGTGACACCAGTCCAAGTCGCGCCTATTTGGGTGCTTGTTTCATCGGATAAGCTGGAACTGGATACAACATTTGTATCAGGTGTGTGGATGCGAATCAGCGAGATGCAAGATCGCGAGTGCCGAGACACTCTGCGTCGCCTGGCTTTTGGAAGGTTGGCGTGCGCTCGCGAAAAGCAGCCGTACATCGTCCCAATCTACTTCGCTTACGAACCGGATCACCTCTACGGATTTGCTACCCTCGGTCAGAAAATTGAGTGGATGCGTACGAACCCTCGAGTATGCGTTCAGGCGGACGAAGTGCTCAGCAATGACAATTGGATCAGCGTTATAGCCCTTGGGCAATACGAAGAACTTCCTGATACTCCTGCCTATGCAAGCGAACGCGCTAAGGCCCAGTCTCTGCTGGAGAAACGCTCGATGTGGTGGCAAACCGGCTATGTTGCTTCAAACGTCCGCGGCCAATCGGAGGCGCCGTCTCTAGTTTTCTATTGCGTTCACATTGAGGAGATCAGCGGTTTGCGCGCCTCGCCCGAAGGTGGTCCCGTGCGTGTTCGATGATCCTGCTCTTGTGAAATGTCGCTCATTTCAATTTCCTTTTTGCTGATCGCTCTGATTGTCCCGAGCGCGGACATCGGCGCTAGACCTGCACAGCAATCACAACAAAAAGGTGACCAAGTGTCGATCAAGCCCGGACCTCCCATGTCTGGCGCCGATATTTTCAAGTGGTATTGCGCCGCCTGCCATGGAAAAAATGCCAAAGGAAATGGCCCTGCCGCCTCTGAGCTCAAAGTTCTGCCACGCGACTTAACAACTCTGGCCAAGCGCAACAAAGGACAATTCCCGGCCGATTATGTGACTCGCGTCTTGACGAACGGGCCTAAGCCGGCCCATGGGACCCCCGAAATGCCCGTATGCGGACCTCTATTGCAGAGTTAAATGCCAAGGGCCGCGTTACCGTTAGAATTGACAGCGTCGTTCACTATCTCGAATCGTTGCAAGAGAAGTAACCAGGCCGCAGACCTTATCGCGAGGTTTCTGACGGCCAACTCCCGATAAACGGTGCCAGCTCAACCGGTCGATGCACACCGTCCAATCAGTTGATTGGACAATACTTCACCCCGGAGCGACGATCTGTCTGGCTGTATTCAATCAGACCTATACAGAGTAGTGTTTTTTTGAAGCAACCCTCGCGACCGACTTTCACCCTGAGAACTCCTGCAAGTAGACGGGTCGAGCAAGTGTTGCGCTGACCCATTGAGACCGCCCCGTTTCTTGGGAGTTGGACCTGCTCATCGCCCGTATTCATCATGGCGGCGCACCCAGAAGGGACCGCGACCCGCTTCATCGCGACCCTTCGGAACCAAATCCAGATACTGATAATCCACATTCAGTATGTCGATACCACGCGCATAAGTTGAGTAGGTGTGAAACACCGTGCCCTTGGGGTCTTTGTAAAATACGCTGACGCCTTCCCGGTCGGCGACGCGGGGATCCTGTACCGTGTAATTGTAGAACGCGGCTTTTTTCTTGACCTCTTCCGGAGTAAACGAAACGTGGAAGTCAAAGTTGAAATCCGTCTCATACGATGAGACCCACTTGAACGTCCAGCCCATTCGTTTTTCATATGCTGCCAGTTTCTTGTACGGCGCACGGGAGGCTGCGATCATGATCACGTCGCGCCTGTTCAGGTGCACGATGATTCCGTTGAAATTATCTGCCCAGTGGGAACAGTGCGGACATCCTGCATCCCATTCGGGAGAGAACATGAAGTGATAGATGATCAATTGACTTCTTCCGTCAAACAGTTCTGGCAGCGTTTCTTTCCCTTTCAGTCCGTCGAAAACATAATGTTTATCGATGGCCTCCCACGGCAAATTTCGCCTCGCTTGGCTAAGTTTGTCTCGAAGCCGAGTGAATTGTTTTTCCTTGGCTAAGAAGGCCTTCCGCGCAGAGAGCCATCTTTGGCGTGAAACGACTTTGTGGCTCTGGACGTCGTGAGCCGCCGCCTTTCTCTTCATCCCTTGCTCCTTTTTGACGGGTTTTCTAAACCACGGGAACGCGCGTCGCTCGACTCATATCCCTTAGTTCAACAAGTTGTGCCACTATCGCATATGGAAACTTCGCAGCCAACCCTTGATAAATCCGGCCCTCTTACACTGGCCCGGCCTGAAATCCCAGTCTCCGAGAACACCGTTTATCAGGCACTGGCGGCATCGTGACAATGCCAGATACAAAGAGTTATCTAGTCGCTTATCGAGAAGACCAGAGTGGCAGAATGGGACAACGAGAAAAAGACCAAAGGCTGGCCGATTTGGAGAGCGACTTTCGCCCGCTCCTTGTTTCCTGTCTTACTGAATGCGGAAATGGTCGTTGGGGTTTATTCGGGCAGAACGATGGCGCAGACGCGGCCAAGTACCTTCACTGGGAGAATGCACGAACTCTCAGGGAAATCGCGCTTCAGATTCATGTTTTGCGAGCCGAGTTTGGTCAACCCAACCCACTTGTTGAGCGGTTCCTGCGCTACTGCGCATTGCGCGGACCCAACGTGCCTGGCGAACCGAAATTAGCTAGGACACTTTTGGATGAAATTCAAAGTGGTGGCTTCAATACCGCCTAGCGACAAAATCCAAGTTGACGAGAACACCGTTTATCAGGCCCGTAATGATCTCGCGATAGCCACCCTGGCAGAACTGACAGGAGAAATGCTTATTTGACCGCGGCGATAATGTATGAGTGTCGCTAGGAGAGGTAGGGCGCGCTGCGCCCAGCCGCAATGCAAGCACGCGTGAGCCGAGGACCACGCAGAAGGCCTGCGATGACTTGGCTTTTGCCCGGCTAATTGTACCGTGCCAGGAGCGCGTCTACCGGCTCGCACTACGTATTACCCGCAACACCGAAGATGCCAAGGACGTTCAGCAGGAAACGCTTTTGAAAGTGCACCGAAAGCTAGCGCAGTTCAAAGGTCGCTCACAATTTACCACTTGGATTCACCGAATAGCTGTTAACGAGGCGCTTATGTGCCTGCGCAAGCGGCGCAGTGCCAGTCACATATCGCTCAAAGAGACACTCCCTCCAGCAGAAGGCGTCGTGGCAAATGAAGATTTCCAGTCGACCATCGAAGGTCCAGAAGCGGCCTACTCACGCAAAGAACTGCACAATCTGCTGACTCGGGCCGTCGAGAACCTACACCCCATGTATCGAATCGTGTTTCTGTTGCGGGTCGTCGAGCAGTTCTCGACGAACGAAACGGCGAACGTGTTGGAGCTTTCATCCAGTGCCGTGAAAACACGATTGCGCAGAGCGCGCAGGGAACTCAGAAATTATCTAAAGCAGGCTCGAACCAATCATTCACACGAGATTCCGAATGGACAGCTCGCAGGACCTGAATGGAATGTCGCTCCAGGAGGGATGGCTGACCTAATAATCACGAAGGAACATGATCGACGAAGAACAGTGCCAAGGCCGGGTAAGTCTTGTTCTCGTACACTGGTCCGCCTGAAACCACTCTACGAGAAGACCGTTTCTCACGAGTTGACCCTCGGCATCAGCGAGACGAGAAATGGCTCTGAGCCTTGCTAAGCAATGTCCAAGCGAATGCCCAAGCGATGTTCGCTGCAAGCAAGACAAAACCAAACAGGAAACCACATACGGCACAGAAAAGAGCGTATATCTGCGAGACATGCGGCGGCGAATCATTCCTGACAAGAAAAGCTGTCGCAAATAAGCCAACAAGGGAAACTACGATAATCGCAAAATTCGCCAGCCCCACAAGCAGGTTAGGTGGACGCAATCTCCAGCGGGAAATGCCGAAATACAACACTGCGACAATCCCGCAGATAAACGCGACGAAGAACAAAAACCCGTTGGCAGCTACGGGAGGTACAACGAAATACCGGTCGTGAAGATATAGGTCAAAAGGCCGGTCGTGAAAATATACGTCAAAAGGTGTTATTCGGAGGAAGCCCGCAACCAATGCGAGTACGGCAAGAACGCTCGCTAATCCTGCGAGTAGCCTAGCCATCACCATTCGGCGACCTGCGGCGATTGATGGGGCGAATATACCTCAGCCCTAACCGGACCAGCAAGAAGCCTACGCAAAGTCCCGTGAAGTCTTGTTCTCGTACACTGGGTTTTTTTACCTAACCTCTCGCAATTCGTCAGTGACTCGCGGGTTTGGATAGACCACGCCGCAGGTTACCGCCAAGCAATTCGCTCAAAATATGGTTCGCTTTCTAGAACCTGCGGGGCCAAGCGCCCGGGCCAGAGGTTGCGAGGTGAAAATCGCATTAAGAGACCGACACATGTATCGGGGCAAGGTGCGATGTGGTCTTTGGAAATCCTTTAGAGTCTTCGTGCGTTCTTGAGTTTATTCTGTGTTGATCCCTTGAGCGCACCGGCAGACCACCGTCACACGTCAGCTACACAAAAGGAACGCACTAGACCACCTTCGGAGCCCAGCGAAAAAGGCCACTATCCGAGAATCCCGTTTTTCGGGACCTAGGGCAACTTTGCGCCGACCAACTGATCCCAGCTTCAGCATTCTGCGGACTAGGATCAGGTATAGAATGTGGGAAACCCGAATCGACAATGTATGGAGGTAAACAATGATCTCAAAACTATTTCTTTCTGTTGCTCTCGTGGTGCTGGCGGTTTCAGCCGCTCCGGTTTCAGCCCATAACGGCTGGGGTGGCAACGTCGACCAGGTGTCGGACCTGACAGGGGTCGTGGAACAGGGCGTGAGTCTTGCCGGGCCTCACGCCACGATGAAACTACGTGTCGATGACAAGGTCTGGGACATCACCTTGGCTCCGCCGGCTGCAACCCAAAGGGCGGGCCTGAAAGAAGGCACCATTCCGGTGGGAGCGACGGTCACGGTCCGTGGTAATCGCAATCGCGACCCAAAGCGATTGGAAATGAAGTGCGTACGCGTAACCTGGAACGGCAAGAACTTCGACGTGTATCCGGATCGCACGTAGGGCGGGCAGGGCTGTTATACGAATTCATGTCCTGGTTGCAGGCCTCGGCCTTGGGTCACGCGATGCGCGAGCACGGTGTCTGGGCGTACGGCATTGTGAACCTCGTCCATATTCTTGGAGTAGCCTCGTTGTTTGGTTCTGTCCTGCTTCTCGATCTGCGGCTGTTGGGCTTTTGGCGCAAGGTCTCCCTGCGCGCTATCAGCGAACCCACGGTGCGCATTGCTTCCGCGGGCTTTGCCCTTGCGGCACCCAGCGGGGTCTGCCTACTGGCAACCAAGGCGACCGAATACGTTGGCAATCCATTCCTCTACATCAAGTTTCCCGCCATCGCGCTGGCTATTGCGAACGTTGTCGTACTTCATCGCCTACCGGCATGGAAGGAACACAGGATACGAGAGCTTTCCTCGCGCGAAGAGTTCAAGCTGGCAGTGATTGGTGGAGTCTCGCTTTTCTGCTGGTTTACCGCGATCAGTGCCGGCCGCATGATCGGATATTGGTGAATCCGTCCCAGGTTGTAGGTTTTTTTTCGCCCCTTTGAGCCATCAGACCAGCAAAGCAACCTGGTGCGTAACAGATCTCAATGAAATCCGCAGTGAAAATCGCAGTTTCCGAAAATCCCGTTTCTCAGGCGCTATCCGCTTTCGAGGCAGAGAATAACTTCCGAATAGCCCGTGATGGGGAGATATCAGCTTCCCAACTTAGCGCTTCTGAGTCGATACTAAGACCATGATCTCGGCTACGGCCGCCGTCCTGGGCGAAATTGGATTGCCGGAGCCCGTCCGTGAATTGGCCTCGCGCCGCTGGGACATGGTTGTAGTTGGAGCCGGCCACAACGGCCTTGCTTGCGCGACGTATCTGGCACGTGCGAACAAGCGCGTGCTCGTGCTTGAGAGCCGCTCGCGAGTAGGCGGCGCCTGCACCATCGAGAAAACCTTCCCCGGCGTTCGCATGTCCCCATGCGCTTATCTGGCGGGACTGCTGCATCCCCTGGTTGTTTCGGAATTGAACCTGCCCGAGCGCGGATTCCAGTGGACACCCGCGGTGAACGGGCTCTTCGTTCCCTGGTTCGACGGCTCCAGTATCCAGCTCTGGGAAGATGACGACCGCTGCGACGCCGAAATTCGTATCTTCGCGCCAGGGGACGTGCAAGGCTGGCGCGCGCTGAGCGCTGTACTCCGCAGATTGCGCAATGCTCTGCGGCCGGCTGGTGACGGCGATCTGTGGATCGGCGAACCGCCCACCCGCGAACAAATTGAAGAGCGACTCGGGAACGATGAGGAAGCACGGCATGTGCTCTTCGACTGGTCGATGGCTGAATTCGTCGAATACTACTTGAGGGACGAAAGGCTTCAGACTGCATACCTCGGGCAAGGGGTGATCGGGACCAACGCCAGCCCATTCGACGCAGGGACCGCCAGCATCCGCTTCCATCATTCATCAGGGCGGCTGTGCGGGATGCCCGGTATGTGGGGCTACGTGAAAGGCGGCATAGGTATGGTCTCGTTCTACTTTTGCGATGCCGCGCGTGATGCTGGAGCCGTGGTCGCCACCACAGTTCCTGTCGCACGGATCGCACCCGGCGAAGGTGTATTTCTCGAGGGCGGCGAATTCATCGCCGCACCCGTCGTGATCTCAAATGCCGACCCACGGCAGACGCTGCAACTTCTGGGCCCGGCGGCCGATCCCGCATGGCGCAATCGCGTCGAAGAGATTCCGATAGAGGGCTGCACCGTAAAGCTGAACGTGCTGCTCCGTGAGTTGCCCAACTTCACCGCGCGCCCCGGGACCGATCAGCCGCACCACTACGGACAAATCAATACGCCGCTCACCAAAACTGAGTGGAAAGCCGCATTTGCAGCCGCGCGCCGCGGCGAATTGCCTGTGCACCTCTGGTGCGAGCTGTACTTCCAGAGTGCTCATGATCCGACCATGACCACCGCCGGGCAGCATACGATGAGCGTCTTTGCGCAGTATGTTCCATACAAGTTCGCGCGAGGCACATGGGATGAACGGCGGGAGGAAGTCCGCCAGCTCGCGCTCAATTCCCTGGCCCGATTCTGCTCCAACATGGACAGCGCAGTCATCGATACGGAGGTGCTGGGCCCCCCGGATATCGAGCGCAAGGTGGGACTCACCGGCGGTCACATTTTTCAAGGTGAGTGCCTGCCTCCCTACATGTGGTCAAACCGGCTTTCGGCACGCACGCCCATGCCGGGCATCTACCTGTGCGGAGCATGCACGCACCCCGGAGGCAGCGTCATCGGCATCAATGGGCGCAATGCCGCAATGGTTGTTCTCCGCGATACTGCCTAGCTTCGCGCTCGCGGCTTACTAAGGTATTCTGCGCGGGCATGACTACGAAACCCTCGCTCAAACGCGAGCTCGGACTGCGGGACCTCACACTGTTTGCCGTCACCTGCATCGTTTCCGCACGATGGATTCCTATCGCCGCGCATGCCGGACCCGGTTCCGTCACCCTCTGGTTTCTGGCAGCAGTGCTGTTTATGGTGCCTCTAACCGTGGCTGTGGCCGCACTGGTAGCAAAATGCCCGAGGCGGGCGGTCTATATCTTTGGACCCGGCGAGACTTCGGAGCGTGGGCTGGCTTCCTGTCTTTCTGGGTTTATTGGATGGGGATAGCGTTCCTGTTTCCGACTGCCGCGCTTCTGTATATCAGGGCCGGCTTCTCGATGTTCGGTCCGTTGTTCGCTCGCCTGGGCGACAACCGTGTGTCACCACCGCCAGGCAACTGTCAGGAAACGGTGGAGAGGTCGTTAGAGTTACAACGTATCGTCCCGTTGCAGGCTTCGAAACCGAAAAGCCTATCTGCCCCCAGAACGACCCGTCTTGATTGACTTGACCTCTAAGGATCAGGAGATTTTCCACTCCACCAGGGCCAAACAGCGCACCGCTGCTGCCCAGTTTTATATTTCCTCTCACGTCAAGTTTGTCCGTTGGATTGGCTGTCGCGAGGCCTACGTTGGTTCCGTTGTCGAAGATTTGGGAATTGCCCAAGGTGGTGGAGCTGTTGAATTTTGCGACATAGTTCTTCGTCCCGCTGCCTCGTAGCTGTGGAGGGACTGGACGAGCATGGGGTCGGGCTTTGGTTCGATTCATCGCGCTTTTCCTCCGTTCTCAACCCGACTCAACACCCTTTCCCGAGGTTTTGATTCTGATCTGGCCGGATACCGAATGATAGCGGCGCCGTAGACAGTTATAAATGCCTATGAGAGCGTTGCCTTTCTCACTCTCGCCCATCCACGTGGATACTCGGCTTGACACCTTTTCTCAAACGGTGATATAGCCACATCATTCCTGGATCACTCTCGCAGTTTACTTACCGAAGCGGAGCCCATTGGGCGTTTTTCTCATTGGAACACGGTTCCTTTTGAGGATGACAAAGAGGAGGGGTGTCTATGAATTCCCAATTGTTGAGGAAGTCTCTCGCGCTTTTCGTCGCAATGACGGGATTAGTTCTGCTGAGTCAATCGATGTTCGCGCAAGGTACCCAGGGTCGCATTCTG
>Ga0210394_10006301_pt1 | contig 12881 bp, 12 predicted proteins | sample IncBWC12MmetaG_FD_160121 | JGI IMG/M metagenome (GOLD analysis project Ga0210394, IMG submission 160121) | Forest soil microbial communities from Barre Woods Harvard Forest LTER site, Petersham, Massachusetts, United States - Inc-BW-C-12-M | ecosystem: Environmental > Terrestrial > Soil >... | reverse complement strand
AAGCTAACCACCAAGGGGCCTTGCCGAAGCAGGTCAGCAGAATTCACTTTGACATGATCTTGATTGAACAAGCTGAACTGCGGAGTGCGGTCTCCGATTTTCAGCGCTTTATTCGCAAGTCCCAAAGCTTCGAGCTCTGCGGTGGCCCGATGCATCGTTTCGATGACTTCATGCGTCGCGTTATACGGTGGAGCTCCTGCTTCAAACCGTCTCCCCGTCAAGCCATCTAAGAATGTAACCCTAGAGCTCCCCGTCGAGCCATTTGATATGTAACCAGAGAACGCTTGTTGTTGTGGCTGTGGGAAAGTGGGAATCTCGCGGTTTGTGCGAGATTTCCAAGCGGAGTGGAAAAGCCCGCCTTTGGGCTTTTCCACTCCGCGTCTTTTCCACAGCCTTTTCGCCGGCCACTCTGTGCCTGGCGGGACTCGAGTTTCTCGTGCTCTTTCGGACTCAGCCGCTGGTTTGCCAGGCGGTAAATCCGCTCGAGTTTCCTGTCGATGACTTTTGCTAACTGAAACGGATCGAGAGATCTTCGCAGTTCTTTCAGAATGGACAGTTGCGCCGCATCCCCCTGCTTCGATGCCAGCACCCGCTCGAAGGGAGTTTTCGGGCCATCATAGACGCGCCGAAGTTTCGATCCTACGTGAATCTTCTTGAGTAGCTTCACCGAGGGCAGGTACAGATTCAGCCATAAGCGCAGCTCTCGGCGGTACAGGTCGTTCATGGCATCGACCGCGTTTTGCGTGTCATAGCGTTCCCACCCCAGTAGCTTCCGCACGTGCGTCCAGTTTTTTTGCTCGATGTGCGCGTTGTCATCCTTCTTGTACGGACGTCCTCGCGTGAGTTGGATCTGCTTTCCTTCACACCAGGCCTTCAGATGCCAGTTGATAAATTCCGATCCGTTGTCCGAGTCCAAGCCCAAGAGCTCGAAAGGCAGCATCCCCGCGATCTCATCCAGGGCCGCCAGGACAGCGGTTTGCCCCTTCCCCAGCAGGGCCCGCGTTTCTGTCCAGGTGGTTTGAATGTCGGTGATGTTCAGCGAATAGCCGAACTCTCCATCAGCCGAATTTCCGGAATGCGAGACCAGATCGACTTCTGTGAAGCCGGGGGACTTCACATCCCAGTTGTCGGTTTTCACCGGGATGTGGTGCTTTAACAAATAGCCCGGCTTGGTGCGCCCGTAAATCCGTCGCCTCTGTTGGTTCTTCTTGGCGGCCAGGCGACGGTCCATCTGCCGCGGACTGATCGAGAGCAATTGCTTCTCGATCTCCGGGCCTAACTTGTATCGCTTGCGGATCCAGGGCATCCATGCCGGCAGCAGCGCTTTTAACCGCACCGACCAGGGATATCCGGCCGCCTCCCACACGCTGGTCAGCACGCTCAGCAGTTCGTGCCCATAGCTCAGTTCGCGTTTTCGTACCGCCCGGGCGGGTCCCTTGCCGGGCGCTGGGCCATTCAATATGCGTATGGCGTATTTTCGGTGGTAGCCCGTGGTCAGGCAAAATTCGTTCAGCATTTCACGTTTCGCTTTACGATCTGCTTTACAATACCGCCCATAAATAACGCGGAAATACTCCCATTTCCCCTTGCGCCCCAAATGAACCCTCCCCAAATCGTCTTTGTCTCGGGTTACATTTTAGATGGCGCGACGTTGTCCCCTCTGGTTACATTTTAGATGGCGCGATACGTCGGCTTGACAGACCCCTTGTGAACGGTCAGAGTCGGTATGGATGTGCACTATCCCCTCGCTGTCCTCCCTTCCAGGACTGACGACAAGAGTTTCGCTCGTGCATCTTTTTGGTGAGACACATGCATTCCCTGATTCCTAGCCTAGGTGCGCAGGAACAAAGCGGTGAGGCGCCTCGAGCGACCCAACACGTGCTGGAAGCGCTGTTCGAATGCGTTCCCGCGGCCATCGTGGTGTCCGACGAGGGTGGCCGCATCGTTCTCGTCAATGCTCTAGTGGAAGAGCTCTTTGGGTACAGCCGCAAGGAACTGCTCGGACAAACCATCGAGATACTGATTCCAGAACGATTTCGCGGTTTGTATATGGAACATCGGCATCAATACCTTCAGGATCCTCAGCGCCGGGCGATGGGTGCGGGGGTTGAACTGTATGGCAGGCGCAAAGACGGCACAGAATTCACTATTGACGCCATCCTGAGCTCCGTTGAGACACAACAGGGAAAACTCATTCTGAGCCTCATCCAAGACTTTGCGAAGCGCGACCCTGCCGTGGGCTTCCGGTTACACCTGACGGCGTTGGTGAACTCTTCGGGTGAGGCAATCATTGGCAGGACACTGGACGGGGTTATTTGTAGCTGGAACCAGAGTGCGGAACGGATCTTCGGTTATTCCGCAGAGGAAGCCATCGGCCAGCCCATCTTTCTCTTGTACCCGCCAAACACTGAGGATGAGGAATCGGATGTTTTGTCGCGACTGAAGAGAGGGGAAACGATCAACGCGCACGATGTTGTGCGAAGGCGAAAGGATGGACAAAACATCGACGTCTCTGTAAGCATCTCACCGATATTCGATCCCATGGGTAACCTGGTCGGAGCGTCGAAGGTAGCCCGGGATATCACTGAACGCAAGCAGATGGAGGCAGAGTTGGAAGTTCGTAGAGCACAGGCTATGACTTCGGCCCGTCTCTCGGAACTCGGAATGATGGCAGGAAGCATTGCCCACGAGATCAACAACCCACTTGCGGTCATCCATGCCTCCGCAAGCGACCTTTTGGAGATGGCCGAAACCGGAGTTGTACCGGTGAAGGAGTTGGAAATAGCCAGCGCCCGCATTAGGCGGACGGCCGATCGTATTAGCAAGATCGTGAAAAGCCTACGGCAGATTGCGCGCAAGGGCAACAACGATCCTTTTCAGCGGGCCTCCGCTGGCGAGATTGTGGAACAAGTATTGGATTTATGCAGAGAGAGGTTCCGAGTGCATTCTGTGCAACTGGACGCCACCATCGTAGATGCGGGCCTGCATGTTCTTTGCCGCGAAGTCCAGATTGCCCAAGTGCTGCTCAACCTGCTGCTGAACGCATTTGACGCCGTGGTCGAAGGCACACGAGAGAAGTGGGTGCGAATCGAAGTGAGGAGCTGTGAGGACCGTGTAGTGTTCACAGTGATTGATAGCGGGCCCGGCGTACCTGCCGAGCTCAAAGCGCGAATCATGGAACCGTTCTTCACCACCAAGCCAGTGGGCAAAGGAACCGGGTTGGGATTGAGCTTATCGAAAGCTTTTGTCGAAGATAACGGAGGAGATCTGATACTGAGCGAACGCGAAAATCACACCTGCTTTTCGTTTGCTCTTCCGCGTTTCAAGGAGACATAAAATGCAACTGAAGGCCGCAACAATACTAATTGTTGACGATGAGCCAGATCTGCGTGACATCCTAGCGGGCTGGTTCAGACGCGAAGGCAGCCGGGTGTTGGTCGCGGAGAATGGCAGGGAAGCCCTGAACGTCATTGGTGCGGGTCAGGTCGATGTAGTGGTGTCCGATGATCGAATGCCGGTCATGGACGGGATTACACTTTTGAAGAACGTGAAGGCCAGCGAACACTACAAGTCGAGCGTAATGTTTATCAGCGGCTTTGCCGATATCGAGCCGCGGGAAGCTTATGATTTGGGCATCGAGGCAGTGATGTCGAAACCGGTAGAGCGCAAGGAGTTAATGGCCGTTGTAACTCGAGTCCTGGCGGAACGGAAGGAACTCTGGTGTTTGCCTCCCGTGGGCGAAGCGGAAGCCATTCTGGATGTCGTGTTTGATAGTCTAGACTTAGCGTTGAGCCAAAGGCGCCTTGCATTCGGCCGCGGTGGCTTTTGTATTCACTCGACACGCAAGCTCAGAGAGGGTCCGGTTGATCTGTTACTGGATTTTCAGGCTGATAAGCGCACGGTTAAGGGGCATGGCGTAGTGCGTTGGACAGCCCCACCTGAAGTGGAGGTCGGCGTAGAAATCACGTACATCGATGACGACAATCGCGCCTGGATTCTGAGCCTGACTGGACCAAACGTATCGCTATCTTTCATTCCACGGACAACGGCCATCGCGACCATACCGGCGATGCACACCAAGGTGTGAAGCAGGCAAGACGCGGCGAGCGCTAGGTGTAAATCCTCGTCTAAGTTTCGGTGCCCGGAGTCAGAGTTCGTCGGGGCGATGGAGATACTTTCTAAACCGCTCAGGATTACCCACGCGTTCCGTTCGGTGCCGTTTTAATATCGCGGGACAGCGCTCAAAGACTTCGATCAGCTGCTTCCAATCAGTTCATTCCGGCACGCTGCTCAAGACATGTCGCAAGAACTGTCCAATATGGAACAACCACAGATAGGTCTATTTCGATGGCCCGCACCGTGAGACCATTACTCCTAGGGAACTGAAGAACTACGGTACAGAGTTGCTAATCTGCGCGGGAACATGTCGAGTACGTTTGTGCCGGAGAACAGGACCTAATGATTAGGACGGTGTGCGGAATTCCTCCGCTATGCAGTTCGTTATCTGGCCAACGGTTCCTGCGGATCCCAAGAGAAGTCGACGGGCAGGTACAACGACTCTGGACGGCTCTCTGAAATACGACTACCTGACCATCAAAGGCTTTCTACTCAAGGCCGATGAGCCTACCTAAAGTTGTCTTCAACATCGCGGTCCAGTGAACGAGCACGCAAGGTCATAGGACAAATCGGTTCGCTTTCCGAGGCCGTTGCATACGTGCCAGGCAGACAGAGCAATTCCGAGGGCTAGGGAGAACGGAAACATGAAGAAGGGAATGAAGCTGAGAGAGTCTACGCCGGTCGTAACTGAATACGAAGACGCTACCGTTTTCCCCGACGAACAAAATGCCAATTCGTATTGCCGAGAAGTTAACGGCTGGTGCTGGGTGGACAGTTGAAAAAATGAAACTGGGTGAGCTGGACAAGTGGAGAGTTGTTTGGCTAGGAGAACGTGCCCTTGACACGTGGGAAAAAAACGTCGGCAACGCGACCGTGATCTATTCGACGGAAGGCACCGTGGGCGTCGGCTACAGTCTCAATTGCGATTGCCGACGAGGAGATTTGATGACCGGAATTATCACCCAGACATCAGGCAAACGGTTGACGCGGGACGAAATTGAGAAACTGCCAAGCCTTGCAGAATGGGTGGCGCAGCACACCTGACGACCAGAGGTCGTCCAGAGCCAGCCGATGCAAACCGAGTTGCGTGGCCGCGACGACGAACTGAGTCGTCCGCTTCGACTGGCGCCGCAAATAGCCTCAAATCAATTAAGCTATCACTCCACGGGATACTTGGTAGCAGTCAAACCGCACGCCTACGCCGAGCTTTCCTCTCGGGGAATCAACTGGCTCGACACGTACGACGCGGCCCGAGCATAGCCATTCGGTCGTCGGCTCACCAGTGATCACCTCTGGCATTTTAAGAAGGATTTCCAATACGGCGCCAAGGGGTATCACTGAGTCCGTTGCAAAGAAGATCCCGTCTTCGGATAAATTTTCCGATTCACCCCGCGCTTCTGGGATCGCAGAGTTCCAGAGGCGAATACGAATGGGAGTCCTAATATTGTGACGGACCGTCAGACGGCGGTCCGATGCGGCTACTTTCACGTGGTGCTCCTGGCGCATAAGAAGGGCTTGGCGCAGACGCGATGAAGATACGAAGAGAGATCAACACTGAACCCGCGGTCCATAAAAGGCAAGAGTACTATCTTGAGATAACCAAGTTGTTTATTAAGACAAACTAATCGAATCGTAGGCTCATGCCATCGATGGATTCATTGGTTGGTACTGTTTAGAGCCGTGCCTGGCCTTCAACCGTACCGTCGTCCTTCGATACCCATTCTTGCTTGAACAGAAAAACCTGGCACTATCGACCATCAACGTGCGTTTAGCCATTGTGCGACGACTCACACACGAGCCAGCCGGTGCAGGCCTTCTGAGTCCCGAACTGGCAGCCGGAATCGGTCGAGTTGTAGGCGCAAAACGCTTGGGCGCGGATCGGAAACTGGCTGACAGGCGATCCGTCGAGAACGTAGCTCGCAAAAACTGCGTGAGGATAGCTTGCGCGGCAAAGGTAATCGAGCGATTCTGGCGTTGCTCGTTGGATGCGGCCTGTCCCGCGCTGAACCAGTGAGACTCGGAATGGAAGATTTCCAGGTCCGCGAGGAGCATCGGGTCATCGCTGACCTGATGGGCAAAGAAAAGCATATCCGCACAGTCCCGGTTCCAGTGTGGGTTAAGGGCGCCGTCGATGAGTGGACCGATGCAGCGATCCGCGCCTGGAGGCTTGAGAACGTATGGTCGGTATCCTGGTACACGGGAACAACCACTTCATACTGTCCGGCCCGTTACCTGACGAGGCAGCCGCGCTGGCGCTGGCGCGGCACTGGTCCATCGTCCAGATTGGCGAGGCGTCATCGTCTTTCGGGCAGTGGCAGATTAGGTCGAAAGAGTTTCGAGAGAATCTGGAATGGGCAGTCATGGTCCCGGGCGACCGGGAGACCTCTCCAGGAGTGGCGCAATTACTTGAAGAACTTTCAGCTCGTGGGGTAACCGTCCGGAGATTGCGCAGCGGCTGCTGGTAGGAAAGAGCAGCGTCCTTCAATCGACAGCGCGCAGAGACTCTTACCATAAATGCTCAAGCTTTATCGGATATGTGGACTAATTCGCTTCCGAGTAAGTTCCATCGCTCTAACATGGAAATCTCCGCTGGTTTATTCGCAGTTATCAAATCAACAAATTGTGGTCGGGGAATGGCAGGCGCTCCAAGTGGATGGTTCGGCCGTTCGGGACCAGCGAGAGCGATTCCTTACTTGATTACTCGGTGTTCTTTAAGTATTTCCACCGTCTTCTCAATCGGCAGAGCTTCGACCGTGTGTCCGTTGCCAGTCATCGTCGTGGCCTTGAGCATCGAGTTGTACACCGCTTCCTCTGTTGCTTCGATCGCCGCCTGAAACAACGGCGACACCGCGTCGTTGGTCATCAGTTCCACGCTCCGCGTGAGCGCTTTGTCGCTGGCATGTATCCGCACCTGCGGGGCGGTCGAGAATGCGATCGCGTAGTCTCCGCTGCCGTTGGAGGCCGAACTCCCGGTGCGAGCAACGCCCAGCCACGCTCGCGCTGCCAGCCGCTTCAAGCTGCGCGCGTCCAGTGGCGCGTCCGTGGCCACGACGATCATGCACGATCCGTCGGCCTTTTCTTTCCCGCTGCCAGCCTGCTGTAGTTCCTTGCGCAGGTAATACTGGCCCAGTTCCTGGCCCACGGGAGCCCCCACAATTGTGAGAACGCCACCGAAATTTGTCTGCACCAGGACGCCGACGGTGTTACCACCGAGACTGGCGGGCAGGCGGCGCGACGAGGTCCCGATACCGCCTTTCCAGCCGAAGACCACCGTGCCGGTGCCCGCGCCGACAGCGCCCTCCTCCACCGGACCTCCCTTGGCATTCTTGACCGCGGCAAATACGTCGTCAGGCGTGATGTGGCGCCCGCGAATATTGCTCAAGTACCCGTCATTCGTTTCGCCAACGACAGGGTTGATGGACAGCACATCCTCGTTGCCCGGCAGTGCAAGCATGTAGCTGAGCAGCGCGTCCGCCACGCGTGGCACGCTGGTGGTGGATGTCAGCAGAATGGGCGTTTCGATGTCACCCATGTCATCCACCTGCGTGGAGCCCGCCAGCTTTCCAAAACCGTTGCCCACGAAAATGCTGCCAGGCACTTTCTCGCGATAGAGATTGCCGGAATGTGGGAGAACGGCGGTCACGCCGGTGCGGATGTTGTCACCGCGAATGATGGTCGTCTGCCCAACTTCGACGCCAGCAACATCGGTGATCGCATCGAGCGGCCCGGTCGGCAGGATGCCGACCTTCAACCCCAGCTCGGAGGCGCGGGGGCGTGCATTGGGAGTTGTACTTTGAGCGGCAGCAAACGCGCTCAGCAACAATACCGCGGCGAGGGCGAGAAGTTTATTGGCCATGCGCATAGCCTACGACCAAATCCAGCTGGCTGGAACGCCTTAGCAAGAAGTCCACACTATCTTTCCGCCGCTCTTTCGGACGGCCTCATGACTTTCAGATTGTCGCTATTTTGAAATCATTGTCGAGTCACCAGCCTTCATGGAAGGAGTTTGACCGCCGCTGCCGAGGTACGCATGGATCCCTGGACAGCTATACGTCAGCGAGTCGATTCAAGGCGTCTGCTTGTAAGAGGACTTGTCTCCAATCATCGAAAAACTCGCCGCCCAATGACTTGTAGAATTTAATTGCCGACTCATTCCAGTCCAGAACTTCCCAGCGAATGGCATAGGAGCCTTCCTGCTGGGCAATACGAGCAACCTCAGACAGAAGCGCTCTTCCTATCCCTCGACCGCGAAACGCTTCCCGTACAAAGAGATCCTCTAGGAAGATTCCGGGACCCTTCCAGCTTGAATAGAAGGCAAAGTAGAGCGCATAACCAATCGCTTGTCCTTCCCATTCCGCAATCAGGCCGCGGAACTTTGGTTGAGATCCAAAGCCGTCCTTGATCAGCGTCTCTTCCGTGATGACCACCGCATTGGGTTGGCGCTCGTACTCCGCCAATTCGCGGAAGAATCTCAGCAGCAACGGCACATCGCTCACAGCGGCGGCACGAACTAAGAGCATCAAGGATTCTCCATCCCTCAAATCGTAGTTTAGTTACAATCAGGCGGATTGCAAACTGCCAGCACGATGATCCTGGGCGTTCCCCACTTCATGACGGCCAGTCTTGGACAGATGTCAGTAACGATGGCTTACCATCTGCGAGTGGGATGCGCGGTAAACGCGGGAACCGTCGATGTGGGTACTGGGTCGAACTTGTGTAGTTGCTGTTGCCTGGTGAAGGCGTTGCGCTTCGGAAGGCCATTGTGGATTCGGAAGCTCCTCACTCTGGAATCGAGAGATTGGTTCGATCAGCTCGGAAACGCAATCTCTGCGCTTTGCGCAATGGGACTTTCGCCCAGAATTCTTCGTCCAGAAATGCAAAGGCCACAGAAAGTGGGGGTATCATGACAGGTCACGCACTTCCTGGGGAATGCAGGGTGACCGGTGAACTGTTCCTATCGCTCGTACTATGGACATGCCTGCTGCTTTCCTTACGTGTCGCCACTCTTCATGCCGAGTGAAGGGCCCCCGGCACAGTTTGAAGCGGCGGCCATTCGCGGCTTTCCGCCGGCAGGCGAGGAACCTCATGCCAGACAGCCTTACCCAGAATTCCAAGGTGCAAATCGAGGATGACCGCACCGGCTCGAGTGTTGAAACTCTGAAACGCGCGATCCTCGATAATCTGTTCTACGTCGTAGGCAGGGCTGCAGAGCACGCCGGCCCGACTGACTACTACAGAGCCCTCGCCTACACCGTCCGCGACCGCATCCTTGCACGTTTCATGCACACAATTCACAGCTACAGGGAAAGCGCCGTTCGTGCCGTCAGCTACCTCTCTGCGGAATTCCTGATGGGGCCACAGTTGGCCGGCAATCTGCTGAATCTTGGGCTAGATGCACCATTCCGCCAGGCGATCAAGGACCTGGGCTTGGACATAGAGTCGCTCATCGAACAAGAAGCCGAACCGGGCCTCGGCAATGGCGGCTTAGGACGCCTCGCTGCCTGTTACCTCGATTCCCTGGCAACATTGGGAATTCCCTCCATCGGCTACGGTATACGTTATGAGTACGGCATCTTCGACCAGAAAATCCACGACGGATGGCAGGTTGAATATACGGATCACTGGTTGCGCGACGGAAATCCTTGGGAATTGCGCCGGACGAGGCTTGCCGCTGAGGTGGGTTTTCATGGCCGAACCGAACAATGGACCGATGGCGAAGGACGCTTCCGCGTTCGGTGGATTCCCCAGACGTTGGTGAAGGGCATACCCTACGACACGCCCATCGTGGGTTATCGCTCCGGCCTCGCCAATATCCTGCGCTTGTGGCGCTCCGAAGCGCGGGAATCTTTCTATTTCGATCGCTTCAATAACGGCGATTATGAAGGTGCGGTCGCGGAAAAGGTGTTCGCCGAAAATATCACCAAAGTCCTATATCCCAATGACGAGGATTTCCGCGGCAAAGAATTGCGCCTTCAGCAGCAGTACTTCTTCACCTCCTGCTCGATTCAGGACATGATCCGCAGGCACTTGCGCAGAGGGCAAAAGCTCGAAAACTTTCACGAATTATGGGCCATTCAACTCAACGATACTCACCCGTCCATCGGAGTTGCCGAGCTGATGCGCTTGCTCCTCGACGATCACGGCATGAGCTGGGAGCAGGCTTGGAGCATAACCTCGCAGACCTTTAGCTACACGAATCACACGCTGTTACCCGAAGCGCTGGAACATTGGTCGCTTCCTCTTTTTGCTGAGCTCCTGCCCCGGCACCTCGAAATCATCTACGAGATCAACGCCCGATTCCTCGCCGAAGTACGCCAGCGCTTTCTGAACGACGAAGCCCGGGCCGCACGCATGTCCCTGATTGACGAATCGGGCGAGAAGTACATTCGCATGGCCCATCTGGCTTGCGTGGGCAGTCATAAGATTAATGGCGTCGCCGAGCTCCACACGCAACTGCTGAAAACCGAACTGCTCCACGACTTCGCCGAGCTCTGGCCCGACAAGATTATCAACGTTACGAACGGCGTGACGCCTCGCCGCTGGCTTGCCGTCAGCAATCCGGAGCAATCGGACCTTATGAGCAGCAAAATCGGCGATACCTGGATCGATCACCTGCAGGATCTGAAGCGCTTGGAAGTCTACGCAAACGATTCTGCCTTTGCGAGCGATTGGCAAAAGGTCCAGCGCTCTGTGAAAGCCCGCTTGTCCAACTTCATTTTGAAAGAGACCGGCATTGTCGTCGACCCCGATTCCATGTTCGATACTCAGGTTAAACGCATCCACGAGTACAAGCGCCAGCACCTCAACGTGCTTCACATCCTTACCCTCTATCAACGGCTAAAGAACAATCCCGACCTCGAAATCACGCCGCGCACATTCATCTTCGGCGGTAAGGCCGCGCCTGGCTACCACGTGGCCAAGCTGATCATCAAACTGATCAATTCGGTGGGTGATGCCATCAATCAGGATCCCGAGGTGAGAAATCGCCTGAAGGTTGTCTTTCTACCCGGATACGATGTGACCTTTGGCCAGTTGGTCTATCCTGCAGCCGACCTGAGCGAACAAATCTCCATGGCCGGCAAGGAAGCGTCCGGAACGGGGAATATGAAGTTCGCCATGAACGGCGCGCTCACCATCGGAACACTGGACGGTGCAAACGTGGAAATCCGCGAGGCCGTCGGGCACGAAAATTTCTTCCTTTTCGGCCTCACGGTTGATCAGGTCCGCGCCACTTGGGCGGCGGGATATAATCCGCGCCATCTCTATGAATCAATCCCCTCACTGCGCAGTGTGATCGACGCGCTCTATTCCGGCCAGTTCTCCCGTGGGGACCGCAAACTTTTCCGTCCGCTGCTCGATTCGCTCCTCGGTCAGGACTCCTATCTTCTGTTCGCCGACTATGAGTCTTACATTCATTGTCAGGATCGGGTGGCCGAAGCTTACCAAGATCAGGTAGCTTGGGCTAGGATGTCGATCCTCAATGCAGCGCGCATGGGGCACTTTTCTTCCGACCGCTCCATCGATGAGTATTGCTGCAAAATTTGGAACATCCACCGAGTCTCTGTGCCTCAAGTCCAGGGCGCCTGACTTCTGTGTTTGCCTCCATCAAAAAAGGAAGTGAACCACGGCTTGTTTAGGTCGTGGGTTTTACTATCGCTGTACACGAACCGTGCGTGTTTGAGGCTCCGACTCTGATACGGAACTCGGATGTTGCCTCTCTCGACCGCCAGAACATGTCTTGTGTGCGCTCGCGCGGGCACGTCTTGAATCATCGAAAAAAGTATCGGCTACATGAGAGTCAGGGCGAGTATGGCGCTGCTGAATTGCAATGAACCCGAGCATGGTGTCCCTCGTATTGAACGTGTATGCCCAGAACTGTGGCGCGCCGCCTGTTTTCGACTATTCGTCATCCAATCAGGCTCTACACCCTGAGCAGTTTTAACTTGGATGCCGCCCAAAACGAACAAGATAAGCTCATCGCGGAGAAACAAGGCAAAGGATACCAGGAAGTAGGGTCGTCGAGCAGCGACAAAGCCGTCTCCTCATCAGCCGCGATCAAGTCAGCCGGCTCGGCGTCAGATCTACTCGTACGCTTGGACAAATGGCTTTCCGCGAACCGTCCTGATTACTACGGCAAACTGCTGCGTGGCGCTTCACGCAAAGACTTGGCAGACTCTTCCGGTAGTGGATTGATGAGAATCCGGATTAACCCTTTTAGCGCGGTAATCGGACAATTGAAATCGCCGCAAGACCGCTTTTTAGATCAGCCAACTAATCGGGCACAATCGCGGAACTTTAACTTCTGCACCGAGCCCTCCGGCGTACTCTGATCTCACGCTCTGCTTTCTCTGAACTCAATTCAGTTTGGAGGTCCATGAATGCCGACAGCCCCCAAAGCACTAGAAGCATTTGGCGATTTGCAAAGGAGTCTGGCGCAAGCCACGATGCAGGCAGTCGCTGGCGCAGTGAGCGCACGCTGGAAAGAGCTTTACGTCGACATCCGTTCGATCCCCGATGGAACGGCGCACGACATAAAGTTCCGCGTGATTCCCGTCTCCGGTGCCCCCATCAGCATGCCCACATCCAAGCCGATGGAAGCGACCGTCCGCGAGATCTGGAACATGAGGGACGCTTGTTTTGCTCCACCGTGGTACGGGATGAAGCTGACCATCAGCAGCCAGGGCCAATGCCAGATTAACTTCAACTACAACCCAAACTGCAAAGAGGATCCTGCGTTTTGCAATGACTGAGAGTTGCGGAGACTA
>Ga0210394_10006300_pt1 | contig 12882 bp, 11 predicted proteins | sample IncBWC12MmetaG_FD_160121 | JGI IMG/M metagenome (GOLD analysis project Ga0210394, IMG submission 160121) | Forest soil microbial communities from Barre Woods Harvard Forest LTER site, Petersham, Massachusetts, United States - Inc-BW-C-12-M | ecosystem: Environmental > Terrestrial > Soil >... | reverse complement strand
CCTTTTTGGTCTGGATCCAGGCCCCAAACGACACCGGATTTCTGCGCGGCAACGATGATCTGCTTACCGCTTGAAATGGTGCGCAGAATCGGAGAGCTGCCGAAATCATAATCGGGACCCAAAACCTCGGGACAATTCGGCGATCTGTCGGGACAGGCAACTATGAAATTGTCGTGGGCGGTTACCTGGCTGACCCATACCAAGCTTCCGTTATCGATCCTGAATGCCAGTATGGCGTCACTGGTATTGAGTTCAACGTCGGTATAAGAATCTCCGGTGGCCACATAAACAAGTTTGCGTTTGGCGTCGATGGTAGGCGCCGACCAGACCCCCGCACCCGCGGGACCGTACATTTGCCCGCCGTTTTTGTTCTTCTTGAAGGCCTTGGGGGGATCGAGCACGGTATATGATTTCCAAAGCTGGCGCCCGGTCTCGGCATCGAGCGAAGCCAGGGTTCCACGGAACGTGCAGCATTCGTACCCGGGCGCGATGCCCGATGCTTCTTCGAAGGACGCCATGGGCACAAATAATCGGCCCTCATAAAAAATCGGTGAGCCAGTAATGCGCGCGTAAGGATGGTTGTCCAGATTCACCTTCCAGATCAGAGCGCCACTACTGGCATCGACTGCGTACGCCGTTCCACGAAGATCGCCGAAATATGCGATGTAACGGCCGCCGGTTTTCGACCGGGCGATGGTGATGGCGGTACGAACCGCGCCGTCAGCCTTGAAACTCCAATACGTGCACCCGGTAGATGCATCCAGTGAGAACACCTTCCCGCCGGCGCTGCCCACGAACACGCGCCCGCCCACCACGGCAGGTTGGGCGTATGCGCGGCTATCTCCGGGAAAGCCGAAGGCCCACTTCACCTTGAGCCTGGGAACATCTGCTGCGCTCAGCCCGGGCTTGGCCTGATAACGGGCATTGTCAGTTTCGACACTCCATCCGTTCCAATCGCCTGGTGCGAATGAAAGCTTTTTCGGCACCGCCTCGCACTTCCCCAAGGAAACCTCGGAAACCGCGGAAAGCTCCTTCCCGGTGATAAATCGCGCGATGGCGCGTCCCTCATCCAGGGTTAACCCGGACGCCTGAGCAATCATGGCGCCGTCGAACATCGCGCCCACGATTGCTTCGGGCTTGCGCGCAGCGATCTGCTCCCGTTTCGGTGCACGTGATTCCGGGCTGCTGTTGTTGTGACAGGCACTACAGCGTGCTTGATAAAGCGCGGCGCCGTCAGGGTCGGCGGCCCAGAGCGAGCCAAGAAGAAACGCACACGCGATCAAGACGAATCTCATGTCTCTTTCGCGCTACTTTCCGTCGACCGAAAACGCGAGCAGGACGTTGCCGTCCGCTTGGCCGACAAAGCCGTAGCCGGAATTCGTGAACACCATGCCGTTCGCGATCGCGGGACCTGCGCCGTTAATCGATCCCCCTTTGGCTGCAATCTGATTGACCGTATCGAAAGGCCTTGCGGTGTCGAAATCCCAAAGGATCTCACCGGTTTGCGTGGAATAAGCTCGGAAATGGCCATTTACCGCCCCTGAGAAAACCGCGCCTGGAATCACCGATACGGCCGCTCCTTGCGCCGGAGAGCATCCGGGCCGAGTCGCACAGGTCACTTTGGGAGCGGGCGTGTTCCACACCTTCTCACCGGTGGCGAGTTTCAGCGCCGAGATGCCCGGTTGCGCACCCTCGCGAGCGGCGACATCGGAGATAGCGACATAGGTGTTCTCGGCATCGGCGCCGTGCCCCCATTCAACGCCGCCCATCACGCTGCCGGCGCCGAGTTTCGTGTTCCAGAGGATCTTTCCTTTTTGATCCGGATCCAGGCCCCAAACTACGCCAGATTTCTGTCCGGCAACGATAATTTGCTTACCGCCCGGGAGCGTGCGCAGAATCGGAGAGCTGCCGAAATCATAATCGGGACCCACTTCATCGGGGCAAGTCGGCGAGGCGGGACAGCCAACGATATAATTGTCCTTGGGGGTCACTTGACTGATCCATACCAAGCTTCCGTTGTCGATGTTATAAGCCATTATTGCGTCGCTGGTATTGATTTCGACGTCAGTGTAAGAATCTCCCGTGGCCACATAAACAAGCTTGCGTTTGGCGTCGATGGTTGGCGCCGACCAGACTCCCGCACCCGCCGGGCCGTACTTTTGTCCGCCGGCTTTGTTCTTCTTGTAGGCCTTGGGAGGATCGAGCACAGTGTATGATTTCCACAGTTGCCGCCCGGTCTCGCCGTCTAGGGCAGCCAGGCTGCCCCGGAACGTGCAGCAATCGTACCCGCGCGTCATCCCCGATGCTTCTTCCATGGACGCCATGGGGACGAATAACCGGCCGTCATAAATAGTCGGCGACCCAGTAATGCGCGCGTAGGGATGGTCGTCCACCGTCATTTTCCAGATCAGGGCGCCAGTGCTAGCATCGATTGCGTAAGCCGTCGCATGCAGATCGCCGAAATATGCAATATAACGGTCGCCGGTTTTCGAACGGGCGATGCTGATGGCGGTGCGAACCGGGCCGTCCGCTTTGAAACTCCAATACGTACATCCGGTAGCTGCATCCAGCGAATACACCTTCCCACCGGCGCTACCCACGAACAAGCGGCCGCCCACAACTGCAGGTTGGGCGTATGCTTTGCTATCCCCTGGGAAGCCGAAGGCCCACTTCAGTTTGAGCCTGTGAATATCGGCGGCGTTCAGCCCGGGCTTGGCCTGATAACGGGAATTATCCGGTTCGACGCTCCATCCCTGCCAATCTCCCGGAGCGAGTGAAAGCTTTTTTCCGGGCGCCTCACACTTTCCCATGGAAACCTCGGAAACTGCGGAAAACTCTTTCCCGGTAATAAATCGCGCGATGGCCCGTGCCTCTTCCAGGGTCAAACCGGACGCCTGGACGATCATCGCGCCGTCGAACATCGCAGCCACGACTGATTCGGGCTTGCGCGCGGCGATCTGCTCGCGTTTCGGTGCGTGTGATTCCGCGTTGACGTTATCGTGACAGGCAGCGCAGTGTGCCTGATAGAGCGCGGCGCCATCGGGGGCAGCGGCCCAGAGCGAGCCAGCAAGAAGCGCACCCAAGATCAAGTGCGATCGCGATATGGTCCTAACGAATCGAACGTGGTTCATATCTCCTCTGCGTCGTGCGGGCCAATGGAGTCTATCATCGATATTTCGGGCGAACAATGATCCATTCGGATCATGATCGGGATGTCATAGATGGATGATCCCGCGTTGAATGGCCGCCGTGGCCGCGTGCGTCCGATCGTGCACGCCAAGTTTGTGCAGAATGTTCTTCACATGGTTCTTGGCGGTGGTTTCCGCGATATTTAACACATAGGCGATCTGCTTGTTCGCCAGTCCGTTCGCCACCAGTTCCAACACTTCGATTTCGCGCTCACTTAATGTTGGAGCATCGCTCTGTGCCTCCAATGCGGCTGCGAGCGCTTCGGGAATGTACGTCCGCCCCGCGTTCACCGTCCGAATGGTCGCGAGCAACTCTCTCCTTAGTACGTCCTTGGTGAGATAGGCATTTACCCCTGCAGCCAGCGCTCGCCGCACGTCTTCATCTCCCCCATACGAAGTGAGCGCAATCAAGCGAGCGTTGGGGAACTCGCCGCGGATGGCAATGGCCGCTTCCACACCGGACATCAACGGCATGCGCATGTCCAGCAGGGTGACGTCCGGAAAGTGTTTGCGGAAGCGTTCCACGGCTTGCTTTCCATTGGTTGCCTCAGCCACCACCACCATATCTGTCTGCCGGTTAATGATGGCGCTCACGCCCACCCGCGCCACGAGGTGGTCCTCAGCGACAAGAATGCGGATTTTCGAACTCATGACAGCGGTACCGAAACTTCTACCTGAGTTCCACGACCGGGTTGGCTTTCCAGCCGTAATTCGCCGCCTATACGCTCAGCACGTTCGCGAATCCCTATCAAACCGAAATGGCCTCCCATCCCCACAAAGGCGTCCTCCGGCTCGAAACCACAGCCGTTGTCGCTCACCCGCAGGGTCAAGTTGTGATCGTTCCCGAGAAGCCTCACCGTGATTTTGCTGGGGCGGGCATGCTTCAGGGCATTCGTCACCGCCTCCTGTGCGATGCGCAACAGATTGTGCTCCACATCCTCCGACAACGTTCGCAGATCTCCTTTGACGTCTACCTCCACATCCACGGCTGATCCCTGGGTCCAGTTACGCGCTCCGCGTTGGAGCGCCGCGGAGAGATCGTGATTATTCAATGCAGCCGAACGGAGATCCATCACCGAACGCCGTGCTTCTGTCAGGCTGTGCTGCGACATACGGCGGGCCAGCTCCAGATATATGTGGGCTGGACGCAAGTTTTCCGGAAGGCAGGTTTCGAGTGCGTCGAGTTGCGCGGAAATGCCCACGAAGGCCTGGGCCAGGGTATCGTGAATTTCCCGGGCCAGCTTCAAGCGCTCTTGAAGGACAGCCGCCAAATGGGAACGCACCTGCCGCATCCGGAGTTGATACATCATCCAGGCCAGCGTGAGGACTAATGCGGCGCAGAGCGAACGAAACCAGCCCGATTCGTAGTAGTGCGGGAGGAGTTCGAATTCGTAGGACGCCTCATTGGAAATCCCGTCCGGCGCCTCCGCTCGTACACGAAATCGGTAATTCCCCCGGCCCAGGTTGTTGTAGGTGACCGTGCGACGCCTTTCAGCACCGATCCACTCCGAATCCAGCCCCTCGAGCTTATAAAAGTAACGCACTCGCTCGGGGGCGCTCAGATATATGGCCGCATAGCGAATCTCCACTCGTCCGTGGCCAGGCGGGATGCGCGGGTGAGCGGAGCAGTCAAAATGACGGTCATCCGCGGTCATGTCCATGATGTAGGTGGGGGGAGCCAACCTCGCTCGAGCCGGCCATTTCGGATGGTAGACGGCAATGCCCCGGGCTGTAGCAAACCACAGGCTTCCGTCCGAGTGGCGGCTTGCTCTCGACCCGATTTCCGGCGAGGACTGGGCACTGCGCAGGCCATCCGCCGCACCGTAGTTCATCGGTTCCAAACGCGTGATCCGGCCATCGGCAAAATCGCGCAGTTGCTGTTTCGAGATGCGGCAGATGCCGCGCGTCGTACTGAGCCACAGCGCTTCACCGTCGTCCAGGATGTTCGAGATGTTATCGCTGAGCAGCCCGTCTCTGGCGGTGAATCTGACGAATTTTCCATCGTGGAATGCGTGCAAGCCACCGCCTAGCGTGCCCACCCACAACACGCCATGGGCATCTTGATATAAGGAGCGGATTTGATCGCTGCCTAAACCGTCGGCGGTGGTGAACAACCGGCGTCCGTTTGGAGTTACGTGCCACAGGCCGCCACGCATGGCGCCGGCCCACAGAGAGCCTTCGATCCCCTCCGCCAAGGTGACAAACGAGCTCTCCATAAGGGGTCCGGCCGCCGGAATCGCAATTCGCATTTCTTCCCCTTGCAATTCCGCCAAACCCTGGGGAAGCGCCAGCCAGATCCGTCGATGTGAGTCTTCCAGAGCATCGAACACCCGCTTCCGCCCCAGCGGATCCGTTGGCACAAACATCCGCACACGGCCGTCCTTTACCCGCTGGAGACCATCGCGGCTGGCAACCAGCAACTCACCGCTGTGCGTTTCGCGAATAGAGAAGACGCGGCCCTTGGCAGACGATGGCGCCTCCCAGTCAGAGCGACCGGAGCGTAACCGCCATAAACCAGCGTCTAGGAATCCGGCCCAGGTGGTTCCCAGGTGGTCTTGAAAAATGGTGTTCGGTTCATCGCTCGGCAGTCCTTCTTCTTTGCCATAAACTCGAAATACGTCATCACGCAGGCGCATCAAGCCGGGGCTGCCTCCCATCCATAGATTGCGCTCTCGATCCTCTAAAAGGCAGCGGACTTCGGCCTGCTCACCACTAGCTTCCGCGCGGGTGTGGAATTGCCCGTTTTCGAATCGGGCCAACCCTCCATCCGTGCCCACCCAGATACTGCCATTCCGATCCTCCAGAATCGAGTTCAACCCAAAAGAATCCGAAAGACCCTCGCGAGCGCCGTAGCGTTTAATACTTCCATCGGGCGAGCGCCGAATGAGCCCCCGCACGCCAAGCATCCAGAGATTGCCGGCGTGATCCGCCAAAATCGCGCCTGGGAAATCCTTTTGCAGGGCTGCCGCCGGAATCAGTTCGACAAACTCTCCATTCTCATATTTGGCAACGGAGTTGGTACCACTCACATACAGAATGTGCCGCGCGTCCTCCGTCACGGCGCGGACCACATTTATCGGGATGTCACGCTCCCGCAGGTAATTGGTGAATCTGCTTCCATCGAAGCGGCTGAGATTCCCTCCGGCGACGATCCATAGAATTCCGGCGTGATCCATGAACAGGCTCGAGACTGAGTTTCCCGGCAATCCCTCTTTTTGGGTATAGGTACGGAACGTCCGGTTGCGATACTCCGTCAACCCACTGGGTGTACCAATCCACAAGGCGCCGTCGGGTCCCGCAACCAAAGCGAGGATCGAGTTCGAGGGCAACTTGCCCGTGTCGCGGCTGAAGACCACGAACTCATAGCCGTCAAAGCGGGCTAAACCTTCATCCGTACCTAACCACAAGTAGCCGTCGGCGGTTTGGGCGATGGCGCTAATGGTGTTCTGCGGGAGTCCCTCTTCCTGAGTCCAGTGACTGATTGAATATTGGGTCAGCGCTTTGCTGGGGTTCAACGCCGCAACGCGACAATACTCCCCAAGTACCAGGAATAGAACAAATACCCCTCGCGCCATTTCATCCCTCTAACAGCGCAGGCGAGACACTACGAGGTCTGCCATCAGGACACTCACTTTACTGCTGGTTTCGGGGCATGCGAAGAATAGTCCAATTCACCGTCGCAGTTATGTTCAATCATTTCGAGGCTGGGATCTCTCTTGAAGTACATAGTTTGCGTCAACGGTTGCGTATAGGCCTTAGGATCTTCCTGCGTTACCTCGATCTCCAAAACGTTTCCGTCCCGAATACGTCTCATGCGTTCCACTAGATGTAATTCGTCGCTGTGGGGGATTTGTTGGACCGGGCTATCGTTAAACCCCACCGTGTCCACTACCAGGGTTTCTCCTTCCCAGTGGCCGATCGAATGGCCGATGGCATTCGGGTCGGGATTTCCCTTGGGATGCTCGCGGCCATCCATGTAAATCCTGCGGACCACGTGGTAGTACTCCATGAGCATGTTGAGCCGGCCTGGACTAGGGATAACCTCAAAAGCATAAGGCGCAGCGTATGCTTGGGGCCCTGGAGAGTTACACGTGAGGACTGGATCAGTGTACATCGAGTACTTGGCGACGATGGCTTTCGCCCACGGAGTAAAAAGGCTTGTCACCGGTGCGCTCGGGTCCTTTACGCCGTGCATCTGAGGCTGCTGGGTCGGAAGGCTTCCGCGCGGACCCATGTTCAGGACGGTGTACCACATCGAGGTCATCCACGGGCCAGACAGATCCCGCGCTTGCTCCAAAGGCAATTTGGCGGATGGTTCCTTGGCAGGCGGAGCGCCATCCACACCCTCTTCCGCGGCCTCTTCAGCAGTCGGCTTCCTGCCGAGGTTTGCATTCAAGTAGCCGAGAATTGCCGCGAAGTCGTCATTGGATCCCATGGCGCCGTAAGCCCTCATGAGCGCGACAACCCCTCGCCATTGGCCAGGGGTCCGGCGACCTTTCGCGGTAACTTTGTCCACGCCATGACAGGCAGTACAAACGGTCTGCAATTGCGCTTTTCCCTGGCCGTCGGGAAGGCTCTGGGCCGAAACCCCGGGGACCCAGGTCAGCCCCAAGCCGAACACCAGGCTCAGAACGGCATGGGTACGAAGATTCATGGTCTTGAGAGTCATCTCGTTGGCTCGTTTTCGGTTCACAATTCGGGCTACTTCTCGGTTGTTGCGGGCGTCGTACCGGGGGCAAAGTCATCGCCGTAAAACTTAGTGCCATCCGGCTTATTGCCTCTGAGGAGGCGCATCATATGAGTACCGTCCTTCATCTGCCCACCGACCAACGTGACCTTATCCCCTTCTTTGAAATAGTCCTTTGTATAGCCGCGCCGAAGCATAATGGCCGGGCTATGGATTTCAACCATCCATTCTTCGGGTTTGCCGTCCGCATTCACCACGTCCAGGTACAAGTAAACGTGCGGATTCTTCCACTCAAAGCTCTTGACAGTACCTTCCAGGGTGGTTGGCTGGCCCATGTTGAACATGGTGGTCGAGTGATGCCCAAAGGCAGGCGCCGCCAATCCCACGATCAGAAGGCAACCAATAAGAAGCAAGCCTTGTGTTTTCATCCACTTCTCCTTCAGATCTTAATCAGGCCCGCCGCGCAAACTACGGACGGCAGGAGATAGCCGAAGTTGAATTCTTGCTCTCCGGTCATCCGTGCGCAAGGTTAAAGCTGTTAGCGGGGTTCCCGGCGGCAAGCCGAAAAATGAGGTAACTAAGAACGAGGGATGGTTACGAGTTGTTAACGGTTAATGGCAAATCATCGGTCTGATCGATGACTTCCAGCGCATTGATGAACGCGTAATTTGGATTCGGCACAAGAGACAGGACCAGTTTACCCTGGTAATTCGGTTCGAGACCGTCAAAGCTCCGGACAATACCCCGGCTCAACTTTCCAGAGTTCTTGAGAATGCTAAATCTTCGCTCGAGTGCGACTCCATTGCACAGGATGTCGAACTGCGTCCCGTTCTCACGCACTTCCCACCTCTCGGAGAGATAAAGTCTCAAGCCATAGCGGCCAGGCGGAACCGGGATCACGTACGTTAAATTTCCAAAGCGTCCCCCGGTATAGATTCCCGGATCCGGAACCTCCGTCGCTTCGTCGGTGGGTTTGACCAGTTGGCCGCCAAACCCATAATGGTCAGGCTCCCAATAGTGACCGCTCTTGTCTATATACCCGTGACTTTGCGCGACCATGCGAATCCGCTGCATCTTCCCGGGTATCCCCGGCGAGATTTCTAGCGCGTTCAGGAAGGGAATATACGAGTGGGACGAGAAACTCAAATGAAGCGCACCATCCGGCGCGGGCCCAATATCTTTGAACATCTTGATGTTTGCGGTGCTTGCGCCGGCATCGGCCACAACATCGAGGAAGTTGATTAGAGGCTTTCCGTTGATCAAGACGTCGAAAATTCGCGAGGATTCGCCCCCAAACCCGGCACGGCTCGTCTCCCCAAAAGTAGTTTCCGCGAAATGTAGGCGGAGCTCGTACACTCCAGGTCCAAGGGGAATGTGATAACTGAACTCGCCCTCCCGGCCGCTTCGGTAGAGCCGCTGGTCTCGGGTTCCGAAGATCAAATGATGTGGAAAGAAAAAGGGCGTCCCCCCCTGCCAGAATTGGTCTCTCTGCCAGAGACGTCCACTGTTGTCTATATAATCGCCTTCCATAAGTCCTGCGAGAATCCGAATGGAATCGACCGAAATGCCGGTCGTGGCAGGGAGCGACAATCGAGCTTCAGGGCTGCTCAGGGCGACGCCGTCCGAGTACGCGGGAGGCGAAATCGGAGTGGTCGCGATATGGGGTGTAGCGGATCGAAATTTGGGAGTGTACCGGCCGTTTGGAATCTCGATTTGGACGAGATGGGACCGGCCTTCCGTCAAATAGTATTCAGCGAGGCGTTCCCTCAGCCGGTGCGCTTGGACCCGAACGATAGAGTCCCGGCTTTGATCGAAGTCCGCGCCTCGGCTAAATGCCTCAACGGCAATGTTGTACTCCTTTATATCGTCCGCGCAGCCTTCCAGAAACTTGGAAGTTATATAAATGAACAACTGCTCCAGCCCCGGAGCTCGATCGAAAATCCCAGACCTGAGAACCGCCTCAACTTCCATCCGCTCTTCAGCGAAGCTTCCGAGAGCCGGCAGACCTTGCCCCCCCATAGTGGACTTGAGTATACGCCTGCCGTTTAGGGGTGCGCAACTGGACTCCCGACAGCCGTGCAACCCGCTCTGGCGCACACATTTGGGCTCTGTAACGTGGCAAGTTTCTGGGGCGCTAACCGCTTTAACGTTGCGTCGCTGACTAAGGTCCGCCAAACTTGCATATCGATGTCTATCTTAAGCTCGTGCCAGTGGCTGCAGGACACCTCCATCGGCACGTCTATCCGCGAGTCGATCTGGGTATTCCCCATCATTGAAACCATCCATGTCCTGGCCCTCTCCATCTCCGTCGGCTTGCTTTTGGTTTCGGATCTGCGGCTGATGGGTTACATCATGAACCGCCGCCCGGTTTCTGAGGTCTACGAACAAATCAAGCCCTGGATGTTCACGGGCTTTGCAATCATGACCGTCACGGGGATCTTTCTGTTCTGGTGCCAGGCGGTGAAGGCTTACAACAGCATTTTTTTCAGGACCAAGGTGATTCTCCTCATTGTCGCTGCCATCAATGCCCTCGCGTTCGAACGCGGCATTTATCGCCAAGTGGACAAATGGGATAACGCGCTTGTTCCGCCCATGGAAGCCCGCATCGCTGGTTGGGCATCTCTGATCATGTGGGCGGCAATCATCACTTGTGGCCGCACCATGGCATATACTTTCTGACCCGATGCCATCCATAGTCCCTTTCTTTCAATGGTGTGACGACACGATGGTCTCCCGGGCGATTCGTGACTCGCGAGTGGCGTTTCCGATCATCGAGAACTTCCATCTTTTCGCGCTGACAGTTTTACTCGGGTCGCTCGTGGTCCTGGCGCTGCGTCAGTTCGGCCTGGTGTACAAAACACAGGCCATCTCGGAAGTCGCTGACGCGTTGCGTCCCTGGAACCGTTGGAGTCTCGCCGTGATGCTGGCCTCCGGCATCCTGCTCTTTTTGTCGGAAGCCATGAAATGCTACGGTAACACTTCGTTTCGGGTCAAAATGTCGTTCTTGTTCGCCGCACTGTTGTTTCAGTTCACAATATACAATCGCACTGTGGCGTCGGAACACAAGGTCGCGCCGATTGGCGGAAAGATCGCCGCATCCGTTGCCCTGTGCCTGTGGTTCGGTGTCGGCCTTGCGGGCCGCGGCATCGGTTTTCTCGGCTAGAACGGGAACCCACAAGCGGGTCTCGCCATGCTAACTGCTTTAACCTTGACGTTACGAGTCCGCCGCTCCAAACTTGCTGGAACAACATCTGGGTGATACCAGCCCAGCATGCGTGGCTTGTCGTCAAAGGAGAAACTACTTGGACCGCGTGGCTTCAAGAACCAGACTAGACGTCGGACAGAGAAGCAAGGCGATGCACATTGCCCTCTGGGTCGTCCAGATCCTTTTGACAGCTTTGTTCCTCATGACCGGCGCAATGAAGGCATTTATGCCGCTCCATGAGGTCGCCAAAACGATGCGGTGGGTGCCGGATGTGCCAGTAGGGTTAGTCCGATTCATCGGACTGGCGGAACTGGCTGGCGCTCTGGGGCTTATCCTGCCGTCAGCGACGAAGATTCAACCGAAACTGACCCCTTTAGCCTCAGTCGGGCTCGGTGTTGTGGTGCTGCTCGGGGCGATCTTGCATTTCACACGAGGTGAAGGCGCGCTGACTCCCTTGAATTTTATTCTCGCGGCGATGGCTGCCTTCGTCGCATGGGGGATGACACAAAAGTCACCGATTTCAGCGGGGATGGCATAGCGGGATGCTGGCACATTTTCGAGCTTCACGCACCCGCTAACAACTGCAAGCCTGAGAAAACAGATGCTGAGAACATCCGAGGAATATTGGGATCGGCTCCAACGCGAATACCGGCGAGCCGTTGCGACCGAGTATCCGAATCCAGGACGGAAAGACTGCCCCGGCACGGCCGCGCTCCGGGATCTTGCCGAACGCATCGTGCGCCCTGAGGATCTTCGAACAGACCGCCGCTGGAAGCACGCCATGCAATGCGGGCCGTGCTATGGGGAGTACATCGCTCTAAGAGATGTCTGCGTTGCAGGATCCAAGACCAGGGTGCCTCATGCCTAATCGCCGAGAATTTCTTCAGGGTGGGATTGCGGTTTCGTTACTGCCGTTGCTTTCGCGAAAGGGGTTTAGCACTGCGGCGCAGAATTCCTTTGATAAGGTCATCTTCGACCAGCGATTCCCCAAGGCTCGCGATTTCGCTCTGCAGGCCGAGGAGGCCGGGCTGGATTGTGCCGCCATTGAGGGCGACATAACTCATCTTTACTTTTACGACCTCTCCTTGCGTTGGAATCGCGGTCCGACCACGATTGCGGGGCTTTCGACAAAAGCATCCTTGTTCTGTTTGGAAATGCTGGCGCGTGACCGCGGCATGCGGCTGGCGTACATGGCGGATGTCCTCGACTCGGAACCGGTACCAGCCATTCCGTTCGATGTGGGCGATCGCAAAACGGCCACCATGTGCATCGTCGGCGAGGAGCGCGAGCGCCTGGTTGCTTGGGTAATCGCGCCTCGCGAAGCCTATGATAGCGAAGAAGGAGAAATTTGATGCCCAAGCTTCCACCGGGCCTTAGCTCGAAGGATTTCCAGGGGGCAATCGGACAATTTGAAGCTGCCGTCGGAAAGGAGTGGGTGTTTACCAGCGATGAGGACGTGGCGCTGTACAAAGATTCCTACTCCGTCTTCTTAGGCGAACCCGAGGAGATTGTGGCCTCGGCCGCTGTCGCACCGGACACGGTCGAGCAGGTCCAGAAGGTGATGAAAATCGCCAACACCTTCAAAGTTCCGATGTTTCCGATTTCCACGGGCAAGAACCTGGGATACGGAGGTTCGGCGCCCAATCTGTCTGGAAGTGTGGTTCTCGACCTCAAGCGCATGAACCGCGTCCTGGAGGTGGACGACAAACGTCACTTCGCGTTGGTCGAGCCGGGCGTTTCGTACTTTGACTTGTACCGCTACGTTCATGAGCGCGGCCTGAAAGTCTTGCTGGATCTCCCCG
>Ga0210394_10006299_pt1 | contig 12883 bp, 6 predicted proteins | sample IncBWC12MmetaG_FD_160121 | JGI IMG/M metagenome (GOLD analysis project Ga0210394, IMG submission 160121) | Forest soil microbial communities from Barre Woods Harvard Forest LTER site, Petersham, Massachusetts, United States - Inc-BW-C-12-M | ecosystem: Environmental > Terrestrial > Soil >... | reverse complement strand
CGCAGCAAGACGTTGATTCCATCACCAACTGGCTTCGCTCCGAAGGCTTCACGGTGAACGCCACCAGCGCCCGGACCATTGATTTCTCCGGCACGGCAGGCCAAGTCCGCAACACCTTCCACACGGAAATACACAGCCTCAACGTCAACGGCGAATCCCATATCGCCAACATGTCCGACCCACAGATACCTGTTGCTTTGGCGCCGGCGATTGTAGGGATCGTGTCGCTGAACGACTTCAAGCCAAAGCCGCAATTCCGTCGCCGTGCCGACTTCACGTCAAACGGCGAATTTTATGATGTTGTGCCGGCAGATCTAGCGACGATCTACGATCTTAATCCGTTATTTGCCTCGGGCATTTCAGGGCAGGGTCAAACCATCGTGGTACTTGAGGATTCGGACGTCTATAGTGCTGCTGACTGGAACACATTTCGAATCGCGTTCGGGTTGGCGTCCATTTTTCCTCAAGGATCCTTCAGCCAAATCCATCCCGCCCCTCAGAATGCAGCAAACGATTGCACCGACCCCGCAAGTATCGCGGGCGACGATGCGGCGGAAGCTGAGGCTAGTTTAGATGCGGAATGGGCAAGTGCGGCAGCCCCGAGCGCCTCCATTTTGGTAGCAGTGTGTGCGGACACAAGCACAAACTTCGGTCCTTTCATCGCCCTGGAAAACATAATCAATGGCGCCGGCACGCCGCCGGCGATCGTGAGTCTGAGTTACGGCCAATCCGAGTCTTTTCTTGGCGCGGCGACCAACGCCTACATAAATGCTCTTTACCAACAAGCCGCGTCAGAGGGCGTTTCGGTCTTTGCTTCGTCGGGGGATGAGGGCGCAGCCCGCTCGGATCCGGGGGCCACAAGCGCGACGCACGGGATCAACGTCAGCGGCCTGGCTTCTACACCATATAATGTCGCCGTTGGCGGCACCGACTTCGGCGATACCTACGCGCGGACCACCGCCGCATATTGGAACTTCGCTAATGCACCGAGTTTCGGTTCCGCCAAATCCTACGTTCCGGAAATTCCCTGGAACGACTCCTGTGGGAGCGAATTGCAGCTGATTAATTTTGCTATCCAAACAACCACCGGACTATGCAACTTCACGTTGCATACGACCGCTGCCGCCGGTGGCGGACCGAGCGGATGTGCCACCGGCGCGCCTGCCATTAGCGGCGTAGCAGGGGGGACGTGCGCCGGGTACGCAAAACCAGCCTGGCAGTCCGTGCCCGGGAATCCGAATGACGGTGTGCGCGACATTCCCGACGTGTCTCTTTTTGCTGCCACCGGAATCTGGGGTCATTCATATGTGTTTTGCTGGTCGGACCTCTCCTATTCTGCAGAAGGGGCTGGTCTTTGCATTGACACCCCTTACAGTTTTCCGCCGGGAAACCACAATTGGTCGTTTGGCGGAGGCACCTCGTTCGCCGCTCCGATCATGGCTGGAATACAGGCCCTGATTAACCAGAATACTGGCTCGACACAGGGCAATCCAGCTCCCACCTATTATGCCCTGGCCTCGGCTCAATACGGTCCCGGCGGCAACAACTCCTGCAACTCGTCACTGGGGAATGGCGTGGCCGCCTCTTGTACGTTTTACGATGTGACGCTTGGGGATACCGATGTCCCCTGCCAGCCACTCAACGGCGTCTCGCATAATTGTTATCTACCGTCAGGAACTTATGGTGTTCTTTCGCTCTCCAACTCGTCTTACGCGCCGGCGTTCACCGCTACGACCGGATGGGATTTTGCGACCGGTATTGGCACTGTCAATGCCTACAACCTCGTGAACAACTGGCCTTCCCTCGTGGGCGGTGTTACTCCCACAAGCGGCACTCCGCAGACCACGTCAATTCAGGGGCAGTTCGGGGTCCCGCTGAAGGTTCTGGTGAAAAATGCGAGCGGCAATCCAGCGGTGGGCACGAAGGTAAAATTCTCGGCTCCAACGGCAGGGCCCAGCGCGACATTCGTGGGTGGCGCCAGTGTGGACGTGGAAATCAGCGATAGTTCAGGTGTCGCGACGTCGTCTGCACTGACTGCCAACACGACAGCGGGGAACTATACGATTGTCGCGTCTGTCCTGGGCGTTTCCGGAACGGCTGATTTCTCGCTCACGAACACACCTGGTCCCCCAGCGAGCATCAAGGCAGTCAGCGGCGCAATGCAAAGCGCCGCGACGAATGGGATCTTCTATAGCTCCCTCGAAGCCCTCGTCGCCGATAACTTGGGCAATCCAGTAAGCGGTGTGGCCGTGACCTTTGCGGCGCCAGGCAGCGGACCAAGCCTAACTTTCGAATTCGCAAGCCAAACGCGTTCAGTTAATGTCGTAACTGACGCGTCCGGAAAAGCGACCGCTTCTCCATTTCAAGCCAATGGAACCCCCGGAATATATACCGTGGTGGCGACCGCCGTAGGCCTCGCGGGTCAGGCGGATTTCACGTTTTCGAATACGGCATTGACACCATCGAGAGTTACGATCATATCCGGCGACAACCAAACTACACCCATTCTCACACCGTTTGCGGCGCCCCTTGTCGTCGAGGTGAGCGACTCCGGAGGCAATCCCATTAGCAACGCTGTGGTGGAGTTTTCGGTATCAACCCCGAGCGCTACATTCCCGGGCAACTCGTTGGTGGATTTCGTGTGGACGAATGCCGCGGGCATTGCGACGTCTGACGTGCTCACCGCCGATTCCACGTCCGAGGCCTTCGATGTCGAGGCGGGTATTCCAGAAATAGGGTTCAACGCCTTCGCGCTTCTCAGTCTGGCTGGGCAACCAGCCTACATCTACGGAACAGCTGGCGGCCGAATCTTGACCATGGTCAGTACGAAATATCCGGGGCTGCAAGTTACCGCGAAGGATGTCGGAGGCAATGCAGTGTCCAACGCCGTGGTTACATTCAATGGCACCGCGAGCGGCCCCGGCGGCAGTTTCGCCTCCGGGACAGGGACTACGAACGCCAACGGCGTGGCGACCTCGCCAACGTTTACAACGAACAACAGCCCCGGCTATTACGACCTGGTCGCAACGTCGGGAGCCGCGACAGGAACCATACCCTTCGCGAACGTGGACATTGGCATCGCCCAGGACACGCCAGGGACTGTGCAGGTCACGCGCGGAACTCCGACGGCCGTGAGGATAGACCTGGTGCCAGTGCCTTCGGGTTTTCCCATCGCAGCAGCCACGACTTTCTCTTGTACTGTGGCGGCCGGCCTCACTTCTTCGTCGTGCACCCTGAGTCCAGCGAGCCTGGCCGCAGGCGCGGGAGGCAGCACTACATTGACAATCCTCACGACAACCCCGAGTTCGGTGGCGGCGCCCCTGGAGAGGAACAGCCGTCCACGCTCGACTTGGCCCGTGCCGGCCATACCTTCGCTCGTTGTTGCGGGAATCCTCATCGCGCTCCTAGCGCGAGAAAGGTACCCGCAGGCACAAAGGTTGACCGCTGGCGCTGCGTTCGCGTTGGTCATCTTTGCGGCAGCAAGCATGGCCAGTTGCGGTGGAGGGTCGTCAACATCGTCGTCACCCACATCCTCAGCGCCCGTTGCGGGCCCTTCAGGGACTCCCACAGGACCTTCGAGCGTCACAGTTACGGCCGTCGCTGGGGGAGACCTCAAAACGCTTACCCTCCCAATTAACGTGAATTGACTTGCTGTTGCCGTGACGTCAAACTGATGACCCACCACCGTGTGTCCGCTTCTATGCCAGCTAGTATTGACCTCCGTGGTAAAATAGTCATTAATATTGAGAGCCGTGCGCTTCCGATCATCCGCGCGCGAACCCGCCCGCCGTGGCGAACCACAAATTTCAGCTCCGCCCCACTACACGTCGCAAGATGCGGCATGAACGTCGCCCGGCACCCACATCATGATAAACGGGGATTATCGGAAACTGGCTTTTGACTAGCGACTAAGTGAGAGCCTCTTCTGCCAAGACAGGGATCGAATTGTCAAGGGGTATCAGAGCGCAAATAGCTTCCTGCAAGTCGTGAGCACTCGAGGCGTCTTCAAGATAGCTGACAATATTGATCTTGCTAGAAAACTGGTTGCTGGCGCCTGCGGCGTCGGCAAGCCCTTCAGCAACACGAGTGGAAATCCCTTGGGCCACGGCCTTACTGACACCCGGTAGAACGACCCCGAAGGTAGCGCCGCCGAGGAGATAGATCGAGTCTTGGGCACGCAATTTTCGGGAGATCGCTTTGGCAGCATCGCCAAGAATTGATATCTGCGCAGTAGGAGACGACGTCTGTTGTAACCATTGTACGGTGACCACCAAAATGGATAAGTTGTCCGACATGGCGATCGTTCTGCGAGATTCCATAGCCAAGAGATCTTGAAACGAACCTAGTTTCGGTATGGAGTTCAACAATTCCGCGCTCGCCCGTTTTCGAACCTCCCCAATCTGCCTGTGATTCGATTCCATTTGGCGTCGAAGACGCCCAATCGTCGCCTGACTATTCCAGATGTATGCCGCGAGAAGGACACAAAGGCCGCAAAATCCAAAGAAGGCGACGCGCAACGCTTTGTCCGGAGAAGGACTTTGCTGAGAGAAAACCGCTGGGTACATCAGCAGTGCCGTACCACTGGCCAGGATGCCGATGGCTGCGCAGGCAAATACAGCCAAATGTTGCTCACGACGCCGTAGAACGTCGGAATTTATGCTGTCAGTGATCTGCATATGGCGGTAGCCTCATGTGATTCTCCGTCCGTTAGCGATTCCGACTCCCGGACTTGAGCGCCGTATACGCTACGCCAAGCAATTCCAAGAGCCGCGTCCCCACCCTGTATGCCAGACCCAGGGGGCCCATGCGTATGTCGTTGACCGCTTCTCGCGTTGTCGGCTGCTTCAGGGCGTAAAGCACCCACGCAATGCGCTTGGAACAGACGGCCCTGCCCCTAGGCGAAGGTTAGCACTACCAAATCAAGGCGCTAGTGACAGTTACTGGTTTCTTCCAAAGTAGGCACCAGCACAAGAGTATGGGGGGACCTGTTCTTTGGGGCTAGGTAGGCCAGCCCAAGGACGTGTATCTTCGTCGGGCGGGCCGTGGGTAAATATTCTGTGGGATGGGAGCTGCACCATGGGGGAAAAACAGGGATGCAGCATGGCATTGCCGCAGTCTGCTTCCCGGGGTGTATCCTAGGAGTTGCCAAGCGTATATCACTGTCAGCGCGCAAGGTCACGTCAAACCTTTGGCGACACCGGGCTGTTCTAGTCCGCTCCACGCCAACTAGTATTGACCTCTGTGGTATGATGCCAGTTGATACTGAGAGCCGTGCGCTTCCGATCATCCGCGCGCGAACCACAAATTTCAGTCCTGCCCCACTATACGTCGCCGTTTCGAAGGCTGCTGCCGTCGTTAGCGCAGCAGCAGATACCGGCAACTCGTGCGTTTTCGATCCTTGCCGGTGCCTCAGAATGGGAGCAACTGGTTTCCTTGCATAGACTTGCGCACTCTTTGGCGCACAGTCGCACACACAAACGACTACTAACCGCCTTCTTTTCATTCGATTGCGCACTCTTTTGCAAATACCGGGGTGTGGGGTACCCCTCACCATGGTGACCTCCGGTTTTCGATCCGGTTTCGTCGCGATCCTGGGTCGCCCGAACGTGGGCAAGTCCACTCTGACCAACCGCTTGGTCGGCCACAAGGTATCCATCGTCACGTCCCATCCGCAAACGACGCGCACGCGCATTCTCGGCATTGTGAATCGCCCCGACGCCCAGGTGGTGTTGATCGACACGCCTGGGCTGCACCGGGATGGCACCGTTCTCGGCCGACACATGAACACCGAAATTGCCCAAGCCCTGGAAGGAATTGATGTGCTGGCCGTGGTGATCGACGCCACCCGCGGCGTAACCGCCGCCGACCGGCCGGTCTTTGAGCGAGCCGCGCAATTCTCCGGTCCCACGATTTTACTGCTCAACAAAATCGATCGCATGTCCAGGCCGACGCTGCTGCCTCTGCTGGACGCCTGTTCCCGGGAAGGAAAATTCGCGGACATGATTCCCATCTCGGCGCTTTCGGGCGATGGAGTGGAGGATGTGCTCAAAAGCCTCCTGGCCTGTCTACCCGAAGGCCAGCCGCATTTCCCGCAGGATCAATTCACCGACCAGCCGGAACGCTTTCTGGCCGCAGAAATTGTGCGCGAAAAAGCCATGGCCGCCACTTGGCAGGAAGTTCCGCACGCTGTCGCAGTGCGCATCGAATCATTCGAGGACACCAAGACTCTGATCCGCATCCTCGCGAAGATTCAGGTCGAAAGGGAATCGCAAAAAGGAATATTAATCGGCCGCGGAGGGGCGCAACTCAAGGAAATAGGTACTGCGGCGCGTAAGGAACTGGAAGAATTCTTTGGACTGAAAGTGTATTTGGAGTTACGGGTAACGGTGGAAAGCGATTGGAGGGAAGATCCACAGCGCGTGCGCGAATTGGATTGGCGCCGCGAACTCGAAAAGATGAGTGGCGAGTGAGCCTTACTGCTCGGCGGAAATTCCCAGCGTCTTCATCTTGCGGTAAAGATGGCTGCGCTCCAGGCCAACCGCTTCTGCGGTGCGGGTCATGTTCCACTGGTTCTCCCTCAGCTTCTGGAGAATGAACTCGCGCTCGTAGGCGCTGCGCGCCTCCTGCAGCGTGGCGTGGGGAGGGGAAGTCAGGCCGGGACCGCTGCGAAACACTTCGGGCGGGAGGTGGTGTGGCTCGATGCGCCCCTGTGGACAGATGATCACCAGCCGCTCGATCAGGTTGCGCAGTTCGCGGACGTTGCCCGGCCAGTGGTAACGCATGAGAGTCGCGATCGTGGCATCGCTCAGCTCCTTGGGTCTGCGGCTATAAGCGCCGCTGAATTCGGCCACGAAATAGCGGGCCAGGATAGGGATATCTTCAGCGCGTTCGCGCAGCGCGGGCACGTAAAAGGGAATGACATTGAGACGGTAAAAGAGGTCTTCGCGAAAGAGCGCCCGCGCGATCTGTTCGTCCAGTTTCTTGTTGGTCGCGGCCAGCACCCGGACGTTTACTCGCGTCGCCTGATTGGAGCCCACCGGTTCGATGCGCTGCTCCTCCAGCGCGCGCAAAACCTTGGCTTGCGTGCGCAGGCTCATATCGCCGACTTCATCGAGAAACAGAGTGCCGTTGTCGGCTTTCTGGAATTTCCCGACTTTGTTTTCGCTGGCGCCGGTGAAGCTGCCTTTGATGTGCCCGAATAATTCGGATTCGATCAGCTCCTCGGGGATGGCGGCGCAGTTCACCTCCACGAAAGGTTCGGCGCAGCGAAGGCTGGCGGCATGCAGCGCACGCGCGACCAGTTCCTTTCCGGTGCCGCTCTCGCCGTAAATCAGCACCCGGCCGTTGGTGGGAGCGGCCATGGCAATCTGCTGGCGCATGGCCTTCATGGGAACGCTTTCGCCGATGACGTTGTAGCGCTCGCCGAGTTCTTCGCGCAGGCGGCGATTTTCCTCTTCCAGGCGCAGAAACTCGACCGCCTTTCTGACCGCTCGCGTTGTGCTTTCGATGGAAAGAGGTTTTTCTATGAAGTCGAAGGCCCCAAGCTTGGTCGCGCGAACCGCCGTTTCGATGTTGGCGTGGCCCGAAATCATCACCACCATTGGCAGCTGGCCCTGCTGGCGCATTCGCTCCAGAGTTTCCAGGCCATCGATGTTCGGCAACCAGACGTCCAGCAACACCACGTCCACCGGGCCGCGCGCGAGGCGTTCCAGGCAATCCTCGCCGGTAGCCACCGACTCGACGGCATAGCCTTCCTCGGAAAGAATCGAAGCGAGAGAGGAACGGATTCCCTCTTCATCATCGACGATGAGTACGGAATGAGACATACCGCGGACCTCAGGCCTCTTGGGCCATCGCTGCAGTGGTTTCCACGGCTGGAAGTTCGATGACGAATCGGGTTCCCACCGGCACGTTGTCCTCGGCCCGCATCAGCCCGTGGTGTTCGGCAACAATGCGGCAGGCAATGGCCAAGCCCAGACCCGTGCCGCGATCCTTGGTCGAGAAGAAGGGAAGAAAGAGCCTTTCCTTATCTTCCGGAGAGATACCGTGCCCGGTATCCGCGACGGTAATTTCCACCGCATCGTGTTCCGCGCGAAAGCGCGTGGTGAGTTTCAGATGACGGGCGGCCGAGCCTTCCATGGCCTCGGCGGCATTGTCGATCAGGTTGACGATGACACGGCGCAGCAACTCATCGTCGGCCTTGACGAGTGGAAGGCCAGGTGCCAAATCCGTATGAATCGTTACGTCGTCGAGCCGCCCCTGGAATACATCGAGGGCGCGGCGGACGATGCTGTTCGGCTCGGCGGGCGCCAAGCGAGCCACGGGAAATCTGGCAAACTGAGAAAACTCCGAAACCAGCGTCTTCAGCGTTCCGACTTCGCGAGCAATCAGCGCGGTGCATTCTCCAACCAGTCGCGCCAGTTCAGGCGGGTCCGAGGAGGTCCCGCCGCGGCTCAGGTAGCGCAGCAAACGATCGACCGAAAGCTGGATGGGCGTGAGGGGATTTTTGATCTCGTGCGCGACACGCTGGGCAACCTCTTGCCAGGCGGCGGCTTTTTGCGCGCGCAGGAGCTCGGTCAGATCATCGATCACGAGTACGTAGCCGGCGCTGCTGCGCCGGGGCCCGAGCGGGCTTAAGGTCACCGCGGCGTGTACAACGTGGCCTGCCACGAGAAACTCAAGTTCTTTCGACGCGCTTCCCAGTCGCAAAGAACGCCGCATCAGGTGTTCGATATCGCGGGCCGTTTCCTCGCCTAATAGTTGCGCCAGTGTCTGCGGGTTTTGCGGGTGGTCGCCGAAAATCTGGCGGGCAGCGCGGTTGATGCGAGTGATCTTTCCTTCGGCGTCGAGGGAAAGAACGCCGGTGGGGATATTTTCGAGGACGGTCTCAATCAGTGTGCGGCGCTGATCGATTTCCTGGACGGCCTGTTGCAAGCTATCCGTAAACTCTTCGATTTGCCGGCGATTGGCGGCGAGTTGGGTGGTCATCTGGTTGAACGATCGCACCAGCGCACCCAACTCGTCCCGGGCGGTCACATGGACTTGTGTCGCGAAATTGCCGGTGGCCACCTCACGAGTGGCTTGGGCCAGCGCCTGGATCGGCACGGTGACGCCTTGGGCGAGGTGCAGTGCGAACCACGTCGCAGTGAACAAGAGCAAGACTGTGAACAAAGAGAGCGTAAGGAGAATCTGGGTCTTGAAGGTCTTAATCTGTGTGGACTCGGTGTTGTAGGCAGTGATCTGCGATCCGACTTCATGATAGCGGTCGAGGAAATCGGGCGACAGGCGATATCCGACCAGCAAAAAACCGTTGCCGCAACGAGCGCGCGTTGCAAGGAAAATGCCGGATGAAGACGTCCACACCTCCGCGCCACGCGGAAGCCCCTGCGCGAACGGAGACGATGGTTCCAGTTGGACATGTTGGGCGCCGCCCTGGGCGTTACCCGCCGAGTCTATGGTCCAAACGCCTTCAGCGCCCTGGTCGGCGGCCAGCCGCGCCGCATTTTGCAGCACGGCATCGGGGGAATCAGTCGTGCTTTCGGACGCTGCGCGAGTCACTCGCGTGGCCAAGGCGGTCAGGCGATCAACTTCGGGTCGGTTCATCTCGCCCAGCAGGAACTGGGTTTCGGAATTGGCCACTTCCAACCTGCGCGGGAACCAGCGGTTCAGGGTACGGTTCATCAGGCCATAGCTGATGAAAAACATGAAAATCAGCGGAAGCACAGAGACGGCCATCGCTCCGAGAACCATTTTCGTCTTGAAGCGGGATCCGAGTTGCTGTGCCTGATGCTCGGCCCAGAGCCGTATCAACGTTCGCGCAAGCATCAGGCCGAAAACCAGCAGCGCCGCGACAATGAAAGTTGAAAGCGCGTACAGAATGAGGACCTGGCTCCATTCCCCGACCTGGAATGGGAGCGTGAGGGAACCGAGAGTGACGACCGCGGCGAGCAGCAGGGCAATCAACGTGCCGCCGAGCGCCAGTCCCAGTCTTGATGTCCGCGAACGCTTGCTCATGCGCCGGACTCCTGAATTCTGGACGAAAGGGTAGTGTTGCCCGGCCAGAGCGAAGAATTCTCCGGCAGATACGGAAGCAGGGGACAATCGCCGCAGCGGGGCTGGGTTTTGCGGCACCAGTTTTTGCCCACGTTAACGAGCAGCGCGTGAAACTCATTGTAGAGCGCGGAATCCCTGGGAAGATTGGTCTCGAACAATGACTGGATCCCGTCGTAATCCGGCTTGCCGCCAGCCAGGCCGTGCCGGCCGAGGATGCGGTGCGTATACGAGTCCACCACAAAGACCGGGTGATGACCCGCGTAGAGCAAAATGGAATCTGCGGTCTCGGGGCCAATCCCGTGAACTCCCAGCAACTGTTGGCGCAATTCTGAAGTGGGAGCACGAAACATGCGCACCAACGACCCACCGTGGCGTTCCCGCAGAAATTGGACAAACGCCTTCAGCTTTCTGGCCTTCTGCCGAAAATATCCCGATGGGCGAACCAGCCTCGCCAACCGCGCCTGAGACACGCGTTCCATAGCGCGCGGCCTCAATAATTTTTCGCGGCGCAAGTTTTCTACGGCTCTCTCGACGTTCATCCAGGCGGTATTTTGGGTCAAGATGGCGCCCACGATCACCTCAAACGGGCTTCTTGCCGGCCACCACTCCATTGGCCCCAGGGCCGACGAAAGTGTCTCAAAATACGCTTGCAGTGTGGCGGATGCATGGTCTTCCGGCCGAGTGCGCTGGGCCGAGTGGACGGCCGGGGAGAGGGCCCTAATGGGCGACGGGGCGGTGGATTGCATATTCACGATTACCCTGTCGGCACGATAACTGGCGGAAGTAAGCACGTCAAGGGTGTGGCGAATTTGCCACACCTTCGAAACTCGCTGAGACGTCGACTGGCTATTGGCGCTTTCAATACGATACACAAACCCGCCCGCCGCGCCTGCTAAGACGTTCTGCTAACGTCTTTAATTTGGGGAGAGTGTAGCCCTCGCTCCGCCTACTTATGTCTTCGCGTCTTGGCGAAATCCTGGTGAAAGAAAAGCTGATCAACGAGGATCAGCTCAAACAGGCACTGGTGTACCAGCACAAGAACGGAGGGCGGCTGGGTACGTGCCTGATAAAAATGGGGTTGATCAGCGACGACGCGATCACCGAAGTTCTCTCCCGCCAGTATGGAGTGCCGTCCATTAACCTGAAGTATTACGAAGTGGATCCCGGGGTTATTAAACTCATCCCGCAAGAGACAGCCATTCGCTACCAGATTGTCCCTCTCTCTCGTGTCGGCGCGACACTGACCATCGCGATGACCGACCCCACGAATGTCTTCGCCATGGACGACATCAAGTTCATGACCGGATTCAACGTAGAGCCCGTGGTGGCTTCCGAGGCGTCTGTGAGCGAGGCCATCGCCAAGTTCTACGGTGATGTGCAATCCGGCGAAGAGCTGAACAAGGTCATGAAGGATCTGGGCGCCGACGACTCCGGGGACCTGGAACTTGCCGCGGAAGAGCAGGAAATGGACCTCGCCGCCCTGGAAAAGGCAGCGGAAGAGGCACCCATCATCAAGTTGGTGAACCTGGTATTGACGGACGCAGTCAAGCGTGGCGCCAGCGACATTCATATCGAGCCGTATGAGCGAGAGCTGCGCATCCGTTTTCGCGTGGACGGCATGCTGCAGGCCGTGATGACTCCTCCGCTCAAGCTGAAGGACGCCATCACCAGCCGCGTCAAGATCATGGCCAAGCTGGACATCAGCGAAAAGCGGCTGCCGCAGGACGGGCGCATCATGATCAAGTACCGGTCGCAGCAGCGAATCAAGGAGCTCGACTTCCGCGTTTCGACCGTGCCCACGCTCTTCGGCGAAAAAATAGTGATGCGTTTGCTGGACAAGGAAAATCTGCGCCTGGACATGACCAAGCTCGGATTTGAGCCGGAATCGCTGGCGAGGTTTGAACAAGCCATTCTTCGACCCTACGGGATGGTGCTGGTGACAGGACCCACCGGATCGGGCAAGACCAACACCTTGTATTCGTCGGTGTCGCGACTGAATACACCCGATACCAACATCATGACGGCCGAAGACCCGATTGAATTCCAGCTCGCGGGCATCAACCAGGTGCAGATGAAGGATCAGATCGGATTGAACTTTGCGTCGGCGCTGCGCGCTTTCCTGCGTCAAGATCCGAACATCATTCTGGTCGGCGAAATCCGCGACTTCGAGACCGCCGAGATCGCCGTGAAAGCGGCCCTCACCGGCCACCTGGTGCTTTCCACACTTCACACCAATGACGCGCCTTCCACCATCAGCCGTTTGATGAACATGGGCATTGAGCCATTTCTGGTGGCGACTTCGGTCAATCTGATTTGCGCACAGCGCCTGGTGCGCCGTATCTGCGGCAATTGCAAGGAGCCGCTCGAACTCCCGCAGCAGACTTTATTGGACGCGGGATTCACGCCCGAGGAAGCCAAGACCGTAACCATCTTCCACGGGAAAGGCTGCGCCACTTGTAACAAGAATGGATACAAGGGCCGGGTCGGCCTGTACGAGGTCATGGAGATCACCGACGAACTGCGTGAGCTGATTTTGGTGGGCGCCTCGGCTCTGGAATTGAAGAAGAAGGCCTTGGATGTGGGCATGATATCTCTGCGGCGCAGCGGGCTGATCAAGATCACCCAGGGACAGACCACGATCGACGAGGTCCTGCGCGAGACGGTTCTGTAAGGAGGGAAGCTATGGCTGGAATCACTCTGAGCGAGCTGCTGAAGAAGATGGTGGAAATGGGCGGGAGTGATCTGCATATCGCCACCAACAGCGCTCCGCGCGTGCGCGTGCACGGCAAGCTGAAACCGCTCGATTTGCTGCCTCTGACCGCCGCGGAGA
>Ga0210394_10006298_pt1 | contig 12883 bp, 13 predicted proteins | sample IncBWC12MmetaG_FD_160121 | JGI IMG/M metagenome (GOLD analysis project Ga0210394, IMG submission 160121) | Forest soil microbial communities from Barre Woods Harvard Forest LTER site, Petersham, Massachusetts, United States - Inc-BW-C-12-M | ecosystem: Environmental > Terrestrial > Soil >... | reverse complement strand
TCGGCGCCGCTTAGTTCCCAGATGCGACGTTCGAGGGTACGGATTTCGCTTTCCATGGAGGCCGACATGGTCTGCAGAGCGGCTGGGTCCACACGGATGCCGTGCTTCTCGATCGCGGCAAGAACGGGCGCCAGCGGCAGGTCTACATCGTTGTAGACCGCAACCAATTCCTCACTTTCGATCTTGTGCCGGAGCGGCGGCGCCAAGCTTTGCAAATGATCGGCGGATTCGCCGGAAGCGCCGGAAAGCGCGACGTTGAGGTAGCGCAGCACGATCTCCGGAAGCTCGTGCTGTGCGGTGGTTGGCCTCAGTAGATAGGAGTAGAGCATCGTCGCGTGACGGATGCCGGCGACTGGACCGGCGAGAAGCTCGATAATCTTCGGGTCATGCACGATTTTCGGCCGAGTGGGATCGCGCAGGAATTCGCTGAGCGCGGCGAGCATTTTCCCTTCGGCGTCGCACCAGGCGGCGCGGGCGACTCCGGCTTGCGGCGAGAGTTCAAAGCCGGCGACGCGCGCACCGAAGCCGGAGGTCTCTCTCTCTCCGGTTTCCAGCGTAAGCCAGACGGCGATCTCCCGAGCCTTCGGTTGATTGGACAGAAATTCTTGAACGGCGTCCGGCGATTCGAGAATGGCGTAATCGGTGGCGGCCGGCGCCGACGTGGGAGCGACTGCGGGAAGTTCGCGCAGCAATGAGCCGAAGCCGAGCTCCGCATATAGCCGGCGCAGGGCCTCGATGTCGGGTTCGCGCCGGCTGAAGACCTCCAGATCGAGTGTCACCGGAGCGTCGGCGGCAATCGTGGCGAGCTTGCGGGAAAGCAGCACTTGCTCGCGCCCGTTGAGAAGGGCTTCGCGGTAGCGTTTGTTTTCGACTTCGGCGGCGCGGTCCAAGGCCGCTTCCGCCGAGCCGAAACGACGGATGATTTCCCGCGCGCCCTTTTCGCCGATGCCCTTGGCGCCGGGAATATTGTCGATGGAATCGCCCATGAGGGCCATGATTTCGGGAACTTTTTCCGGAGGCCCGCCCATCAACTCTTCGACCTTAGCGGCGTCCACAACCAAGTCGGGTTTGCCAGCGCCCTGGCCGGGCCGCAGCAGGCGTACGCGTCCGCCGACCAGTTGCATGAGATCTTTGTCGCTGGTGACGATGTAAATGTCGAGGTCGCGCTTTTCGCCCTGGTGTGCGAGGGCGCCGATCACGTCGTCGGCTTCGTAGCCTGGGGATTCGATCATGGGCAGGCGCAGGGCCTCGCACAGCCGGCGAACCAGAGGCAACTGCTGGGCCAATTCCGCGGGCATGGGAGGGCGCTCAGCTTTGTAGTCGGCGAAAAGCTTGTCGCGGAAGGTGGGGCCGGGCGGGTCGAAGACGACAGCAATGTATTCCGGTTGAGCTTCTTTGAGCAGTTTGCGCACCATGTTTCCGAAAAGGAAGGGAACTTTGGTGGGAATGCCGGCCGGACTATTCAGACGCGCCATCGGCGCGTAAAAGGCGCGAAAAACGAAACCCATGGCGTCGATAAGGAAAAGCTTCTTCGCAGCCTTTGCGCTCACGGCGCGAGTATAGCAGAGGGTCCCTTCGCCAATAGATCAGCGGGCAATCGGCCGGTGAAATCAACAGACCATGGACGCGAGGGAGACGCGATCGTTGAGAGCAGCGGAAAAGACGGGTTCTTTCTGAAACCAACCGGCAAACGCGATCTTGGGGTCGGCACCTTCGACGGGTGTGACCCGATGTTCCAGGGATCGAGAGATGGGGAACAACAGCGCGTCGCCCCAGTTGAGCCGGGAAGCGCGAAAGACAATTTCCTTGGAGTCCGTACGGCGGATTTCAAGCGTGCCGCCACTATACGGCGTGGCGCTAAGGTCAATGCTGAGCGTTATGAGCCGATTGCCCTTAGCGGGGCAGTCATCATGCCAGGCGAAGGAATGACCTTGGCCCGGCGTCATCCTGTAGATGCGTCCATTAAAGCAGCCAATCGGCGCGCATCCGGTAACTCGACGTACCCAGGAGAAAACGGCTTCGTCGTTCAGCATGAGCTGCAGGGCGCCGGAAGCCAGATTGGGCGCCATGCGAAATTCGTCGCCGACCGTGTCGTAGTGCTTTGTGGCAAATTGGGCGTCGCCGAGTTTGGCGGCCAGAAGAGGCCGGAGCTCGGGGTGGATCAAGTCGCGGAGGCACAGGCAATTTTCGGTATCGAACTGAGCGCGCAGCGCGGGGATATCGGCGTGCGATACAAAGCCGCAACGAGCCAGTTGAACCATGGTCGTTTCCTCCGGGCCTAGCCATTCTCTCCCGAGATTTTTGTAGCGTACGAAAGACCTTGCTGCCAGCATGCAAAGCGCTGGGGGAATTCCGAAGCCAGCTGGCGGGCGATCGCTTCCAGGGATTTCTTCCCGTCGATGAGTTCCAGAGCACGGCGATTCACGCGGCCGTCTTCGGAGAGCTGCGGGACGTGGTCTGAGGCCGAGCGGCGCAACTTGGTCAAAGATACGACGGCGCCGGCGAATTGCGACTGCTCAAAACGCAGGCCAGGTCCGGAGCCGGCAGAGTCAATATGAGTTGTCCAACGCCAGACGTAATCGTTTGCAACAAGATTGGCGTCCAGATCCACGTGAACGTTCTGACCTTCTGCCAATGATACCGGTTCGGTCCAGGGAAAAAACATTGAGCCATAGATTGTTTCTGGCGCGCCGGGAGCATTGGAAAAACCGATGCCGTCTACGAGGCAACTGTCAAACCAAACAACAATGCCGTGACCGACGCCCGAGTGCTGGACCGAAAAAGTCAGGCCGGCGCGGTGATGGGGACTGTGCACGGTGGCATAGTCCAACGTGGCCCATAGCTGCGGCAGCGTTAGCAACTGCTTTGGCGTCAAGTGCGCCTTCTGGATGTCGTTTACAGCGAGGCGGCGAGCCGGACTCAAGTCCTGTGCCAGACTATTTTTTCCCCAGATGTCCACGATCTTGGAGTAGTGTTCGGGGTTTTCTGCGATGGCGACCCATATGGTTTCTCTCTTGGGGATCAGTGTGCCGCCCGGCGCCAGAAAACGTCTGCGGGCGTCGGCGATCGAGGGCAGAAGATTCTGAAACAAGGGCAGCACTCCGTGGAGATCCGAAACGATGACGTTCGCCTGGATGGGAAGCGTCACGCGCGTGGACAGATCCTCGATGAACTCGATGCGCTCCGCACAGCCATTGGCGGCAGCGACTTCCCGAGCGACTTGAATGACGGGATCGGATTCAATGGCGTAGACGCGGCTCGCACCGAGTTGACAAGCGAGCACGGCAAAAACGCCCGGCCCGGTGCCGATTTCCAGCACGATGGAGCCAGGGCGAACGGTTTGGCGGAGCGCCCGGGCATAGGCCTCAGTACGAATCCGGTCTTCGATCATGTGTCCGTAGCCGCCGAGACTGTACATTTCAATTCACTCCTGAGGTCACGACCGGGCGACTACTCATAGCCCTCCGGGCGTCCGCAGCAATCGCTTCGCACATTGCGAGAACCCCGGAGGGATTGGCCGAAGGGCGAATCCGGCGGACGGGAACGCGAGCCACCAGCCGACTGAGGAGATCGAATTCGCGTCGACGCATATCGCGATCAAGGACGTAGTTAACATAAGTGTTGGCAACGAGACTCACGAGTGCGTCGCCGAATGCAAGTTCCTCGATCGATGGCTCCGTTCGTTCTGTATCACGCTCGCCCAGAATATATACGGCGCCGAGCGGCGAAGCCTGCGAGTGGAACCTGCGCTCGTTCCGATCGAGCGCGAGGTAATGTTTGCCCCATGTGGACGTGATCAGGGGAAGTGCATTTTCGTCGCCCAGCAAAGCGCGGACGGAGTCAGGCCAAAGATTCACGCGGGGATAGCCGGGCATCACGAGAAATTGTTCATCGTGCTCTTGGAGAGGCGCCACGTCGTCGGAGAGGACACCAAATCCCAGATGGGCAAATGCCGCTGCGGTGGTAGATTTCCCTGCGCCGGGAACACCGACGAGCGCGATGACCTGATCGTCGATGGCGACGGCGCTGGCGTGTAGCGGGGTGATTCCTCTCAGGCGCAGCACAAATCCCAAGACGGGACCGACGAGATAGGTCGCGGCGTCTTCGATCGAGTACCCGTCGGGCCAATCGGCCCAGAGTTCACGGCCTTCGCGATCGACGGCGAAGCGTGCGCCATCGTTGTAGAAAAAGCCGAAGTAGGTCCCATCCGCAGAAGCGGCCACGCGTAGCGCCGACTGGCCCGCCGCGTCCAGATGGGGGCTGGTATAGAAAAAATTAGCGTTTGCGTGAGAGATGGCGCGAGGGAATGCAGGTGCTCCCTTGAGATGTACGCGAAGATCCTCAGTTTGGTCCGAATCGGGCAGCGATGGAAGTCCCGGTACGGGCCGGTTGGCGGTGACTCGCAATCCGTAAATTTGGTGGCGGACAGACAAGAGTTCCTCTAACGGGGTTTCATGTTTGGCCCGAGCCTTTGACTTATTTACCGGCGGAGCGCGGTCTCGCGGTCGCCGATGGCATTCCCCCGAAGCAACTATCGTAAAGAGAGCTTCCGACCGCGAGCAATGATGAAAATGCGGCTCTGCTACCAGAATTATACGGGCATGCTTGGGCTGTTAGATGGGCTCAGTGATTGTGATCGGGAAGAAGCTGAGGGCTACGACAAGACCGATGCACCGTTTCTGAGGCGCGAGTCCAGGGCTACCATTTGGGATGGCGTCAATGAGTTGCGAACTTGGCCCCGCTGCCGCCGTCGTTCATACCGGAATGACCAACGGACGCAGTGAGCGTAGCCAAGGTGCCGTGCACCTTGAGGGCGGGCTTTTGATACGGTTTCTTCGAGCCGCCTTGGTCACCTTGTTTCATGCCCCTGGGCCTCCGCAACCATTCTCTTGCAGGAAGCTTGTGATTATATCTGCGTCCTGCCTCGGCCGATTAGTGGGTTTTGGTCATCGTTCCGACAACACCGCTGTCCGTGAAGCTAGAGTTATTGCTTACGGTCGAGGTCAGCGTTTGGATGCTTCCGTACACCATCAGGCTGGGCCTTTGATACCGTTTCTTAGGAGCGATTGGTGGCACTGAGTTCATGTTGCACTCCTCCCTTATAGACTTGTACCCGAGAAGAAATGTCCCCGCAACCAGTAGTTCAGGGCGAGTGGCCTAAGATGCACCCATGCCGTCCAAGGCCCTTTGTTTACAGAGACTTTCGGTATCCGACTAGATACTACGAAGCGCTCGAGCTCAGGAACCGGGCGGAACTTATTCACCCAGCCAGATTCAGGACCTTCCAGAAGCTTCAAGAGCGGCTCGGCAGGAAGAGGCGCCTTACGCCTCAGGCGGACAGCGTCCGGCAAGACGCCTCGCGCTGCCTCCCGGAGGAGATGTTTGTCGCAGCACCATGGCAGCCGTGGCAGGGCTAGGAGGTAATTCACGAGGCGCAGGTCGAAGAACGGGTGGCGTACTTCGACAGGCACGCGGGTCACTCCGGCATCGAGTGCGTTGAAGAGGTCAGGCCAGAGGGGACTGAAGGTGACTTCGTATGCCTCGGGTCGGAAGGCGTCGGCGGTGGTTGAGGCTTCCGTCAAAGCCTCCCAGCGGTGGTGTAGGCCGAGGCTCTTGGCGAAATCCGGGTTCAGCCAGGGCGGAAAGAAGCCGGAGCTGGCCTCTTTTGAGGCGAACAGGATTCGCCAGCGAGTGCGCAGGTACAGGCGCGACAGCCTGCGTTCGGCAGTGAGATAGCCAGTGGCGTCACCCAAAGCGCGGACGAAACGCCTTTGGCGGAGCAATTCGCGGAAATGGACGGTAATCCGACCGGAAAGCAGCGGATCGGCGCCGAAACCAGTCAGCACCACGGGGCTGGCAGTTTGGACGCGCCTTAGCTGATCGGTCGCCACGTCCGGCCATGCGTTGTGCACCGGCTCGGGCGAAAGATATTCAGGCCGCTCGGCAAACTGGAACAAGCGCAAGCCGTCATCCGCGCGGTACTCGATGGGTATTTTGAGCGCCTGAGCAACCAGCCCGGCGTAACGCCGCTCTTCGTGGGGGATCAGGCTATCAAAGACCTGGGTGTATGCCCATATAGAGCAGCCGCTATTGAGGGCGGAAACTCGTTTGGCGCTGGCCGCGACGGTCGGGGAGTCCAGACCGCCGCTCATGAAGACGCAGGCGCTCTTTGTGCGGAGACGGTCGGCTACGGCGGTATCGAGCAATTCGCAGAAGTGTTCGACGTAATCAGCCGGGCGCCGATAGTGAACCGGTGCGGTCACGGAGGGGGTCCAGTAGCGGCGAATGGAAAAACGGTCCTGCTCGCAGAGCAAGAAGTGCGCCGGGGGAAGACGCTGAATGTCGGCAAACGCCGTCGCCGCCGGGTCCTGAATCATGTCAAAGAGCAGGAAGTCGGCGATGCCGAGGTCGTTCAACCGGCTGGAGATCGAGGGATGCCGGCGGATGCATTCGAGTGTATTGCTAAAGATGAATAACGGACCCAGGCGAGCATAGAGAAACGGTTTGACGCCCATCTGATCCCGCGCGCAGAAGAGGCGCCGGCGCGGTCCATCCCAGATAGCAAAGGTGAAGTCTCCGAGCAGGTGTTCGAGGCACATCTCGCCCCAGACCAGATAGGCCCGCAGGATGAGTTCTGTATCGGAGATCTTGTCGAGACGCTGCTGGCCATGAGATCGAAGGGTCGCAATTAGCTCGTCTCGGCCGTCCACGCGGGCATCCGCGATGATACTCACTTCGCCGTCCGCGCCGAACGGCCGAGCGACGGAATCTTCTGGGGTCGTCTTAAGCGCGGCCAGACCGAAACCGACGGGGCCCCTGATCCACGTCTCTTGAGCATCTGGGCCGCGGAAGGCAAGAAAGTTCGTCAGCCGTTGGAGGAGCGGCTGATCGACAGGTCGTTCATCCAGGTTAAGTAGTCCGACGAACCCGCTCATAGTTTGCCCCGCCCGGGTTTTCTAAGTGGAGGAATCTTCGCGATGGTAGGTCAGGATCACCATTGTCTTTGTGGGAAAGAGTTCCAGTAGTCGCTAGTGAGTCTTGGTGTCGGCGGCTGGGCCGCGGATATCAACTATTCCGCCATACTGGGAGGCGGTCCTGGTGAGCTCCTGCATGGTGCCGTACACACGAAGAATCGGCTGCCGGTAGGGCTTCTTGAGACGCGAAGCTTCCTCACTCACAATGGTTTCGTCGCCCATCTATCCCCCGATACTTCTTTATGCTTATAGGCGACTCTGGTTCGCGCCGCAACCAAGAGTCCACGCCAGATTGGCTTAAGAAGTAATAGTACCTGTCAGGCGACTTACGGTGCGGCAACAACAGCCTGGTGAGTATCAACTTTTTCGCGAGAGGGTTGTTCCTCAAGCGCGCGCCGCTGCAGCCAAAGGTTTAAACTGAGAGGCTTGAGGCCCGCCCAGGCTTCGCCGGAATCGGTGGTTCTGTACACGGCCGGGACACGGTCGCGTCGTACATATTCGTGCAGTTCGGGGACGGCTTCGAAGCTATCCACCCAAGCGGCTTCCGGCTTCTGCAGCAGAGCCACAATAGGATCGCCGCTCAGGGGGGATTTCTTGCGCAGACGCACGTCGTCAGGCAGCACTGCACTTTCCGCTTGTCGCAGGATTTCCTTGTCGGAGCACCATGGCAATGCTGGTAGGGCCAGGAGAAATTTTAGGACCCGCAGATCGAAGAACGGGTGGCAGGACTGAACCCTGGTGCCTAGGATGCCGGGATCGAACGGTTCAAAGGTCAGAGTCCAATAGGGTGACGCCACGGCTGCATAGCCTTCCGGTCGGACACTCTGGTTGGTTCTTGCTTCGACCTCGATATCGAGTGTTTCCCATCGTTCGCGCAAGCCGAGCCGCTTCACGAAACCAGGTTCCACCCAGGAACAGAACTGTGGACTCCGCTTTTGCCCGAACCAGCGCCGCCAGCGCTTTCGCGCGTACAAGCGAGAGAAACGGCCTTCGGCTCCCAGAAATCTGGCCGTATCCGTGACCATTCGGCCGAAGCGGCGGTCCTTGAACAGCCTGCGAAAATGCGCCGAGAGCAGGCTTGCTAGTGCCGGATCACCTCCGAAACCAGTCAGCGCGGTCCGGCTAAACCTTGCGATATGTTCGTACGGGTCGAAGTTTCGAAATCCCATGGGGAAATGCGCAGGTTCAGGCTTCCGATATGCGGGGTCGTCGTAGTTATCAAACAAGCGGGAGTCGTCGGCGGGCAGGAAGTAGATGGGAATGCTCAGAGCTTTCGCGACCAATCCCGCATAGTGCCGCTCCTCATGCGGGATAAGGCGGTCGTGGACCATGCTGTAGGCCCGGAAATCGAAAGCCGAGTTACGCTTGGCCAGGATTCGCCGCGCGCTGGCGGCAACAGTCGGCGAATCCAATCCACCGCTAAGAAGAATTCCTGCACTGTCGCCGCGCAGGCGGTCGGAGACGGCGGTATCAAACAGTTCACGGAAATGGGCGAGGCATTCCTGAGGATCCTGGTAATCGAGGGGGCGCGCCATCTCCGGCAGACGCCAGTAACGTCGGGTGGCGACATTTCCATCCCGGCATTCGAGCGTGTGGGCCGGGGGCAGGCGAAGAATGTCGGCAAAGGACGTGGTGCCGAGGTTTTGATTTTTGTCGAAGAGAAGAAAGTCGGCGATGGCGAGGTCGTTGAGCCGGTCAGAAACTGCCGGGTGATGCCGTAGGCAGTCCAAGGTATTGCTAAAGATGAAAGAATTACCGACGCGAGCGTAGAAGAACGGCTTCATTCCGAAATGATCGCGGGCGCAGAAGAGGCGGCGGGCTTGCGAATTCCAAATGGCAAAAACGAAATCGCCGATCAGATGGTCGACGCAGTTTTCGTCCCAGACCTGATAGGCCCGAACAATCAGTTCGGCGTCGGGCGCGTCGTCAAGGCACTGCTGGCCATGAGACCGGAGCGAGGCGATTAGGTCGCGTCGGCCGTCCACGCGGGCATCGGAGACAATCCAGGTGCTTCCATCGAGGCTGAGGGGCTGCTGTTCCTCTCTGCAATCCGTTGCGGATCGCAGAAGCGTATGCCCAAATCCGATCTGGCCGCGGAACCAAGTTCGTTGAGCGTCCGGACCGCGAAAGAGAAGGGCGTCCGTCAATCGTTCGAGAAGAGTCCTGTCAATTGGGGCGTTGTTCGAGTTGAGGATGCCGACGATTCCGCTCATTCAGTCCCCAGAGACACCGATTTAGTTGGAGTTGACCAGAACGAGGTCATGTTCAACAAGCTTGCCGACGAAGTCCTCTAGGTCGCGGCGGAGCTGCGGGCCGTCGACTTCATATTCCCGGAGTAGCATTTCATAAGCGCTTTCGATGGAGTCGGCTTCGGTCAGCACGGTCCACATCCGCGTTCCTATCGGATCCAGCCCCAAGTAAGTTTCGCTCTTGAGATGGAGAAGAACAGATTCATCGCCGACGGTTCGGAACATCACATCCGGCGCTACAGCGATACGCGTCGCAAACGAGGTGATCATGATTAATTTGTCCTCCCGATGTTGGTATTCCAGGCCGCCAAGGGGATGTAACGGTCCACCTCGGCTCCGCCAATGACAATTTCTTTTCCGCACACAACCCAGGCGTGAGCGCGGAAGCGGCGCTGTGCGTCTTTGGCCACGCCTATTTCGATTCGGGAATCGTGTCCGGATTGCGCCAGAAGAGTCTGAGCCGACAGGGCCTGCGTGAGGCAGGTGGCGCCGGGCACGAATCGGCTTACTGCGCGGACAGCCCACACACATCGTCCTGCTGGATGAATCGTTTTCCCCGCGTTGCAAATCTTTCCGGTCAGACTCTGCACGATGCGAAAGGGCAGTACACAGAGCCCCGCGCGAACCGCGCCGACCAAAAAGAAGGCCCGGAACAGGAGACGCCTCTCCTGCGGGCTTGAGGCTACGAATCGTTTCACCCTTCGCATGATGGGCTTGAAGTATGTCATGCGAAATGTGAAGTAGCATTGCGAGGTTAAAGCCGTGTTCTTTTTTGTGTAACCCCCCACTTGGCGGACGCCGGCATTGCGGGGCGGGCCACGGCCTGTGCTAAGGTAGGCGGGTCCCCCTAACGCCATAGCGGCGGCGATCGCGAAGGGAAGCCCGTGTCTAAAGCGTTTCATAAGCAAAAATCCGCGGCGAGCCCGCCGACGGATAGGGTCCATGCGCATCCTGGCGCGTACGCCGCTGCGGCAGAGAACAAGGCCGAGGAGGCGCGGCCCGGGATCGCCGAAATCTTCGGTCCGGGCGGCGACCTCGAGAAAGCGATGCCCGCGGGTTACGAACACCGGCGATCGCAATTGCAGATGGCGGAACTGGTGGAGGAAGCTTTCCGGGCGAAGCGACACCTGATCGTCGAGGCCGGGACTGGTACCGGGAAAACTCTCGCCTATCTGATTCCGGCGATTCTGAGCGGACGCCGCGTGGTCATTTCCACCGCGACGAAGGCGCTGCAGGAGCAACTGTATACAAAGGACGTTCCGTTTCTGCAGAAGAACTTCGCACCGGAACTGAAGGTAGCGGTGATGAAAGGTCGCGCAAATTTTTTGTGCCGGCAGAAGCTCCACCAGATGGAAGGCCAACCGGTGCTCAAGGGTCTCGAGGAGCTCGACTGGTTCACGCAGATCCACGATTGGGAGCGGCTGACGGAAACTGGAGACCGTGCGGAATTGAATTTCTTGCCGGACGATGCCGACCTATGGACGCGCTTGGACGCGCGGCGCGAGACTTGTACCGGGCAGAAGTGTCCGGAGTTTCAGCGCTGCTTCGTTACCACGATGCATCAGAACGCGGCTGCTGCGGACCTGGTCATCGTGAATCACCATCTCTTCTTTGCCGATCTGGCCTTACGTCAGGACGACTTCGCGAGCATCTTGCCGGAATATTCGGCCGTTGTGTTCGACGAAGCGCACGAGATCGAGGATGTGGCCAGCGATTATTTTGGCCGGCAGGCGTCGAACTATCGATTTGAGGAACTGGCGCGGGATACCGAACAGGCCGTGCGGCTCACGGGGCAGGGCGGGCCGGCTTTGCTGCGCCGATTGACGCGCTTGCGGGAGCGGGAGCGCGAATTTTTTGAAGCGTTTCCTCAGCGTGAGGGCCGTTCGGCATTCGAGGCCGGCGCCCGCAGCTCATTTCTTGGACAGCACCGCGGCGCGTTTGATGAGCTGGTGGGCGCAGTGAAGGCGCTTGAGGCGGAGATTGCGGCGCTACCGAACCGAGCGGAGGAACTGGCAGCGCTTGCGCGGCGTGGCGCTGAGTTGCGCGGCGAGATCAGCTTTCTTCTCGAATCTGAAGAGAAGAATTACGTCTATTGGTACGAACGGCGCGGAAAGGGCGTGTTTCTGGCGGCGACGCCGATTGACGTTAGCGGAATGCTGCGCGAGCGGGTGTTCGAAGCGCTGGATACCGTCGTGCTGACTTCGGCGACGCTGGCCGTGGGCGGCCGGTTTGATTATCTGAAGCAACGATTGGGTATCCAGGCAGCGCAGGAGCGTGTGCTTCCGCAGGAGTTCGATTTTCGCAGGCAGGCCCTTTTGTACGTCCCGGCAGGCCTTCCGGACGTGCGCGACCCCAATTTTGCGGAAAAAGCTGCCGATGAGATTGCATGCCTGCTGCAATGCACGGAGGGCCGCGCCTTTTGCCTTTTCACCAGCTACAGCCAAATGAACCAAATTTTTGAGCGAGTGCGCGCTCGTGTCACGTTTCCATTGCTATTGCAGGGCAGCGCGCCCCGTAGAGCCTTGCTCGAGCGTTTCCGTACGACGCCCGGCGCGGTACTGTTTGCCACGGCAAGCTTTTGGCAGGGAGTTGACGTTCCGGGAGCGCAGCTTTCCTGCGTGATCGTTGACCGGCTGCCCTTTGCGGTGCCGTCCGATCCTGTAGTGGCGGCACGCGTCCGATCGCTGCAGGAAGACGGCCGGAATGCGTTCGCCGAGTACCAGATACCGGAAGCGGTTCTGGCCCTCAAGCAAGGGTTCGGCCGATTGATCCGCACGCGTACCGATCGCGGAATTCTGGCGATTCTGGATAACCGCATCCAGCGGATGCACTATGGTAGAATTTTTCTGGAGTCGTTGCCGGAGTACACTATCACGCGGGAAATCGAGCAAGTCCGCCGATTCATGCACAGCGGCAAGTGACGGCGAAAACTGCCCATCGGCAGAACCGAGGCGCCGGCGAGTGAGTTATGTTTCAAGTTAGCGTGGAAGAGACGTTTTCCGCAGGGCATGCGCTGCGCGGTTACAAGGGCAAGTGCGAGAATCCGCATGGGCACAATTACCGTGTGCGGGTCACGATCAAGGGGCAAGATCTGGATTCGGCTGGACTGCTCTACGATTTTACGCATCTGAAACAAATGTTGCGTGAGGTTATCGGCACTTTGGATCACCAGTTTCTGAACGATATTGCTCCCTTTGACGCCATTAACCCTTCCGCGGAAAATATCGCCAAGTTTTTTCACGAAGAGGTTTCGCGCCAGATTCCGCAGGCGCCCGACGCTCCACGCATCGCTCAGATTACCGTTTGGGAAACCGACGATACTTCTGCTACGTACACTCCCTGAATGAGGCCCCCGCTGTGCAACGAGCGTACCTGATAATTCTCATCCCCGCCGTGATTGTAGGAGCTTTCTACCTAGCGATTTTCCGTGGCTTGGGCTTCGACATCCGACTGGCGCCATTTCTGGGGACTGGGGCGGCATTTCTCGGGGCCTTGTTCGGTGTCTGGCGGTATCAGCGAAGAAAGCAGGGTGGCCGGGGCGGCTGATGATGTTCGTCACAGAGATATTCCGGTCGATCCAGGGGGAGAGCAGCTATGCCGGCTTGCCGTGCATCTTCGTTCGGCTGACCGGGTGCAATTTGCGCTGCAGTTGGTGCGACA
>Ga0210394_10006297_pt1 | contig 12885 bp, 10 predicted proteins | sample IncBWC12MmetaG_FD_160121 | JGI IMG/M metagenome (GOLD analysis project Ga0210394, IMG submission 160121) | Forest soil microbial communities from Barre Woods Harvard Forest LTER site, Petersham, Massachusetts, United States - Inc-BW-C-12-M | ecosystem: Environmental > Terrestrial > Soil >... | reverse complement strand
TGCGGGAAAACGATTGGTCCCATAAAACGAACGACTACGTGCCTATGAAACTCCACTCAGAGCGAGTACACGAATTGGACGGTGCAATGGGACAGGGCGAGCTGCTTTTCGAGTTCGTCTTTGATCTTCAAGTTTGTGCGAAGCGCCAGGGTGATCGCGCGAATGCGATCGAGGCCGGCGTGCGTGCGCACCAATTTTCTGGCGGCGGCCTTGAGAGTGGTCAGGGACTCCTCCACATTCCAACGTTCGCGGACCAGGCAATCCAACCTGCTAATGGGCCTGCTACTGTTTTTCTGTGCTGGGTTCATGGTGACGCCTCTTTCTTTGTGCTGCCAATCACTTGCGGGAGGCGCGGGCGGGTCAATGGAAGCCTCCGCCCTTTGAGTCCGAAGACAGAAAAAGGGCCAACGAGTGGTGTGGACTCGCAGCCCCTTTTAACGGAGCAAAAGGTTTTTACAAGAGCAACAAGCGCATCAGGATTATAGCACGGTAATCCTGAGGACGCGTGGGTAAAATTTCGCGACGCGAAGCGCATTGACATCGTGGCGAGGGTCAGCAAGAATAAAAGGCGTAGGGAAAAAAGCAGATTCCTCGTCGTCCCGCCGAACTATGCAAGATGGCGTTGACGGGACTCCTCGGAATGACAACGAGGGTCGTCTGCTTAGCCAAGGACGGATTGTGAGCTACACAGCACCGAGCATCGAAGAGTACGTTGCAGGCGAAGTCATAAAGTACGAGCCGAAGTCCGAAGGCCAGACCAACAAACGCAAGCGCAAGCCCCACATTCTGGCCATAATCAATGAGAACTGCACGGGCTGTGCGGGCTCACCTGCCTGCGTGGAATATTGCCCGGTAGAAGACTGCATGTTCTGGAGTCCCGATCCCGATCATGCCCCGTTTGGCCGAATTATCGTCGATCCGCTGCTGTGCATTGGCTGCAAGCTATGCACCAGCAAGGGCCCCGACGGCGCGTTCCTTGAGGGCTGCCCCTGGGACGCCATTGATATGATTCCGTTGGCCGAGTTTGAGGCGGGCAGTGGGACGCTGCCATACTAAGCACGCACCTCCTATCGCGCTAAGTCTATATTTAACATGCTTTTAGCTCCCGGCAACCGCAGGGCTCCGGGAAGTTACTCCCCGCGCACAATCGTCAAAAGCTTGTAACACTGGCGCAACTCAGTACGTCTAACATGTTGGCTGGTTGCGTACGACTTGCTCCGCCCGGGAGAGCTTCTCTTAGGGCCTTTTGGGCAGAGATAAGTGGGCGCTAGTGCAGGAAGCGTCAGAGGCTCCACAGCATGTGCCAAAGAGGCACACGCCGGGACGCCGCATAGAGTCCGGAACTTTTTAAGCACGGCTTCGCCGTGCAGGCCCTAATCCTAACATTTATAGGGCACTTATCACCGGGCATCCCGACGCTAACTGTGTGGGCGCTTGGGCGCGCTAACGAAGGCGGCGCAATCGGCAAGGCCATACTTCACAAAACGGGAGACACACGATGAGGAAAGTTGCATTTCGATTGGGTCTGGCGGTGGCAGCACTGGCACTGACTTTGCCGATGATGGCGAAAGCGGACAACAAGGCAGCCAGTTCCGAAGCCAAGCCCAAGAACACAACGCTCACGATCGACTCGCCGGTGAAGTTCGGGGACACCACGGTGAAGCCCGGAACTTATAAGCTGGTGATCGAGAGCGATAAGGCCACGCTCGAGAACGGAAAGACCGTGGTCGCCAGCGCCCCCGGCCACTGGGAGGATCGCAAGCAGAAGGTGGATTCGACCGGCTTCGAGACCACAGACGGGGCGATTGACAGCATCTTCGTGCATGGTGAATCCAGCGCGTTTGTGCTGGGCAACGGCAGCCAGGTGAGCAAGAAGTAAGCGTAGCCCAGAGGAAACTAGAGGGGGAGGCGAAGTATCGCCTCCCCTTTTATTTTCGCTGGGGAAGACGGGGCAGATAGATGCTCCCCCCAGTCAGGGGCTAAAGCCCCTCCAGCGTGCGGACGCCTTCGTTGTGGCAAAGGATCCTGCCCTTACGGGTGCCCCACCCCTTCTGAGGGGTCGGACACCCCGCTTTGTGGGTCACAGCCACGACATGTCTACCACCGATGGCGTGCCGCAAGTTTTCGCAAAACAAGCGTGCAACTCTAGCAGAATGAACACTTGCATAAAAATGGGGGAGGGGTAGGTGCTACATATCTCAAGTTGTACTTTAGGTTGTGAGGTCACGCTTTCCTGCCGAGGCCTACCCTGGGCTACAAATGCAAAAGCAGATCCCTCGCTCGTCCGCACACCGAGTTCGCCGAAGCTCGAAGAAGGAGCTTCGGCTCGGAATCGCGGACTCGCTCGGGATGACAGGACTTAACGATTGCCGCAGCCGTCAGTGGGGTTGGCGGGAGCGGATGGCGGTGACGGTGAGTTCAGCCTGCTGGCGGACGTTGGCGGGGACATCTCCTGCTCCGCGGGCGATCTCCTCGATGGCGGGCAGATCCTCGAGCTGGCCGATAAGGTAGAGCGCGCGCAGAGATTCCCAAATTTCGCTCACGCTGGGATCGACGAGCAGGATCGGCTGGCCTTTGGCTACTGCGGCCTTATCGGACACGAGCCACTGGCGGATGATGCCGGGAATTTGCGAGCGCAGCTCGCTTGTGGAATTGCCGGAGCGAATGCGGCCGAGAAGCGTGCCGGGATTGATGCTCTCGCCGGGCTTGAGGCGCTGTTCGAGGGCGCCGGCTTCGGACGCGCCAACCGCAGAGGGCTGCAGCATGGAGCGAATTTCGGCGAGGCCGGAGGCGTCGCCGAAGCGCACCAGGGCCAGCGCGGCATTGCGGCGGACCATGGGATTGGGATCCTGCAGGAGGCGCTGCAGCTCCTGGTGGAAATCTGGGATGGAATTATCCTGGCCCATGACCCAGGCGGCGGTGAGACGCAATTCATCCTGGCCATTCTGGGCGATCTGCACGACCTGGGGATAAAACTGGCGCGCGGAATCGCGCGTGAAAGCGTCGCGGGCAAGCATGCGGTCCGCGACCTGTGAAAGCGCGTGCTGGATTTCGCGGGGATGTTCGCGATCGACAAGCGATTTCTGGAGCTGCGCGTCATTGAGGGGCTTGCCAAACCAGGTGGCCTGCCAGAAGAGAAAAGGCATCAGGACGAACAGAAACGTCAGCGCCAGGATGACGAAAAGCCAGCGGCGCTTCAGACCGGGTTTGGTGGGCGTGGGAATGGTTTGATTTACGCTCACGGTTTTACGGACAACAAACAAACTGCAGATCGATGGTCACTCGGAGAGCGAACTCAGTATCCACTGTACACGCTCGAAGCGGGGTAGAAAGAGCAAGAGATTGACGATAAGGCTGTGGGGAGAAGGGCGAGAGCCTACTTCCCTTCTCCGGGCCGAACCGAGACGGCTTCTTCCGATTGTGGCTTTACCGGCGCAGCGCGAGGCGCAGCCGGTTTCGGGGCAGGCGCCGCAGCGGCGGCGGATTCTTTTTTGTGGCGCGCCGGAATCCAGCCCTGATCCATAGCGATCGAGAACAGCGCGATCAAAAATAGCAGGCCCATCAGCAGGCTGCAGAGAATCAGCAGCAGACCATCGAGGTCCAAGCCGAGGCGCGTGAGGAAGTCAGAAGCCAGACCGGCGGCGGACAGCACCAAGACCAGCAAACAGATTCCCACCAAACCCAAGACGCCCTGTGTTTTCGTCATCGTTAAGTTTGTATGACCTCTTTTATTATGCGACTTTTTAAGCGCGAAAAGCGCGTGATCGCCACCGCCTTTTCGCGCCCGACAACCCAAGTCACCCGAGCCGGAAACTGCTGCCGGAGACTCAACGCCAGAATTTATCCAAGACCATCAATCCAAGCAAGAGCGGAAGATGCACGACTGTCGCGTGCATCAGCCACTTGGCGCGGACGTTAGTCCGGCGCGCCGAGGCCCACAAACAAACCTTCACGAGCAGCAATCCCACGACGAGCGCGAAAAAATAAAAGCGCACGCCGCCGAGTCCAGTGACCGAAGCCAGCAAACTGACGGGAATCAGAGCCGCGGCGCAAAAGACGATCTGGCCGAAGGTCACGCGGCCATCGCGATCCACCACCGGAAGCATGCGAATCCCCGCGCGTGCATAGTCTTCGCGATAGACCCAGGAGATGGAATGAAAATGCGGCACCTGCCAGAGGAATAGAATCGCGAAGAGAACGTAAGCGCCGGCGCCAAGCGAGCCGCGCGCGGCGGCCCATCCGATCACGGGCGGAAGCGCTCCGGGAAAGGCGCCGATGAGCGTGGCGGCGGTGGTGCGCGTCTTGAGCGGCGTGTAAACGCCCAAATACAAGACGCTGGTGAGCGCCGCCAGCGAAGCGGCCAAAACGTTTGTCGTCAGCAAAAGCTCAAGTGCGCCGGCTACGGCCAGGCCCACGCCGAACCAGAGCGCTTGGGCAGGAGCGAGCGTACCGGTGGGCAACGGACGCGAGGCGGTGCGGCGCATGCGGGCGTCTGAATCGCGCTCGATGTAATGATTTAACGCGGAAGTGCCCGCGGCGACAAGCGTGGTGCCGATCACCGTCTGGGCCATGCGCATCCAGTCGAGCGGGCCGACCGCGCCGAGGGCATAGCCCGCCAGCGTGGTGAGCACGACGAGGAAGGAGACGTCGGGCTTGGTGAGGGAGACGTACGCCATGGTGCGAGACGGAGCGGCGACGGGGATGACGCGAGTGTTCATGGATTTTCTACGAAGAGAGATTCTTCGTCGCTACGCTCCTCAGAATGACAAAGGCCTGCAATTCGCTGTGTCTTCGATGTGCTGGCGAAAAGGAGATCCCTCGCTCGCCCCGCAGGAACAACCGGATTGAAACTCGCGTGCGCGGCGGGGGCGGGCTCGTGATGACAACCCTTTAGTTTTCGCACATCCCATACTGAGCAGGAGAGATTCTTCGCTTCGCTCAGAATGACAACCTCCCGCATAAATCCTCTCACGTATCAATCGGCGGCGGTCGGGCGCGCTACAGGCGCGACGATGGGCGCTCCCGCGGACCGAACCAAACGATAGCAGCTCAGCGTGACCAGGACTGTGCTAACGAGAACCAACGCGCCGGTGACCACGTGCGCGACCGTCAGCCCAACCATCACCGGTATGGGCTGCGGAAACGAAGCTGCGTATATGCGCGACCAATATGCCGCAGCGCCGAGCAGCAGTTGCAAGCCGATCAAGATATGCAGGCCGCGCGCGGCGGACCTCAATTCGGGAACGCCGGGAAAGCGGCGCTTCAGCGCGCCTGCCAACCAGAAAATCAGGCCGGTCACGACGACGGCTCCCGCCAAGTGAGGGATGATTCCGAAAGCCTTGTGGCGGAACGCGGCGCCCAGAACCAATTGCACAAAAACGGCTGCAACCGTAGCCAGAGAGAGCGCGTGAACCGAAGGGTTTCCGAAATCGCTCCGCCATAGGACCGGTTCGCGTTCCCACCAGGCGCTGGTAAAGAGCGCGATACTCCCAACGGTGGCGAAGAAAATCTGCGCCAGGGTGGCGTGCGCGGAGGAGACCCAGGGCGGCAGGAAAAACAGAACGGTGAGACCGCCGAGCAATCCCTGGGCGACGATGGCGCCAAGGGCGGCGACGCCGAGCCATCGCAGCCAACGTTGAGCGGTGCTACCACGCGAGGCAACGCGCCAGAGCCAAGCCGCGAGCACGATGCTGAGCAAGCCGACGAACGAGGCAATCATGCGATGGCCGTGCTCGTAGAAAATTCCGCCGACCATGGGCGGAGTGAGCGAGCCATAGGAGAGCGGCCAATCGGGAACCGAAAGACCGGCGTCGTTGGAAGTGACCAGGGCCCCCGCAATGAGCAGCAAAAACGTACACACAGCGGTGAAGACAGCGAAGCGGTGAACGTTTTGATGGGGGCGTGGGGTGGTCACAGGAGTTTGGTTACGGTTTGTGGTTTGCCTTTAGGGATTGTCAGAGATTCTTCGTCGCCACGCTCATCAGGATGACACGTTCTTAGTACACGACGCTAGTCATGATTGCGCTCCCACCTTCGCGCGTTTAGGCCGCGCCGCCAGCGTGACACTGAGAGCGCGAAGGATGGGGCACCCGCTAAGCGATCCGCGTCACAAAGAAAACTACAGATCCCTCGCCCGCCATAAAACGATTGCGCCTTGCACGATGCGGTGAACTGGCGGGCTCGTGATGATAATGTTGCTGTTTCCACATATATGATGCTTTCGCGGGAGCCTAAAACCTCGCAAAAGCCTCAGGTCACCCAGCAAAAAACGCTGGCGTGACCTGAGCTACAAAAAACCCGTAAAACCTAAAGCCTACGAAAAGCAGATTCCTCGTCGTCCCGCCCGAGGCGCAAAAAACGCGTTGGGCGGGACTCCTCGGAATGACAGCAAGGCCTGGCGCTCCGTCTCGAAGTCCGGATTAGTCTGATCCGGCGGAGGCGGCCTTGAACGTAAGCGTGACGGACTTGGACTCGCTGGGGCCGACGGTGACCATCGCGTCCTGCGAGCCTAACGATTCATGCCAAGCCGTTACGGTGTAAGTCCCCGGAGGCACGTTCTTGAGCGTGAAACTGCCGTCCTTGGCAGTGACCTGGTAATAGGGGTTATTGAACACGGCGATATACGCCTTCATCCATGGGTGGACGTTGCACTTCACGGGAATGGAAACCTCGGGACGCGCGAAACTCTGCATGATGGGCTGAGCGCCTGGCGGCTGGGATTCGTTCCATTCACGATTGTCTTTGGGCACGGGATGGATGTTGTGCGTGGTCATGTCGGAATTGATGACGGAAAGAGGCTCGCCCGTCTCCAGCGCAAGGACGTGCGGATGATACTGGCAGCCCATTTGGTCAATGGTTACCGGGCTGGTCTCTGGGGGGAACGAATACTGGCTGAAATCGCCCTTGAGGTAGACGACGACGTTTTGGAGCGTGCCGCCATCGCCTGGAACGATGTCTTCAGTGGTTGCCGGCGTGGAATGCGCCTTGGCGCAATTGGGCTCAGCGGCCATGTTGATGTTGCGCGGCTTGGGGGCCGTGCCATCGAGCTTGATGGTCCCGGTCACGGTACCGGCTGTGGCCGAATCCACCGGTTTGCCCGCGGTGTTGGCGGCTGGGGCCGCGGTTTCCGACTGATTTCCCTTCCCACCACAACTGATCAACGCAGCAGCCAGTGTTACGGCTGCGGCGAGGTACCACAAACTCAAACTTTTACTCATGACGTTATGACTTCCTCCTATAAAGAATTCGAGGGCCGATCAAAGGGCTAAAGCCCTGACCTACAAAGTAACACCTTCCCACCCTTCGCGCGTTTTGCGACCGGCAAGAACCGTTGGGCCGAGCAGCGCGAAGGATGGGGCACCCCGGAAAACCGCCTTTGTTCCGATACGCCATGGCCGTATCCAAGGGAAAAGCAGATCCCTCCTCGTCAGCGCGCAGGAGCGCAAAAGGCGCGCAATGCGCTGACTCCTCGGGATGACAACGTTGCTGTTCTGCGCGCCGTAGTTGATGCGGCGAGTGTTGAAAGACCTCAGGTCTCCCGCCGAGCAGTTCATCGGCGGTACGATCTGAGCTACTCTTTTAGGCCGAAAAAACGCCGTGATGACTTTTTTGACGCGCGAAAGCTCCTGATGTCCATGACTTTCGCGCGAAGGCGCTTTTTTCGGCTTGACAACACCAGTGACAGGACGATGCATTGCGAACAGCATGGCTAATTGCGCCGGGCGGCGGTGGTGGTTGGAGTGCGGCCGAGGAGCATTCGCTGCTCTTCCGGCGTCAGGGTGAACATATAGCGCACCAGCAGATCCGCATGGTCGCCCTGATAGCCGCGCATGTTTTCGGGAATCGGGCCGGCGAAGACCCAGTAATCGTTCTCGCGCTTAAACAGTCCCGAAGGCATAGCCGTACCCGGAATGATCAACTGTGGATTCGTGATCCAGCGGCCGGTCCATGCCGGGCGCAGACGGTCCCTGGCCAGCAGGAAATTCGGCGCGATGGCGGTTTTATCGTGCGCCGGATCGCCGGTGGCATGGCATTTAAGGCATGGCGCAGCGGTGCTGGTGAAGAGCGCGCGAGCCATTCCCTCTTCCGAGGTGGTGAGAGGCTCAACCTTCTGCGGAATGAAAGGCTCGGCCTGATGCGAAAGAGCTCCGAAGAAAAGCACCAGGCTACGAATCTCGTCGTCGGAGAAGAAAAACGTGGGCATGCGGACCTGCAGGTAGCTGCGCACGCCATCGCGGTTCAAATCGGTGGTGCTGAGCGCGGGATTGGACAGGAAATTCTTGAGCCAGTCGGGATTGACGCGAGCGCCTTCGCTGGTGAGCACAGGCGGCAGATTGGCCTTGTCTTCGCCCTGATACATGGGCAAACCCATCAGGACGGACCTCTGGCCGATGTCGATCTGATGGCAGCCCATGCAGTTGTACTTGGTGACGATCCACCAGCCTCTCTGGATGGAGGCACGCTCGTCTGAAGGCCTGTACATGTAGTCGGGCGGCAGTGAGGGATCGGTACTGCCGAGCAACATGGTGACGATGGCGTTGATGTCGTCGGCGTTGACGTTGGGCTTGGGCATGCGCAGGCGGTCCTGCGGATTCGGCTTGTATTTGCCGGTGTCGTAGACCGCAGGATTATCCAGCTTGTGTTCGAAGAAGCCCTTCAGGTCGTACCAGTCGCCGCGAGGCGCCTTCTTGCCGTCGGGCTCGATGCCCTGCTTGGCGTCTTCGGTGTAGAGAGCGAAGTCGAGGCGCTCGATGGGCTTGCTGCCTTCGTTGGTGAGCTCGGTGCCGACACGGCTTTCCTCTTCGAGGCCGGAGATCTCATGGCATCCGGCGCATCCGTAGAACTGCACCAGGGACTTGCCCTTGTCCTTGAGCTTGGGATCGTCCATGAAGTCGGCCGCCGGGAATTGCATGTCCGGATGCTTCAAAGTGATCAGGTAGCTCGCGATATCGCGCGAGTCTTCGACGCTCAGCCGCAGGCTGGGCATGACCGTGGGCTGCTGCACGACGAGCTCATGGCCGTCGTTGGGACTGCGGGAATGCTGGAGATCGAAGACGAACGGCATGCTGTGCTTGGCGTAGTCTTCGGGGCCGAGGTCGCGCTTCTCGAACGGGCTATACGGGCGCGTGCGTTCGCGCGGGTTGTGCACCCAGCGAACGAGGTAATCATAATTGTCTTTTTCGCCGACGCGGCTGAGATTCGCCGCGAAAGTGCCGCCGATGATGTCCGGGCCTTCACCAACGGAATGGCAGCCGAGGCAACCGCGCGATTCGAGAAGCTCCTTGCCGTGCATCGCATTGCCCATAGGCTGCTTGGGCAACGCCGGGCCCGTGAGCGCCGACTGCCAGATGAACGCGGCGATGGACTGGATTTCTTCAGGCTGCAGGCGGAACTGCGGCATTTTGGTGGTGGGGCGCCACTCATGCGTGTGCTGCAGCCAATAGGGGATCCACTCCTTGTGGATCTTCATGCGCACTTCTTTGAGGTCCGGGCCAACTTTCTTAATTTCCTGCAGCAGGTCATGCGACTTCAGCTCGAGCTGTTCCTGCTGCGAATCCATATTGGCGACCGTGACGGTCAGATTCAGACCGCGCTGATAGAAATTATTGGCGACGGTGTTGTCGCTAGCCTGATCGCCCAGCTTGTTGAGGCGCGGGACTTCATCCTGATCGGCCTTGCGATCGCTTTCGAGCTGGCTGATCTGCTGGCGCGTTGCGGTGAGCAGGTCATCCTGATTGTCGAAGCCCTGGAATTTGTGGCAGCCGATGCAGCCCTTTTCGCGGAAGAGCTCCTTGCCCCGATTGAGCACGCCGGCATGCTCGGTGACGGCGTCCGCAGCATGGCACTGCTGGCAACCTGCGTCGGTGTTTTCCGGGTAGTACAGCGGCCAGAGCCAGTGTTCGTAACGGCCGTGCGCGCGCTCGACAGTATCGAGAGCGCGGCCATTGCCGCCATGACAAGGCGAGCAGCCGAATTTTTCCTGCGGGTGGAACTTCAGCATATCGGGATCAGGATGACTGGTGAACGGCGCGTCCTTATCCTTGGCCACGCCGAGATCGGCTTTGGTCAGCGTTATGACCGGGGGAACCAGCAGTGGATCCGTGGCCACGTGACAGGATTGGCAGCGGTCGACCAGGCCGACGCCGCCGACGTAATTGATCTGTGTGCCGGGCGGGTTGACGTTGACCTGACGCAGCCTGACGTCCATGTTGCTGGTGCTTTGCAGCAGACCCTGCAAATCGGTAGTACCTAGGCCGGGCAGGCGTTCTTTGACGAAGGCATCGAGCGCAACCTGTGCGTCTTTTGCCATCTTATCCTGATCGCCGCGCTTGGCGACCAGAGCGGCCTTCTGGCTCATGATGCCGGTGAACGTGTTGTTCAGGTCGTCGTAATTGAATTTGCGAAGCTCGGCGCCGTTGGCCGTGGGCCAGTTGAGCTCGTACGTGAAGGCTTTGGCCTCGGTGAGATCCTTCAGCTTGGAGGTCTTGGCGCTCTTATCGCTTTCGGGAATCTGTTCGAGCTGATAGGTCAACGCGCCGACTTTGCCGCGCGCATCCTGGAAATCGGGAGTCAAGACGGCGCGCTGGCGATCGAGCAAATCGATCTGCTCGGTGATCTGCCGGTCGGCCGGAAGAACAGCGCGGCCGGCGGTATCCACGGCGGCTTTCAGCTTCTGGTAATCGGGCGTGCCGTAAAGGGCCTGCTCTGCGGCGCGGCGCTGGGCGATCTGCTTCTGGAGATAGCCGGCGTAGAGAGTGCGGAAACGGTTCTGATAATCGCGCCAGGGGCGCAAGCCAAAAAATTCGCTGTACAGGGACCAGAACACCGTCAGCAGCAACAGAAAAGCGGAGATCAGAATCAGGCCGCTCAGAGGCCTGCTGACGATGGGATCGTCTTGCTGCGGGGGAAGATCAGGCAACGCATTCCTCCTGAATCATAGCCAACTGGCAAGTGGCTGAGAAAAGCAGATTTCTCGTCGTCCGCGCAGTTAACGCGCCCAAACCGCGCGATGCGCGGACTCCTCGGAATGACAACATTGGCTTGCGCGCGGAAGCAAATAAATGGGACGGCAATTTCCCCAGGGTACCCGCAGAAACCGCGGCGTACCCTGGGCTACAAATGCGCGCACGAGCGCGTGCGCCAGAGTTCAAATGCTGAACCATGGTGTTACCCAGATGTATTTGACGCGGAAGATCAGGCGCAACAGGATTTTCACCGGCAAAGCCAGCATCAGGACCAGCAGCAGATCGGTGGTGACGATCTGCAGCAGGGTCATGCGGCGGAAAATGCGGTGCGCGAAATTGGTAGAGTTCATCACGAGATAGACGGCATAGCTCGCGATAATGAAATAGATGGCGATCGGAAAAAATCCGAAAATGATGCGCGCGAGGATCGGCGCGTAGGCGCGATTCGCCGCAGGCATCAGGTGCATCAGCCAGGCGCCATTGATGCCGAAAATGGCGTCGAGATTGCGATTAACGGCGTATTCGACGCGCGCCGCATCCCATGTGGAAGTCGGCCAGAACCACATCCATCCGGGGCCGCGGATAAATGTCCCGATCGAGATCATCGCCACCCACAAACCGATAAAGCCGGCGCAGAAAGTCCAGATGGCGAATCGTCGTTGCCTATAAGTGTAGTAGCCGTTGCCGAGCGGATTTGCGTCGATATAGGGAATGGCCATCAAGCCTACGATGATCAGCGTAGGCATGACCACGCCGGCAATCCACGGGTCGAAATAGACCAGCATCTCCTGCAGGCCCAGGAAATACCAAGGGGCCTTGGCGGGATTCATGGTTACGTTGGGATTGGACGGCTCTTCGAGCGGCGCATTAAGCGTGAGCGACCAGGCCATCAGTAGCACGGTAACCAGGATCGCAGCCACGAATTCGATACGCATCAGGTACGGCCAGGTGTGGACTTCGCGATCCCACTTGGGGTGCCAAGGCTGCGTCTTGCGATGCGCCGTTTTTGCGGCGGCGGGGTCGGCTTCGAGTTTTTCGATCAAGTCATCGTTGGCGCGCGCCTGACGGAAGGCGTACCACACGTAGAACGGCACCAGGAACAGCAGCGCCACGATGGGCACGTTGTCCGGGGCCGAAGCGATTTCCCAAAGCTGGTGCCAGTCGCCTAGCATTTGTTTCTTTCTCCGCTCAAGAATTCGTTAGCAGCCTGCGCTCAGAATGAGAACAAAAACCCAACCGCAACAAAACCCGCCGGCCTAGCCACCACAAATGCAAACCCAAGATGCCGGGCTAAAGGCCTCGGCGCTACGTTTAAACCTCAAATCCCGGCCTAACGACACCGCTAGACCATCCCACTCGGCCGCATGATTACCGGCCGAGGGCCTTTCTCTTCCTTGATCTCCGTCTCCAGCATGACTGGAGCGGGTCCCGAAATTCCGCCATCCTTGCGCACGCGCCAGAAGTGCACTCCCATGAAAACCGACGCGATCAGCGGAATGGCGATGCAATGCCAGATGTAGGCGCGCAGGAGTGCGTTGGCGTCCACGATGGAGCCGCCGAGCAAGGCAAAACGCACGTCGTTATATGGCGTCATGCCCAGCAGCGAGCCGAACGGGCCTTCATTACCTAATCCGGGAGTCGCGCGCGCCATGTTTGTGCCTACGGTGACGGCCCAGAAGCCGAGTTGATCGTCGGGAAGCAGATAACCGGTAAACGAGAGCAGCAACGTCAGCACCATCAGAAGCACGCCGACGCACCAGTTGAATTCGCGCGGCCGCTTATAGGAACCGGTGAGGAACACCCGGAACATGTGCAGCCAGACGGCGATGACCATCAGGTGCGCGGCCCAGCGGTGCATATTGCGCAAAAGCTTGCCGAAGGGGACGTCGTTTTCGAGATACAAAATGTCGCGGAAGGCCTG
>Ga0210394_10006296_pt1 | contig 12885 bp, 8 predicted proteins | sample IncBWC12MmetaG_FD_160121 | JGI IMG/M metagenome (GOLD analysis project Ga0210394, IMG submission 160121) | Forest soil microbial communities from Barre Woods Harvard Forest LTER site, Petersham, Massachusetts, United States - Inc-BW-C-12-M | ecosystem: Environmental > Terrestrial > Soil >... | reverse complement strand
CCGCGGCGGCCGAGCGCTCCGGTTTTGCCGGCTATCAGTTCGGCCTCGACGGCGAAGACGTCGCTGCCGTGCAGCAGCCGCTGGATAGTCTTCCGTCAACCAACGATGCCGGCAAAGCGACCTTCAATGTCGATATCGACAAGCTGCCGTCGAGCACGCATCCGCTCGAAGCCCGCATCGCCGTGCGCATGGCGGAGCCGGGCGGCCGTGCGGTGGAGCACAAGATCACGCTGCCGGTCACGGCGAGCGGCAACATGATCGGCGTCAAGCCGCTGTTCTTCGGCCGCTCGCTGGCCGATGGCGCCAGTGCCGCGTTCGACGTCGTGGTCGTCGCGCCAAACGGCACCGCGGTCGCGACCAAGGGCCTGCACTACGAGCTGTTGCGCGTTGAAACCCACTATCAATTCTATAAGCGCGACGGCTCATGGCATTTCGAGCCGGTCAAGACCACGTCGCGGCTATCCGACGGCGCGCTCGACACCGCGGCCGACAAGCCCGGGCACATCGCGCTGCCGGTGAATTTCGGCCGCTACCAGCTCAATGTCACGTCGCCCGAGCCGAACGGCCCGACCACGTCGGTGACATTCGATGCCGGCTGGTATGTCGACGCCAGCGCCGACACGCCGGACATGTTGGAAACCGCGCTCGACAAGAGCGAATACCGGCCCGGCGACACGATGATCGTTGCTGTCACGGCGCGCAGCGCCGGGCGTCTCACGCTCAACGTGATCGGCGACAAGCTCCTGGCGAGCCAAAGCGCCGACGTGAAGCAGGCCGGCGTCACCCAAGTGAAAGTGCCGGTCGGCGCCGATTGGGGCTCTGGCGCTTACATTGTCGCCACGCTGCGCCGGCCGCTCGATGCACCGGCGCAACGCATGCCCGGCCGCGCCATCGGCGTGCAGTGGTTCTCCATCGACCGCGCGGCGAAGACGCTCACAGTGGATCTGAAACCGCCGGCGCTGTTGCGGCCGAACACGACGCTACACATCCCGGTCAAGATCGAGGGACTCAAGGCGGGCGATGAGGCGCGCATCGCCATTGCCGCGGTCGATGTCGGCATCCTCAACCTCACCAATTACAAGCCGCCGTCGCCCAACGATTACTATCTCGGCCAGCGCGCGCTGTCGGCGGAGATCCGCGATCTCTACGGCGACCTGATCGACGGCATGCAGGGCGCACGCGGCCAGATCCGCACCGGCGGTGACGCCGGCGCGGCGTTGCAAGGCAATCCCCCGACCGGGCCGCCGCTGTCGTTCTTCTCCGGCATCGTCACCGTCGGTACGGACGGCAGCGCCGACGTCGCCTTCGACATTCCCGACTTCGCCGGCACCGTCCGCGTCATGGCGGTGGCCTGGACCAAGGATAAGGTTGGCCAGGCCTCGACCGACGTGATCGTGCGCGATCCGGTGGTGCTCACCGCGACCTTGCCGCGCTTCCTGTTGCCCGGCGACCGCTCCACGGTTCACCTCGATCTCGACAACGTTGAAGGCCAGCCCGGCGATTATGCGATCACGTTGTCGACCACCGACGCCGTGGTGGCCGGCGTCGGCGCCACGCAAAAACTGACGTTGCGCGCCAAGGCGCGCGGCGCCGTCACGATCCCGGTCACCGCCAGCGCCGCCGGCAACGGCGCCGTGAAGATTAACGTGAGCGGCCCCGGTGGCTTTGCGCTGGAACGTAACTACACGCTCGCGGTGCGGCCGCCGGCGCAAATCTTGGCGCGGCGCACCGTCAAGCCGATCGCCAAGGGCGACAGCGTGACGCTGTCGAGCGACATGTTCGCCGATCTTGTTCCCGGCACCGGCGGCGTTTCGATCTCGGTCGGCTCCTCGGCGGCGCTCGACGCGGCGAGTCTCCTCGCCGCGCTCGACCGCTATCCGTATCGCTGCTCGGAGCAGATCACGAGCCGCGCGATGCCGCTGCTCTACGTCGCGCAGCTCGCCAGCGAAACCCATCTGGCGCTGCAGACCGGCGCCGACGAGCGGGTGCGCAACGCCATCGAGGCGCTGCTGACGCGGCAAGATTCCACCGGCTCGTTCGGCCTGTGGGGCGTCGGCGGCAACGACGTCTGGCTCGACTCCTATGTCACCGACTTTTTAACACGCGCCCGCGAGCGCAAATTTGCGGTGCCCGACACCGCATTCAAGCTGGCGCTCGACCATTTGCGTAACTTCGCCGCCAATACCGCCGACCCGAGCAAAAACGGCGGCACCGATCTCGCCTATGCGCTTTATGTGCTGGCGCGCAACGGCGTGGTGCCGATCGGCGACCTGCGTTACCTCGCCGATTCAAAACTCGATGCGCTGACGACGCCCATCGCCAAGGCCCAGGTGGCAGCAGCCCTGGCGCTGGTCGGCGATCGCGCGCGGGCCGAGCGGGTCTATGCGGCGGCGCTTGCCATGATCGATCCGCAGTCGGACGGCTGGCTCAATCGCCAGGACTATGGCTCGAACCTGCGCGACGCCGCTGCGCTGGTTACGCTGGCGTCGGAAAGCGGCGCGGCGCCGGCGACCGTGCAGGCCGCCGTGCAGCGCGTCGAAGCGTCCCGCGCGCAACTGCACCCGACATCGACCCAGGAAGACGCCTGGCTCTTGCTGGCGGCGAGCGCCATGGCGAAAGATTCCGGCAACGTCACCCTCGACGTCAACGGCGAGGCGGTGCAGCGCGCGCTCTACCGCACCATCCGTGCCAACGACCTCAAGGAGCCGATGAAAGTCACCAATACCGGCGACACCGAGGTCAAGGCCGTGGTCACGGTCAGCGGCGCGCCGGTGACGCCGGAGCCCGCGGCGGAGAACGGATTCCGCATCGAGCGTCTCACCTATACGCCCGACGGCGATCCGGTCGATCCCGCGCAGGTCAAGCAGAACACCCGCCTCGTGGTGGTGCTCAAGATCACCGAAGCGCAGCCGCAATTCGGCCGGATCATCGTCGCCGATTATCTGCCGGCCGGATTCGAGATCGACAATCCGCACCTCGTCTCCTCCGGCGATACCGGCACGCTGGCGTGGATCACCGACGCGGTCGAGCCGGCCAACACCGAGTTCCGCGACGACCGCTTCACCGCCGCCTTCGAAAGAAAGCGCGGCGATCCGGCGGTGTTCACCGTGGCCTATGTGGTGCGCGCGGTTTCGCCGGGTACTTACGTGCGGCCGCAGGCGGTCGTCGAGGACATGTACCGGCCGGACCGCTATGGCCGCACCGGTAGCGGCAATATCGAGGTCACGGCGGCGAAATGATGCGTCAGAAAACGCGCCTCATTCTCGCAGGCGTTTTCGCATCCGCGTCGGCTGTTGCCGGCGCGGCGTGGTGGGGCGCTTCGCTGGGTCCGCCGCCGCTCGGCAAGAACCTCGATTTCTCGACTAGCGTGGTCGACAGGGAAGGGCGCCTGCTGCGGGCTTATGCGACGAGCGAAGGCCGCTGGCGGTTGCCGGCGACAGTCGCCGACGTCGATCCGCACTTCTTCGACGTACTGTTCGCCTATGAGGATAAACGTTTCCGTATTCATCACGGCGTCGACCCTCGCGCGGTGCTGCGCGCGACGTTGCAATTTGCGACCAGCGGCCGGCTTCGCTCCGGCGCCTCGACCTTGACCATGCAGGTAGCGCGGCTATTGGAGCCGCCCGAGGTGCGCCGCAGCGCGGTGACAAAACTGCGCCAGATGGTGCGCGCGATCGAGATCGAGCGCGCCCTGACCAAGGACCAGATCCTCGCGCTCTACCTCGATCTCGCGCCTTACGGCGGCAACATCGAGGGCATCCGCGCCGCGTCGCTTGCTTATTTCGGCAAAGAGCCGCGGCGGCTGTCGCTCGGCGAAGCGGCGCTCTTGGTGGCGTTGCCGCAATCGCCGGAGCTGCGCCGGCCGGATCGTTTTGCCGAGAGCGCGCGTGCCGCGCGCGACCGCGTGCTCGACCGCTTCGCCGCGACCGGCATGGTGCCGGCCGACGAGATCGCGTTCGCCAAGACCGAGCCGGTGCCGAGCGGCCGCCGCCCGATGCCGATATTGGCGCCGCACGTCGCCGACAAGGTCGTGGTCGAATCGCCGCAACTGCAAGTGCATCGGCTGACCATCGACGCCGTCGTGCAGAAGAATCTGGAAAATCTGGCGCGCGAGCGCGTCCGCGCGCTCGCCGTCACGCTCGGCCCCGATGTTTCGCTCGCCATCCTCGCCGTCGACAACTCAACCGGCGAAATTTTGGCCAGTGTCGGTTCGCCCGATTATTTCGACCTGCGCCGCGCCGGCCAGGTCGACATGACGCAGGCGCTGCGCTCGCCTGGTTCGACGCTCAAGCCTTTCATCTACGGCTTTGGCTTCGAGGATGGCGTGATCAATCCCGAGACGCTGATTGAGGACCGGCCGGTGGCCTATGGCGCCTACGCGCCGAAGGATTTCGATTCGACGTTCCAAGGCACGGTGACAGTCCGCAAAGCGCTACAGCTCTCGCTCAACGTGCCGGCCATCGCCGTGCTCGACGAAGTCGGCTCGAGCCGGCTCACCGCGCAAATCGGCCAGGCCGGCGCATCGCTGGTGCTGCCGCCCGGCGAAGCGCCCGGTTTGGCCATCGGGCTCGGCGGCGTCGGCATAAAACTATCCGATCTGGTCATGCTCTATGCCGGCCTTGCGCGCCAAGGCACGACGATACCGCTCAACGTGCATTTCGGCGCGCCGCCGCCGCAGGCGCTGCGGCTAATGGAGCCGGTTGCCGCCTGGTATGTCGGCAATGTGCTGATCGGCTCGCCGCCGCCGGAGAACGGCATGCCGGGCCGCATCGCGTTCAAGACCGGAACCAGCTACGGCTACCGCGACGCCTGGTCGATTGGCTTTGACGGCAAGCACACCATCGGGGTCTGGGTCGGCCGTCCCGACGGCGCGCCGGTGCCGGGCCTGGTCGGGCGCGTCGCGGCGGCGCCGATCCTGTTCGATGCCTTCGCGCGCCTAGGCGCGCCCCCCGTTGCGTTGCCGCGCGCCCCGAAGGGCGTGCTGGTGACGTCGAGCGCCAAATTGCCGCCGCCGCTCAAGCGCTTTCAGCCGGGCCGTCTCGGCGGCGTGAGCGCGCAGGCGTCGCTGCGCATTTTATTCCCTCCCGACGGCGCCCGGCTCGATCTGGCGACGACCGGCGGCAACGCCAATGCAATACCGCTGAAGATCACCGGCGCAGTGGCGCCGCTCACCGTACTGGTCAACGGCGTGCCGGTTCAGGGACAGGATCGCGGCGCGTTGTTCTTCAAACCCGACGGTCCCGGATTTTCCCGCGTCACGGTGATCGATTCGGCAGGGGCGACGGCCACCGCCGTCGTGCGCGTGGACGACGGTTCGGCGGCAAAATTGACGGCGCGATAGCGCGCCGGCCTCGACATTCGGCTTAAATGCTTTCGGAACAAGGCGTTCCGGACATGTGGCTCGCCCAAATCCCGCCTTCCCAATGCAGCGGGAGCGGGCTATCGTCTGCTCCGGGCGGCGGAAGGCCGGGGAACTCCGGTTGTTTTCGATCAGAGCCGACGCGCCAGCCCGATTGAGCGTGATCGTTGATATGAAGCGGTCGTGAGCGTCGAAGGCCACGACGCAAGGGAAGCCATCTGTGAGCACGACATTCTCTGCAGCATTGACCGACAAAGAGCGTCTGGTCCGTATCGGCAAATATGCCTTGCGCCGGTTTCTCATGCCGGTCTTCGGCTTCGGCTTGTTCATATATTTCCTGCCGAAGACCGCGTTGCTTTACGCGATCTGCGGCGCCTACGACGTCAGCCGCAACTCCGGGCTCGGCGCAACGACGCTGCGGCGCTATTTCATCGGCAACGGCTTTTTCACCTGGGTCGTGTCGCCGTTCAATTGCTTGCTCGATCTCTTGTCGCTGCCCTACGTCAACAAGGGCGTCTATCGGCTCGAGGATCTGCCACCCGCCTATCGGGACGAGGTGACGCGTTTGATCCAAGCGGCGACCGAATCGAATCTGGTCGCGCAAATGGAAGAGGCGTCAAAGCAACATCCGCGGACCATGGCGTTCTTCCGCTGGTACGGCGTCGACCAGAACACGTTCCTGGATGCGCCGGCACTGCGTCAGCCGTGGCAATATATCGAGACCATCGGCATTTCGGTGTTCAACAAGAAAGTCTCGACCTCCAAACATTTCGGCTACCTGCGGGCGTCGTTGCGGATTCTGTATAACCTCAACGACATGACCGACGACTCCGCCTATATCGTGGTCGGCGACCAGACCAATTATTGGCGCGAGAACAAGCTCTTCATCTTCGACGACACGCTGTTGCATCAGTCTTTCAACGAGACCGACCAGACGCGCTATTGCCTGTTCGTCGACATGATCCGGCCGACGCCGTTTCCGGCCGTCATGCGCGCCGTCGTCGCCGCCGTCCGCCTGCTGACCCAGAGTTTCAAGTTCGTCTATTACCAGAATTGGAAGGTCATCGAGCGGCCGTGACATGATTGCCTTCCGGCTTGCGCTGGATGATTTGGGCGTGTTTACACCTGAGCGGGCATGACCACGACAAGCAGCGCGGCGCCGCGATTGTGGCCGGCAAACGGCCTTGGCGCGCTTTTCGATGTCGGCGCGGGCTCGCACCGGCGTGCTGTGGCCATTCTGGTGCTCGTTTCGCTGATCCTGTTTCTGCCGGGCTTTTTCCAGATTCCGCCGGTCGATCGCGACGAGGCCTATTTCGCGCAAGCCACCAAGCAGATGATCGAAACCGGCGATTATGTCGACATCCGCTATCAAGACGATATTCGTTACCGCAAACCGGTCGGCATCTACTGGCTGCAGGCGGCGGTGGTGAAGACGGCCGAGATTCTTCGTTTCCCCGATGCGCGGAACACCATCTGGCTTTACCGCATTCCGTCGCTCCTTGGCGCTGTCGGCGCGGTCCTGGCCACTTATTGGTGCGGGCTCGCCTTCGTCTCCCGGCGCGGCGCCATCCTGGCGGCGCTGATGATGGCGGCCTCGACGCTGCTCGGCGGCGAAGCGCGGCTCGCCAAGACCGACGCCGTGCTCTTGTTCACCATCATCGCCGCCATGGGCGTGCTGGCGCGCGCCTATCTCTCGCCGCGCGACGCCGGCAGCGGGCGGCTCGGCTGGGTACTGCCGGCGATCTTTTGGACCGCGCTCGGCGCCGGCATCCTGCTCAAGGGGCCGGTCAATTTGATGATCGTCGGTCTCGCCGCGGTGACGCTGTCGATCTACGAACGTTCCGGACGCTGGCTGTTGGCGTTGCGGCCGCTCGCCGGCGTGGCTTGGCTCGCTCTCGTCGTCTTGCCGTGGTTCATCGCGATCTATATGCGCGTCGGCTACGCCTTCCTGGTTAATTCGGTCGGCCACGACATGCTCGGCAAGCTCGCCAGCGCGCAAGAGGCCCATGGCGCGCCGCCCGGGCTTTATCTGGTGTTGTTCTTTGCCACTTTCTATCCGGGGTCAATCCTCGCCGGCCTCGCGGCGCCTGCGGTATGGACGGTGCGCCGCGAGCCGGCCGCGTTTTTTTTGCTGGCCTGGCTCGTGCCGTCGTGGGCCGTCTTCGAACTGGTCGTCACCAAGCTGCCGCACTACGTGCTGCCGCTTTATCCCGCCATCGCCATCCTCATCGCCGGCGCGGTCGAATCGAACGTGCTGTCGCGGCGGACTTGGCTGGTTCGCGGCACGGCGTGGTGGTTTTTCGCGCCGATCCTCATCGCCATCGCGGCGGTGACGTTTGCGATCATCGTCGCCCGCGATCCGGCGTTCCCGGCGTGGCCGTTTTTTGCCGTGGCCATCGTCTGCGGCCTGTTCGCGTGGCTGCTCTATGAAGACGACGGCGCCGAACGCGCATTGCTGCGGGCAACGGCCGGCATGGTGCTGTTGGCGATCGCCGTGTTCTCCATCATCCTGCCGTGGCTGCGGCCGGTGTTTCCCTCGGTGACGCTGGCCCGCGTGTTGCATGATTCCGGTTGCCGGCGTCCGCTCGCGGCGAGCGCCGGCTATGAGGAGCCGAGCCTGGTGTTTCTTGCCGGCACCGAAACGCGTCTGACCGACGCCGCGAGCGCCGCCGATTTCCTCAATGGCGGGAGCTGCCGCTTCGCCTTCATCGAGAGCCGCCAGGAGCGCACCTTTGCGCTGCGGGCCGAAGCGATCGGCCTGCAATACACCCGTGGGACGCGGGTCGACGGCTACAACATCAGCACCGGCCGGCCGATCAGCATCGCGGTATTCGCTTCCGTAGGCGCGCCGTGAATGGCGGTAAGGTCTCGGCCTCGTCTGCGCCGCGGCAAAACGTGCTGAGGAATTTTCGGCAATGGATTTGCGTTCTCGTGCGCGCGCCACGGGCAAGCGTGCCGCCGCCGTCCACGGGAGCCATCGCAACTGTCATCGTCATGCTGGTCGCCTCGGTCGCTTGCATGTTTCTCATCGACACCGCGGCAAGCGCTTGGGCGCGCACTCTGCCGCAATGGTTCGAAGACGTCTTCGAGCGGATTACCGATCTCGGCCTAGGCGGCTGGTTCCTGTTTCCGTTCAGCTTCATTCTGCTTTGTCTCGCCGCCGTGACTTCGCCGCGTCTAACACGCCTGACGCAAGGCGTGCTGGCGATGCTAACGGTGCGGTTCGGCTATCTGTTTCTGGCGATCGGCCTGCCCGGATTGTTCGTCACCATCGTCAAGCGCCTGATCGGCCGCGCGCGGCCCTATGTCGGCAGTCCCGACGATCCCTTCATCTATCGGCCATTCGTCTGGGCGCCCGAATATGCCAGCATGCCGTCCGGCCACGCCACCACCGCGGCGTCGGCGGCAATCGCCATCGGCGCGTTGTGGCCGAAGAGCCGTCCGGTGATGTGGCTCTACGCGCTGGTCATCATGCTCAGCCGCGTCGTCGTGCTGGCGCATCATCCGAGCGATGTCATTGCCGGCGCCGTGGTCGGCGCCGTCGGCGCGCTTTGGCTCCGCCGCGCTTTCGCGGCGCGCGGGCTGTTGTTTTCCGCGATCGACCTCAAGGCCTTTTCGGGGCCTTCGTTGCCGCGGGTCAAGGCGGCGCTGCGCGAAGTTTTGCGCAAAAAGCCTGGAATTTCGAAGGGTTGAACCCGGTCGGGATGGGCTTTAGAAGCTTCCGCCATGTCTTCCAGCACAATGTCGCAGAGCAACGGGCCGGAAAATCCCGCGATATCCGTGGTCGTGCCGGTGCGCAACGAGGCCGGCAATGTTGCGCCGCTGGTCGCCGAGATCGCCGCCGCCTTGCAGGGCCGCGCCTTCGAGATCGTTTATGTCGATGACGGCTCGCAAGACGCCACCGCCGACGAACTGCGCGGCTTGATGGCGCAGCATCCGCGGCTGCGGCAGATCCGGCACGCGCAATCTTGCGGCCAATCGGCTGCGGTGCGCACTGGTGTCGCCGCGGCACGCGCGCCCGTCGTGGTAACGCTCGACGGCGATGGTCAGAACGATCCGGCTTATCTTCCGGCGCTGGTTGCAGCGCTTGAAGCCGGCGCGCCGCGGCTCGGCCTCATCGCCGGCCAGCGCGTCGGGCGCAAGAGCACCGGGTTCAAGCGATTGCAGTCGCACATCGCCAATAGCGTGCGCAGCGCGGTCCTGAAAGACGGCACGCGCGATACCGGCTGTGGCCTAAAAGCATTCCCGCGCGACGTATTTTTGGCGCTGCCATATTTCGACGGCCTGCATCGCTTTTTGCCGGCGCTGGTCCGGCGCGACGGCTTTGACGTCGGCTATGTCGACGTGGTCGACCGGCCGCGCCGGCACGGTACGTCGAATTACGGTTTCTTCGACCGGCTGTGGATCGGCATTCTCGATCTCGCCGGCGTGTGGTGGCTCATCCGGCGCAAAAAGCGCGTCTCGCAATCCGAGGAGATAACCCTTGCTCGTTGATCTGTCGCGCGCGGTCGGCGCCTATTTGCAAGACGTGTTCATCACCAAGCTCGATTGGTGGGTGTTTCTGGGTTTCGTCGCCCAGGGCCTGTTCACCATGCGCTTTCTGGTGCAGTGGATCGCTTCCGAACGGGCAGGGCGCAGCATCATCCCGCTCGGTTTCTGGTATTTCTCCATCGCCGGCGGCTTGTTGCTCCTGGTCTATGCGTTGTACCGCAAGGATCCGGTCTTCATCGCCGGCCAGGCGTTCGGCGTCTTCGTCTATCTGCGCAATCTCTATTTCGTCTTGCGCGAGCGCAAAACGGCGGCAGTCTAAACGCCCGCTTAACCGGCCGCCGCAGCAGCCGCAAGCGCGGCAAAGCCGCGTTCGAGATCGGCGGTCAAATCCTCGACCGCCTCGAGCCCGATGTGAAAACGTACCGTCGGGCCGCCGGGCTGCCAGTTCGTTGCCGTGCGATACGGCGCGCAGTTGAACGGAATGGCGAGGCTCTCGTAGCCGCCCCAGGACGCGCCGATGCCGAACAGTTCCAGCGTGTCGAGAAACGCGAACACCGCTTTCTGCTGCACCGGCTTGAACACCATGCTGAACAGTCCCGAGGCGCCGCTGAAGTCGCGCTTCCACAGCGCATGGCCCGGATGACTTTCCAGCGCCGGGTGCAGCATGCGCAACACTTCCGGCCGCTGCTCGAGCCAGCGCGCAACCGCCACGCCGGACTCGTAATGCCGGTCGAGCCGCACCGCCATGGTGCGCAAGCCGCGCAGCCCGAGATAGACGTCGTCGGGGCCTTCGCACAGCCCGCTCAGCCGGACCGTATTCTTCAAGCTGGCGACGGTCGCGCTGTTGGCCGACACCGTGCCGAGCATCAAGTCGGAATGGCCGCCGATATATTTTGTGCCGGCCTGGATGGCGAGATCGACGCCGTGCTCGAGCGGACGGTAGAACAACGGCGTCGCCCAGGTATTGTCCATGAGCACGGTCGCGCCTTTGTCGTGCGCCACCGCGGCGATCGCCGTGACGTCCTGCATTTCGAAGCTGAGCGAGCCTGGCGACTCGACGAAGACCGCGCGGGTGTTCGGCCGGAATTGCTCGGCGATGGCGCTGCCGATCAGCGGATCGAAATAGCTGGTGGTGATGCCGAGCCGCTTGAGGATGCCTTCCGAATAATTCCGGGTCGGTCCATAGGCGCTGTCGGTGACCAGCATATGGTCGCCGGCCTGCAGCACCGACAAGAGCGCGGTCGAAATCGCCGCCAGCCCCGACGGCAACAGCGAAACGCCGGCGCAATTTGGGCCTTCGAGCTCTTGCAGCGCCAATTCCAGCGCCTCGGTGGTCGGCGTGCCGCGCCGGCCGTATTGGTAGCGCGCACGGTGCGCCAGAAAATCTTCAGCGTTCGGATAGAGCACCGTGGAGGCGTGATAGACCGGCGGATTGACGAAGCCGTGATAGGATTTCGGATCGCGCCCGACGGTGACCACGCGCGTCGCCAGGCGCCGCGCCGGCGGGGGAGAACGGCCGTCTTTACTGGAGTCGTTCATGCCGGTGTCTCTCCGCTGCCACAAAGTTCGCCCAATACGCCATTACCTCGGCAATGGCCGCTTTCGTCAACCCCTTGACCTTGCAGCGCGATCGTTCTCAGATGGCTTTGGGCGGGGAATTGCCTTAAGCGTCCCGGCTGCGGGGCCAATCTCAAAGCCACTTGCCAAGTCACTTGAAGCCCCATTTGTCGCGCCACCCATGCTGAAAGGCCTGATCATGAAACGTTTAGCTACGGCATTCGCCTTTGCAACGGTGCTTGCGTTCGGCATGCAGGCGGCGGGCGCGCAGACGCTCAAAGCGGTCAAGGACCGCGGCCAGCTGGTGTGTGGCGCCAACGGCTCATTGGCCGGCTTCGGCATGCCCGACCCGCAAGGCAATTGGACCGGTTTTGACGTCGATTTCTGCCGCGCCATTGCGGCGGCGATCTTCAACGACCCGACCAAGGTCAAGTTCGTGCCGCTCACCGCGGCCAATCGTTTCACGGCGCTGCAATCGGGCGAGATCGACGTGCTGGCCCGCAACACCACCTGGACCATGTCACGCGACACCTCCCTGGGCATCGATTTTGCCGCCGTCAATTACTACGACGGCCAAGGCTTCATGGTGCGCAAGGTGCTGAAAGTGAGCTCGGCGCTCGAGCTCAACGACGCGTCGGTCTGCGTGCAGCAGGGCACCACCACGGAGCTCAACCTTGCGGATTATTTCCGCTCCAACCACATGTCGCTGAAAACCGTGACCTTCGCCACGGTGGACGAGGCGCTCAAGGCCTACGATTCCGGCCGCTGCGATGCCTACACCACCGACTCGTCCGGCCTTTATGGCTCCCGCGTGCTGCTCGCCGATCCGGGCGCCAACATCGTGCTGCCGGAAATCATTTCCAAGGAGCCGCTGTCACCGGCGGTGCGCCAGGGCGACGACGCCTGGGAAGACGTCGTGCGCTGGACCCATCATGCGATGCTCGACGCCGAGGAGCTTGGCGTCAACAAGAACAACGTCGACGACCAGAAGAACTCGACCAATCCGGAAATCCGCCGCCTGCTCGGCCTCGAAGGCCAGTTCGGTGAAGCGCTCGGGCTGACCAACGACTGGGCCTATCGCATCATCAAGGCCGAGGGCAATTACGGCGAAAGCTTTGAGCGCAATGTCGGCCAGGGTTCGTCGCTGAAGATCGCGCGCGGCCTCAACGCGCTGTGGACCAAGGGCGGGCTGCAATACGGCCTGCCCGTTCGCTGAAGGTTACGTCGCTTGACTGGGTGTTGCCGCCGCCACGGGCCGGCCCGTGGCTGATACTGCGCGGGCCGATATGGCGCGACCAAGCCAGCGTTTTTCTTCGCGGGGTTTTGCCAATCTGGCGCTGCAGGCGGCGCTGCTGGTCATCGTCGTCGGACTTGCCGTCGCCGCCGCCCACAATGCCGCGCAAAACCTGGCGCGCGCCAATATCGCCCACGGTTTTGGCTTCTGGAACAACACCGCCGGTTTCGACATCAGCCAGACG
>Ga0210394_10006295_pt1 | contig 12886 bp, 11 predicted proteins | sample IncBWC12MmetaG_FD_160121 | JGI IMG/M metagenome (GOLD analysis project Ga0210394, IMG submission 160121) | Forest soil microbial communities from Barre Woods Harvard Forest LTER site, Petersham, Massachusetts, United States - Inc-BW-C-12-M | ecosystem: Environmental > Terrestrial > Soil >... | reverse complement strand
CTCGGCCCAAAGGTCATCACGGCCAGGCGTTCCACCAGCAGAAAACCTCGCGGCGCCACTTGGTCCATCAAAAGTGGCTTTGTCAGAAGCGCCCATAGCGGCATGCCCACAATGCTGCGTGTAAGCAGAATTTCGTCGAGGTAAAGCGATCGGTTGAAGAGAAATTCCCAGAACCGCAGACCTACTCCTAGCAGCACCAGCCCATGCAGGAGTTGCGGATTTCGCAGTATGCGCAGGATGCGCGTTTCAAACTCAGCCTTCGCTTGCGATTGCGGTCGCCCGTTGGCGACAATGCCGACACAAGTTAGGGCGGAGACAACGGAGTGCGCCGATCTCATTGCCGGGAAAGACCTCAAGTGGCGGAACTATAGACGAGACTCTAGCTCCCAGCAATGCGTTAAGACTACTGATATCCCGCGAGTCATTCGCACGCCACGACGTTTTATCCCCCCGCCGCAGTCGCAATGTTACTAGCCGAATTCTGAAACACATTATTCACGGTCGTCGCCAGCGTGCGCACCGTAGCAACCGCACCCAAAGCCAGCAGTGCCAGCAACAGCGCATACTCAGTCAAATCTTGTCCATCCTCTTCCGCCCAAAGTCGCGCCACTAAGTCCTTCATTCCATTGGCCTCAACGGATTCGAAATCAGCTCTGCCGGCCGGGGATGTACCTAGTCTAAGGCTTGTAAGACTACGCCGTATATCAGGTCTATTACGGATGCATTATTTCACGCCCGAGGCCGCCTGCTGTGGCGTCTTGCCCGCGGCCCGAAGGGGTTCGCCCCTGAGGAAACAAAGTAGCATCCAGCTCTTTTCCATCCAGCAATTTCCGTTTTGCCTTCCTTCGAAATCTGCGATTGCTTGCGCCCTTGCCTATCTTTTCGTTTGAATTCATTTGAAATTTGAAATTGCCCTTCCCGCTCCGTGCCACAGTGCCCCCGTGGCCGATCCCGCAGTTTTGCTTCGCATTGATTTGAAATGTGAAATTCTTCTTCGCTCCCTCGGGAACTCACTAGCGTCGTAGGCGCGGCACAATTTAGCCCAGCCCGTAGGGCTGGGTATTCAAGCCGGCGCAACGCGCCACCGATTGCGCACTCTCACCCGCGCAAACCTTTTCGCTCGTGCGCCCATCGCACGGGGAATGCACATACGTAGCTAGGTCAGGCTTGTCCGCCGATAATCATCGGCGAGAGTGAAGCCAAAACACCGCGCGGTAAGCTCGGATTTACGCCAACGCCGCTTTCCCCAGCAGGTTGGATTTCCTGTATTTCTCAGACAATTCACGTTCTGCTTGCAGCCAATCAGCCGTGTCATCTCCGTGAGTGGCACCACGTTCGATATAAATCTCGTATGCACGCACTTCGATTTCTTCACGCGTGGGATGGCCTTCGACAGTGCTTGGTTGGCGAGTTGCAGAAGACGCTTCTATTGGTTTGGACATAGACCGCCCTCCTCGAAGGGAATTTCGGAATCCTAATACTACGCCAGTGAAGCTCATAGGCCAACCTCTTAGCAACCTTCCACCCTCTCCCCACTCTAAGGATACCCAAACGAGTGCCCCGCTACCGCCTCGCGCCACCACTTGTTTACCGTGAGCTTCGAAGGGCGCAGTTTCACCCGCCCAAGTCTTTTCGCTTGTGCGCCCTTCGCACGTGAAGCGCACATTTGTAGCCAGGGTCAGCCTTACCCTTCCTTTGCATCATTTGAAATTTTCAATTTCCAATTTGAAATTGCTTCTGCCACACTCCGTGCCTCCGTGGCCAATTTCCTGGCGATGCCCTGGCAACCTTTCCCTCATTTTCCGACTCCAACCTTATAGCCAGTAGCAGAGCAGTTCGCAGTTGCTTCAAGCACTTGGTTCCTCGCTTGAAGCCGGCTCCATCGAAAATGTGAGTTTTTTAGAAAGAGAATCCGCAAAGCGGATCGGCGGTGTTTTTCCCGCCCAAAGGAGGTCGTTCACCATGCCACGACGAGTTCCATCCTTCCCCGTTTCGTTCGAGATTTCCAGGCCCACGCGCTTCAGCAAAGCGGAATCCAAAATGTATTTCGCGGATGAATGGGAGGAGCACCAGAAAACTCTCCACCGCGACGACGTCGTATCCACGTCAGCCTCTGCCCCTGCAGACGCTCCGCAACCAATAGCAACCCCCAACGACAACCATGCCACCGCCTCGCCCGTCGCGGAAAACGCGGAAGTCATCCCCGCTCCCCCACCTTCACCAGCTTCTGTCGCGCCATCGCCCACCACCGCGCACTCTCAATTGCTAGGCTCTGGGCGTCGCTCTCTGCTTCCTCCCGATTTTTCACGACACGCGCGCCGCTGTTGCATTTGTTCGCATCCCGATCGCGATGCAATCGAGGGTGACTTCATCCGCTGGCACAGCGTTGAACTGATCGCCCGCGAATATAAGATTGCTAGCCGCAAATCGATCTACCGCCATGCACACTGCACGGGACTTTTCGCCTGGCGCCGACGCGAACTCGGCCGCGTCCTCGAAGGCATTCTCGAAAACGCGGAACACGTTCCCCTCGTCTCCTCCAGTGTCATCGTTCGCGCCGCCCGCATCTACGCGCACCTCGACGAAAACGGAAACTGGTTCGAGCCTGCGCGCACCAATTTCATTTTCACCGCACCCTCGTCGTCCTTCTCTCCCCCGGGGAGCGAGTTGTTAGCGAACTCGGCCCGCGCCAAGCCTCGTCCCGCCAGGCTGCGCGAAAATCCCGCCAAGTCTAATCGGAACAATCGATCATTCAGAAAAAAGCTCAAGTCATTGAATAAAAAGGAGAAAGCAAATTCCTAATGGACACAAAATGGGGTTTTCGGGTTTCCGCCAAAACTCGGATTGCATGCCGTTCGCTTGCCTCATCGCCCCGCTTCCCTTACCCTACTACGGCGCAATCAGCACAAGATTCCGCAGTCTCATCGCAAGCAGTTCTCGGAGGCAGTTGCATGGCAATTGAACCAGTAGCACAGGCATTCCTGTTTACCCTGAGAACCGAAGGGCCTGTGCCCCAAGACGCTACAAGCACAGCTCTGCGAGCGCCAGCGCAAGCTTCAAAACGCAGTTTTGCAAAGTCAAAACGGTCTCGGAGGCAGCTGCATGGCAATTGAAAAAGCCATTGAAAAAGCCATTGAAAAAGTAGGAGTCGTCGGATGCGGCCTGATGGGCTCAGGCATCGCGCAAGTCGCAGCGCAGTCAGGCTGCCAGGTCACGGTCCGCGAAGTTTCGCAGCAGCTCCTCGACAAAGGCCTGCAAGGCATCGACAAAAATCTCGCCCGCCTCGTCGAGAAGGGAACTCTCAACGCCGCCGACCGCGATCAAGTCCGCGGCCGCCTGCGCGGCACCACAAATCTCGAAGACCTGAAAGACAGCGACGTAATCATCGAAGCAATCATCGAGCAGTTACCCGCCAAGCGCGAACTCTGGGGCGCCCTCGACAAAATCTGCCCGAAGCCCACTATTTTCGCGAGCAACACGTCGTCACTCTCCATCACCGAGATGGCCACCTTCACCCAGCGCCCCGACCGCTTCGTTGGCATGCACTTCTTCAATCCCGTCCCGGTGATGAAGCTGGTCGAAGTGATTCGCACCATCGCCACCGATCCAAAAGTATTCGACGAAATGGTCGCCTTCGGCCAGCGCCTCGGCAAGACGGTCGTGCGCACCTCCGATCGCACCGGCTTCATCGTGAATCGCCTTCTCGTCCCATACCTGCTCGATGCCGTCCGCGCCCTCGAAGAAGGGGTCGGCTCCGTCGAAGACATCGACAACTCAATGAAAATCGGCTGTGGCTATCCCATGGGCCCGTTCACGCTGCTCGATTTCGTCGGCCTCGACACCACCTACTACATCTCCATCATCATGTTCGATGAATTCAAGGAACGGCGCTTCGCCTCGCCCCCGCTTCTGAAACGCATGGTCCTGGCAGGCTGGAACGGACGCAAAGCAGGCCGCGGCTTCTACGATTACTCGGATCCCGCGAAGCCCAAGGCGATGCAACTGACCTAAAACAAGAGAGCAAAAAATAAAATGGGCTACGAAAATTTACTCTACGACGTGAAAGATCAGATCGCCCGCGTCACGTTCAATCGCCCGAACGTGCTCAACGCGCTCAATCGCAAAACGGTCGAAGAACTCGACGATTGCCTCGCCGCCATCGAACGCGATGACTCGGTCCGCGTGTCGATTTTCACCGGCGCCGGAGAAAAAGCATTCGTCGCCGGAGCAGACATCAACGAGCTCTCCACGCGTACTCCTGTGACCGGCAAAGAATTCTCCGTCTTCGGCAATCGCGTGCTCCATCGCCTCGAAACAATGGGTAAGCCTTCGATCGCCGTCATCAACGGTTTCGCGCTCGGTGGCGGCTGCGAATTCGCGCTCGGCTGCACGATGCGCATCGCCAGCAAGAATGCAAAAATCGGCCAGCCGGAAACAAAACTCGGCCTGCTACCAGGTTTCGGCGGCTCGCAGCGCCTCTCGCGACTCTGCGGCAAAGGCGTTGCCCACGAACTGATTCTCACCGGCGAAATGATTTCAGCCGACGAAGCGTTGCGAATCGGCTTGGTAAATCGCGTCGTGGAGCCAGCGGAGCTTCTACCCACCGCCGAAGCCATCGCCAAGAAAATCATCGCCAACGCGCCGCTCGCCGTGAAATACGCGATGGAAGCAATCGAGCACGGAATGGACATGACGCTCGAAGAAGGGCTGTTTCTCGAAGCCACGCTTTTCGGCGTCTGCTGCTCCACCGAAGACATGCGCGAAGGCACCCGCGCCTTTCTCGAAAAGCGGCCGGCAAAATTTCAGGGCCGCTGATGCCGACGCAGATTAGGTGGAAAACGAAATGATGTTGAAACCATCGGTGAGTCGGGGGCACCTGAACGCAGCGGGACTGCGCATCGGAATCGTCGTCAGCCGGTTCAATAATTTCATCACCGACCGGCTGCTCGCCGGCGCGCTCGAAGCGCTCGAACAAGCAGGAGCCGACGAGAAGCAGATCGAAATCGTGCGCGTTCCCGGCTCGCTCGAAATCGCGCTGGCCGCAAAAAAACTCGCAGCCACCGGAAGAATCGATTCGATCATCTGCATCGGCTGCGTCCTGCGCGGCGAAACTTCGCACTACGACTATGTCTGCTCGGAGACCGCTCGCGGGATTCAAATCGCGCAGCTCGACACGGGCGTTCCAATGGCATTCTGCGTTCTCACCTGCGACACACTCGAGCAAGCGATCGATCGCGCGGGCCTGAAATCCGGCAACAAGGGCTATGACGCGGGAATGGGCGCGGTGGAGATGGCACAACTGTCGATCAAGCTGGCGCGCAGACCGGCGTCTCAAGCTGCGCCAGCTCCAAAAATTTCAGGGAAGCCCGGCGCCAAGCCGCGGCGCGGGAAGCGATGACTCTTCGGCGCAAGTCTCGCGAGTTTGCGTTGCAGATGCTCTTCGAATGGGACATGGCGCACCAGAAACCAAAACAAATCGAGCAGCATTTTTGGAAGCAAGCGCGCGCCGCCGATTCCACGCGAAAATTCGCGGATCAGCTTTTCGAAGGCGCGGTCGCACAGGCAGCGGCAAACGACGCGCTAGTCGGAAAACTTTCGGAGAACTGGAGGTTCGAGCGGCTCGCGGCCGTGGACCGCAATATTCTGCGGCTCGCGATTTACGAATTCAAATCCGGCACGGCTCCAGTGAAAGTGGTGATTGACGAAGCCCTCGAACTCGCCAAGAAATTTTCCTCAGCAGAAGCCCCGGCATTTCTGAACGGGATCCTCGACGCAGCGCAGAAAAAATTAGAAGGCTGAGATCATGGCGCGCGCGACGTTGGGGCGGCGGCCAAGCGCGAGGCCAAGCCCACGCTCAGGTCAGCGAGTAGGCCCACGCTGGGGCCGACGACTAAGCCCAAGCTCAGGCCAGAACCTAAGCGTCGATGTGGCCTTCGAAAACCCGCACGGCGGAGCCGCTCACTTTCGGCACCTGGCGCCCGCGCGCCGAAGTGACCTCGACCTGAATTTCGCTTGGCCGCCCCATCTCGACGCCTTGCAGAATCGTCAGCGTCTCGCCCGGCTTCAGCCGCTCGTGCTCGACAAGATAAGCACCGAGAGAGCCGCCTGCGGAGCCGGTGGCTGGATCTTCGATGAGCCCCCACGGCACCATTCCGCGAGCGAACGCTTTCCCTTTGCCGCCAAGCGCGAAACAGTAAGCCAACACTCCGTTGCGCGAAATCAGTTGCGCGAGCCCACGCATGTTCACGCGAATCTTCGACAGGGTCTTTCTATTGCGAATCGGGACCATCAAGTTCGGAATTCCGGTGGAAACAAATTCCAGGGGAAGTGTGGGATCGAGATCGGCTGCTTTCATGCCGAGAGTTTCGGCGAGGGTGGCGCGATTCAATTTAGTCGCGACGAAGCGTGCCGGTTTTTGCGTCATGGTCACTCGCACCGGGCGGCCGTCGTGAAAACTGAATTCGACTGGCAAAATTCCCGCGCCGGTTTGCTGCATGATCTGGACGTGGCCTTCCGACGCCGGGACTACGCCGAGCTCGGCAAGCAGGAACCAGGTGCCGATCACGGGATGGCCGGCGAGAGGAAGCTCGCGCGTGGTGGTGAAGATGCGCAGGCGGGCGAGCGCGCCGTTGTTCGTGGGACGCTGCACGAAAACCGTTTCCGCGAGATTCATCTCGCGAGCGATGGCTTGCATTTTTGCCGGGGCGATGCCATCACCGTCGGTGATTACGGCGAGCGGATTTCCGGCGTACTGCTTGGTGGTGAACACGTCGAGCGTGTAGAGACGGCGTTTCATGAACTGAACTCTCCTCGAGCCGCGATACTTGCGTTTCTAGAGCCGCTCCAGTTCTACCACTGTCCGCTCATTGCGCACATTACCGGTGTTGAGGGTGGACTTGGGCTCGAACAGGACAATATGGACCTCGTCGTCGGCTTCGGGCATGTGCTCGACGCCTTTGGGCACGATGATGAATTCGCCCGGCGAGACGAACACGTCGCGATCGCGGAAGCGCATTTTCATGCGGCCTTTCACGACCAGAAACATTTCGTCTTCATCGTCGTGGTGGTGCCAGACGAAGGCGCCTTTGAATTTGACGACTTTCACGTAGGAGTCGTTCACTTCGCCGACGATTTTCGGGCTCCAGTGTTCGGTGACCTTGGAGAGCTTTTCATTCAGGTTTACGACTTCCATTTAATTCTCCCTTTGCCGAAAAACGGACGCGCCGCGACAAATCAGGAGGCGCGCACGAGAAGGACGCTGCCGAGCAAACCGCGAAGCACGAGGACTCCACCTGCGAGCGCGAGGAGGAGCGCTTCGTAGCGCAGCGAAACAAGCGGGACGCCGAGGATGATCAGGCCAACGAGAATCAACGAGCCGCCGCGAATGGCAGCGTGTTCGTTGACAGCTTTCGAGACGGGACGCATTCCGGTGCGCAGCCCCCAAAGAATCAGAACAGCGCCGAGCGCATACCACAGCGCAGGCCGCGAAGGCAGTCCGATGCGATGCGACGCGGCCAGCAAAATGAGCAGCGCGCCAAGAAGCAGCATGATGAATTCATTCAGGAGGCGGAAGAGACCCGCAGTCGTTTGCATCCCGCAATTCCCACTGGCCGCATTATCTCCCACGCGGCAGGGGAGCGGCAAATCCTATGCTGAGGTCCCTTTCCCACTGGTTGGCGGACTGATGTGACCAACGATGTTCGGGGGTAGCGTGAAGGCGTGAATGCTTGAATTTTCTCTCGACGCGCCAGCAGAGATTCCGAGCAATTGACTTGGCCTTTCGTGCGACCTAAGATTGCGGCCGAAAGCGGTCTCGTTTCTTCCGTGGTGCTCTTGACCTAGCTGGCTTGCGTATTGGGCAAACCAATGGACGTGAATAACCCCGGCCGTACGTCCTCACTGGAAATGGCGTATGTCCTGTTCATGGACATCGTAGGTTACTCCATTCTGCGCACGGACCAGCAGCAGAGCGTTTTGAGCAGTGTGCAAGCCGCGGTACGCAACACCCTGGAATTTACTCAGGCGCAGGCTGAGGATCATCTGATCAGCTTGCCCACGGGCGACGGAATGGCATTGGTGTTCTTTCACGATCCCGAAGCTCCCGCTCGTTGCGCACTCGATCTAAGCCACAAACTAAGAGAGCATCCCGAGGTTAAGTTGCGCATGGGCATTCACGCGGGACCCGTGTACCGAGTGGCAGACATCAACGCTAACCGCAACGTAGCCGGCGGCGGAATCAATATCGCGCAGCGGGTGATGGATTGCGGAGACGCCGGGCACATCCTGGTTTCCAAAGCGGCCGCAGATCTTCTCGTTGAGGCAAAGGGATGGGAACCGCTACTGCATGACCTGGGTGAAGCGGAAGTAAAGCACAAGCAGCGTGTGCACCTATTTAGTCTGTGGACGGAGGAAGCGGGAAACCGCGAGCAGCCATCGAAACTGCGCGGCAAGCAGAAAAGCAGGGCTCAGACGTGCGTCGCAGCGGTCTCCATAGCAACTGTGGTTGCCGCAGCGATCGGGGCATGGCTACTACACGGGCCCAAGGCACATGCGCTGAACGTGGCGGACACAGTTGTTCTGGCGGATTTCGACAATGAGACGGGGGACGCGGTTTTCGACGATACGCTGAAGCAGGCGCTCAGCATCAGCCTGCGCCAATCGCCTTTTCTCAATATTGTCTCGGAAGAAAAAGTGGGTGCCACATTGAAGCTGATGACACGTCCCGCGGAGACACCGATTACGGCTGAAGTGGCGCGCGACGTGTGCGAGAGGGCGAACAGCAAGGCATACATTGCGGGCCTCATCGCCCGCTTGGGCAATCAGTATGTAATCGGGCTTAATGCGGTGAATTGCCGGACAGGGGAAATGCTGGCGCAACAACAGTCGAAGGCGGCGGGAAAGGAAAGGGTGTTGGACGCGCTAGGGGACGCGGCGGTGAAACTGCGCGGGGAGCTGGGCGAATCGCTGAGCACAGTCGAGAAGTTTTCGACGCCGCTGGCCGACGCAACCACGTCTTCGCTGGATGCTTTGAAGGCGTATTCGCAGGGGGTGATCAAAGACAGGCAAAATGATTCCGAGTCGCTGCCTTTCTTCAAGCGGGCCATTGAGCTGGATCCGAATTTCGCATCCGCTTACGAAGGGCTGGGGACGTCGCTCTACAACCTGGGTGAATCGGGACTGGCACGCGATAATTTCACAAAAGCTTTTCAACTGAATGCGCGAGCGAGCGAGCGCGAACGCTTCGTGATCGCGGCGCGGTACTACCAGATGGTGACGGGTGAAATCGAAAAGGCTATCGAAAACTTTCAGGTCTGGGTGCAGGCCTATCCGCGCGACGCGCGCGCCCACGGAAACTTGGGAGGCTTGTACGGAATCACCGGCCATTTCGAGAATGCTGCCGCTGAAACCCTGGAAGCGCTCCGCTTGAGCCCAGACGCGGGCGCAAACTACGCGAATCTGATTTTGTCTTACACGGCGCTGAACCGTCTTAAGGAGGCGAAAGATATTTACGAGAAAGCAATCGCGCGGGGAGTGGCTGACGACCCGCTGACGCACGTCAGCTTTTTTGGGGTGGCATTTCTGGAAGGCGACACGGCGGAGATGGAGCGGCAAATGGCGTGGTCCGCCGGCAAACCCGAAGCTGAGGAGATTTTTCTTGCGGCGAAATCCGATGTGGAGGCCTACTATGGGCGCCTGCGATCGGCCCGAGAGTATTCCCGCCGCGCTACCGATTCCGCGCTTCACAGCAACGAGAAAGAGACCGCGGCGCAGTGGATGTTGAGCGCGGCAATTCGGGAAGCGGAATTCGGGAATTCCGACCGAGCGCGCCGCACGGCAGCATCCGCGCTCGCGCTATCAGCCAACCACGATTCGGAAATCCTCGCGGCGCTCACGTTTGCCCGTGCCGGCGATCTACCGCAGGCCGACAAATTGGCCAATTCGCTGGCCGCGGACTACCCTCTCGACACGCTGGTGACCGGCTACTGGCTTCCCATCATCCGGGCGGCGATTGAAATTGGCGGTAAGAAACCGTCACGCGCGCTTGAGGTGGTGGAAGCAGCAACTCCTTACGAGCTGGCCAACCCGGATGCGTGGCCAGGAATGGGAGGGCCTCTTTATTCGATTTACCTGCGTGGGGAGGCGCGGATAATGTCCCGCCAGGGAAGTGAATCTGCGGGGGAATTTCAAAAGCTGCTCGATCATCGAGGCTTGCTGAGGGCCTGCGCGCTGGGCCCACTTGCGCGTCTCGCTCTGGCGCGCGCATATGTCTTACAGGGTGACAGCAGCAAAGCGCACGCCACGTATCAGGATTTCTTCTCGCTTTGGAAAGATGCAGACGCTGACATCCCCGTTCTGATCGCAGCGAAAGCCGAGTACGCGAAGCTACAACAATGACGGAGAATCGACGCTGAGCATGGTGCAATTTTGGCAGCAAACAATTGAAGTGAGCGGCGCAAGCTTTGGCGAATATCCAATGCTCGCGTGGCGTAGTATGTTTCGGATGGCAGGTTGAAAATTCTTGTGGCACGCGACGACGAGGGCAAGACAGTGATGACGAATAACGCGGCGATGGCAGCTTTCAGGGCTAGTTTGCACGGGGAGTTGATCGAGCCGGGGGATGCGGGTTACGACGCGGCGCGCAAGGTTTATAACGCGATGATTGAGCGGCGGCCGCGGTTGATTGCGCGGTGCGCGGACGTGGCGGACGTGATGGCGGCGGTGAAATTTGGGCGGGAGCAGAAGTTGCTGGTGGCGATTCGGGGCGGCGGGCACAACGCAGGCGGGCTGGGAGTGTGCGACGACGGGCTGGTGATTGATCTTTCGCGGATGAATTATGTTCGGGTGGACCCGAAAAAGAAAACGGTGCAGGTGGGCGGGGGCGCGCTGTGGCGCGACGTGGATCATGCGACGCATGCGTTTGGGATGGCGGTACCGTCGGGAATTATTTCGACAACCGGCGTGGCTGGGCTGACGCTGGGCGGCGGACTCGGTTATTTGGCGCGGCGGTATGGCTTGACGATCGACAATCTGCTGGCTGTGGAGATGGTGCTGGCGGATGGGCGATTCGTTACGGCGAGCGCGAAGGAAAATTCGGATTTGTTCTGGGCGGTGCGCGGCGGAGGCGGAAACTTTGGGGTGGTGACTTCGTTTTTATTCAAGGGGCAGCCGGTGCACACCGTGTACGGGGGGCCGATGCTCTGGCCGCTGGAGGACGCGGCGGAGATGATGCGGTGGTATCGCGATTTCATTAGTAAGGCGCCCGATGACGTCTACGGATTTTTTGCTTTTCACACGATACCGCCGGCGGCACCGTTCCCTGCGAATTTCCATTTCAAGAAAATGTGCGGGATTGTGTGGTGTTATACCGGACCGATGAAGAAGGCGGAGAAAATATTCAAGCCAATACGGAAATTCAAGGCTCCTGCAGTCGATCTGGCCGGGCCGATTGCGCATCCGGCGCTGCAAAGTTTGTTCGACGGTTTGTATCCGCCGGGGATGCAGTGGTATTGGAAGGCTGATTTCGTGCGCACGCTTCCCGACGAAGCGATTGCGCAGCATGTGAAAAATGCGGCGACGTTGCCGACATTGCAGGCGACGATGCATCTTTATCCGATCAATGGCGCGGCGGGGCGCGTGAAGCGAGGGGCGACGGCGTGGTGGCATCGCGACGCGAATTGGACCGAGGTGATTGTGGGCGTCGATCCCGATCCGGCCAAGAAGGAAGAGATTTCGGCGTGGGCGAAGGAGTATTGGAATGCGCTGCATCCGTATTCGTCCGGCGGGGCGTACGTGAATTTTATGATGGAGGAGGGGGAGGAGCGGATTCGGGCGACGTATGGGAAGAATTATAAGCGGTTGGCGAAGATCAAGAAGAGGTATGACCCGGGGAATTTGTTTCGGGTGAATCAGAATATTCGGCCGAAGTAGTCGATTCGATGGATTGTTGTTTGGATGCTGAAGGTTACTGACCTGGGCAGCAACTCACCCGCCTGCCAGCGATAACATTGGTAAAGTTGCATTTATCGTTGATCTTGTGTGGCTACGGGTGTGTTGACCAGCGGGAAGCTCACAGAGAGCAAAGAACGCGAGGGCGGAGGAGACAAGAAACTGTGATTGTGGTGTGTTGTGACTTGGGGCACAGGCAGGAATGCCTGTGCTACTGAAACTCGAGACGAATCGCGTGATCTTGCCAAGGTCGTTTGCCGGGCACGGCATGCCGTGCCCCTACTGTCGGAAAAAGCAAAGGCAAAAAGAGGTGCGACGCAGCAAATGACGTTTCGCGCGGAGGCATGAGGAGAGAGGTGGCGTGCGGCGTGCGGCGGAACGAAAAAACTAGGCGTAGAGGAACGGGCGGGATTTGTGGCTGGTCCAGAAGTAGGCGAGGATGATGATGCTGGCGACTGCGGCGTAGGCGCACCAGAGGGAAGTGAAGGCGTAGCGCTTGAAGATCATGACGGCGAGAAGGATGATGAGGTTTGCGGCGCCGAAGATGACCATCATTCTGATTTTTGAGAAGAAGAGAGAGCCGCAGGTGGCGATGACGTAGAGAATGGCGACGATGGTGTTGTTGGTGGCTGGATTGATGTAGACGATGCTGTTTCCCTTCACGTAGACCTCGAGCTGGAAAGCTGTGAGCGCCCACAAAATATAAAGAGTCGTACCGCCGCCGATGATGAGGAACGGGAGCATGCGCTTGCGGGCTTTGGCGGTGGGTTCGAAGAGGTAGATGCTGAGCGGGAGAAGGAAGGGAAGCAGACCTTGGGCGTAGAGCATGAAGGCGGCGCCCATGTTGTGGGTGACGGTGGGGGAGAGGATGCCGTCGAGGCCGAGCCAGACGAAGCCTTCGATGAATTGATGAATGGCGAATAGCGTGGGGAGGGTGGCG
>Ga0210394_10006294_pt1 | contig 12887 bp, 10 predicted proteins | sample IncBWC12MmetaG_FD_160121 | JGI IMG/M metagenome (GOLD analysis project Ga0210394, IMG submission 160121) | Forest soil microbial communities from Barre Woods Harvard Forest LTER site, Petersham, Massachusetts, United States - Inc-BW-C-12-M | ecosystem: Environmental > Terrestrial > Soil >... | reverse complement strand
CTCCGCACAGCAGGCATTGTCCGTTCGCGAGGATTCTGGCTACCTGCGAATTACCTGGAATAGTGCGTCGATCGGGAAACCCGCTACGCTTGAGATCATTGACGGTGGCCGATATATCTGGGTGCCAGTTTCTCCCGGCCTTTCGAGCGCGACCTACCAGCCCCTCACAGGCGATGTGCAGATCCGTCTGGGCACGGACGCAACCCGGTTCGTCGGACCGAGGTTACACAAGGCGGCTTCTGAAATCGAGGAACTCGAAACAGAGGCTGAGAGCCTCACAGCCGCGGCCGCCGTCCGGACGCGGCGAATTCTGGAACTCGAAAAAGCGATCGCGAAGCTGGGTTCAGTCATCAGTGCGGGAGCGTACAATCCAGAACGTAAATATCCTGACGCGTTTGCCTTGAGGAAACTATCGGCGGCTGGAACGCCCTCGCCTGCGCCCTGATCAAACGTAGGATGAACCCCGCCATCGGCTCACCAACGACGACGGGGCCAAACGATCCTTCTAACGCTCCCAGTTACTAAAGACAATAGCAAATAAGCCGAACGGCATACCCTACGTAGTTCCACTGAGGCACGTGCTGGATTATCTCTTAGTAAAGGATGGGCTCCTGTGGATGAAGGCGTTGGGCTCAGGTTCACCTAAGACGCTCATCAACTTTGAGAGGCAGCCCCCGTCATCACAGACGCGATCTGGGAGAAAATGGTGCTGATGCTGGCGGCGACACCCGGCATAATCGCGCCGGCGGCAACGGCCACGAAACCCGCCATCAATGCATACTCGATAAGGTCCTGACCCTTGGTATCGAGCCCAATTCTCACGTTCCAAACCAAATTCTTTAGCTTTTGCATTTTTGACTCCTTCTCAGGGATGTACTATTCCTGGAGAACCAAAGATATACGCTGCGGGAAATCGCAACAATAGTGTGGTAGTACTGATTTAGCGAGTACCGCACGGCTAGCCCAAGCGCACTAAGTAAAGCTCGGCCGGACTTTAAATCATCATTGAACGTCGGTGACCTTCCCGTTCTCGAAGGTAATCTTCAGATTCGCGTAGACGTAGATCTGTCTGGCGCCTAGATTGACGATGTTCTTCGGTTGGCCGAGAGCCGCGGCCACTCGTTCCGTGGTGTCTCCCAGGTTCACCGTCTGGGATTCGACGGGCGGCGCGGGCGCCGGGATCGGAGGCGGTGCCGTAGCGGCCTCGGCAGGCGCGGTTTCGGTGGCCGGTTTGTCGGGCTGTTGCACCGTCAATACTTCGTTGACCTGCACGACGGCCTCATCCAGCGAAGGCGGGTTGCCTTTCGGGAACGGGAATTTCAAGTCCCCGAAGTAACGAATGCCATTGATGGGATCGCTCAGAAGCCGAAAAGTCATGGCATCTTTTTGTACCGCTATCCCAATGACCCACAGCGATTCTCCGCTAACGAACTTGCGCGTCGGCAGATCTGTTGCGCCCTGGTTTTTCATGGCCATTCCGACGGTAACTGCCCGGCCGAAGCCCGCCGACAGCTTGCCATTCTTCCAGGTGTTCAAAGCCGGCAGTGGAGCGTTGATCCCATACGTCACAAAACTGTCCTTCTGCAATACAAGCACAACACCCGCGGCGACTACGCTTCCGTCATTCGCTACCTGGGTTACGGGAAACTGTCTCGTTAAGTCCGCCTGCAGCGACGCTCCACGGCTCGCTGCGATCAAAAGAAGAATTCCACCAAACAGCGGAAAAACCCGGTTTATGGTTCTCAGTGGCATCGTCTTACCCGTCCTTTCTTGAGGGTCGCAACAGAACGCGTGAAAAAAGGTGTGAATTAGCTCACAAGCGCGCAGGAATTCTGTCAGCCTGCTAAAAAAGGGGCTCAATGGCCCGGGGAACGCAGTTTGTGACACTGTAAACGCCTGACAAAGAAGGGGTTGTATTTGCGTCCCACCGTGAACGTCCCATCACAATCCTTAGGTGCGGAACATTTTTGGATCATTTCCGTCCAACGAAAAATGAAGCGTGTGATAGCAGTTCTGTGTGTGCTAACCGTAATCGCTGAGGTGCGTGCACAGACGAATGCGAAGCACCCGGTTGGGGTTGGGAACGCTCGTGCTGCGAAAACAGCGCCCCCGATCGTTGAGGACTGGCAGGTCTGGGGCGGGAAGAACCGCGATTTTATCGTCAACACCTCCGGTCTCGCCGATTCCTGGCCGGCATCGGGCCCCAGGAAGCTCTGGTCGCGGCCGCTGGGTGACGGGTACTCGGCAATCGCGGAAGAAGGCGGTGTGCTTTATACGGCATTTCGCCGCGGCTTGAAGGACGTCATCACCGCTCTCGAAGCGGGCACCGGCAGAACCCTTTGGGAGTACGACTACGTCAATGTGTTCACCAATGACTTCTCGGAAAAAGTGGGGCCTGGACCGTACACGATGCCGCAGGTGATCGGCGACCGGGTGATCGCCGCCAGCGCTACCGGCAAGATTCATTCGCTGGACAAGAAGACCGGGAAGCTGATGTGGTCGCACGATCTTTATAGCGAATTTCACGCGACCCCTCTGATTTACGGCTACTCCAGTCACGCGCTGCCGTACAAGGACATGCTGATTTTCACAGCGGGCGGCAATGGTGACGGCGCCATTGCCCTGCGCCAGAGCGACGGTGCGGTGGTTTGGAAGGCGCTCCAGTTTACGAACTCCTATTCCTCGCCATTGCTCATCAACGTCGACGGCCAGATGCAGGTGGTCTTTGTTGCGGCCAAGACAGTTTTCGGATTCAATCCCGACAACGGCACATTGCTGTGGAGCCATCCGCACGAGACGCCCTACGGGATCGCGATCAGCACGCCGGTGTGGGCGCCCGGGAATCTGCTGTTTGTTGCATCGGCGTATGGAGTGGGCGCGCGCACGCTGGAACTCCATCAGGCCGGCGGAAAGACCACTGTCAGGCAGCTGTGGTACGATCCGCATCTCGAACTACACCTCGGCACCGCGATCCAGCGCGACGGTTACGTCTACATTTCGAGCGGCTATAACGGTCCCGTGCTCATGAGTGCGGTGGAACTGAAGACCGGCAAGATCGCATGGCGGCAGCGAGGATTTGCGAAAGCCCAGCTTCTGTGGGCCGACGGCAAGATAATCCTCGCCGACGAAGACGGCACGCTCGCCCTGTGCCGGGCGACTCCACAGAAGTTCGAGGTGTTGTCGCAGGTATCGCTGCTCCAGAACATAGCCTGGACCCCACCGACACTGGTGGGAACGCATCTCTATCTGCGCGATCGCAAGACCATCATGGCGCTCGATTTGGGAAAGTGAGGACCGTCGTCCTTGTCGACGGTGCGAGTCAGTTCAAACCGGGTCCCGCGTCGAGTCCTGCCGCGCCTACCATCCCTACCAGGGTGATGAAAACCTGGAGCAGATCGCTTCCTGCGGTCGCGGCTCAGAATCGGCGGCACGTAAAACCAATTACTTACCGAGCCGCGACCGCAGGAAGCGATTCTACAGTCCCTTTTTAGCATCCTGCTAATTCGACGCAGCCTTCTCCGCGCGATCCACCACCAGAATCTCCACCGGCCCCTTCTGCGGCTCCAGTTTCAACCCGAGCTGTTCCTGAATCGCGGCCAGAAGCGAACTGCCGGGCTCGGCCCCCGCTGTCCCGCCCGATCCCGGCTCGGTGAGCTGCAATTCGTCCGGCGCCCAATCCAGCTTGAAGTCGTACACTCCCGCGAGCCCCGTTTGATCCACTACCGCGCGGCCCAATACCCACGACAACGTTTCCACCAGTTGCGAAACCGGCGCCCTCCTGCCGGTAATCATCTTCCGACTACGGATGTTCACCTCCGGCCCGCCGTCGGCCTTCACTTCGGTCAGCTTCGACCCGCCCTTTCCCGCCACTAGCAGATACCTCGGCTGCTGCTTCGTCTCCCAATGAAACGCCGTCTGGAATCGATCCGCCAGCACCGGCCGCAGCAGTTCCAACAACTGGTGCTCCGTCAGGTTCGGGCTCCCTTCCGCCTTGGCCACGATGTCCCAGGGGTCGCTGTCCATCCACTTCGGCCCTCCGGAAACCTGAAAATCCTGCACATGATAAGCTGCGGCCAGCAGCCGTTTCAGCGTGCAGTTTTTCATGGTCAGCCGGCCTCCCGGACTGGGGACGATCGAGAATCCTCGCTGCCCCGGCGCCGAAGGCTTGATCGAGGCCACCTCAAACCCCGTCTGCGCGAATGCAATCGAGATGATCACCGCCAGAAAACCTGTCCTCATAATGTTTATTACGGCGAACCTGCCCGAACGTCCCGATTGCCCATGAGACTTTTCAACTCTATAAGGAATATAATCTTACTAAGGCTTGTAATGACCCGGAATTCGAAGTATCTCGTTCTGGCCGCCGCCCTGCTTCAGTCCGGCCTGGCGATGGCTGCGGTCGATACCGCGGGGTTCGAAAAGAACGTCAAGCCGATTCTGAAAAACACCTGTTCCGGTTGCCACAACGCGACGGTAACGTCGGGTGGAGTAAACCTGGTGCCTTACATGGAGGCGTCGACGGTTGCGGAGGATCGGCCGTCATGGGACAAGATCCTCGAAAAGATTGAATCGGGCGAGATGCCGCCGAAGGGTTTTCCCCGTCCTCCGCAGGCGCAGGTCGCCTCGTTGACGAAGTTCATCCACGGCGAGTTTGACAAAGCCGACGCGCTTATAAAACCGGATCCGGGCCGCGTGACGGCGCGACGCCTCAATCGCAACGAGTACAAGAACACCATTCGCGATCTTCTCGCCGTCGATTTTCGGGCCGACAAAGATTTCCCCACCGACGATTCCGGTTACGGGTTCGACAATATCGGCGACATTCTGACCATTTCGCCGGTATTAATGGAAAAATACATGAGCGCGGCCGAGACCATCGCGTCGCGCGCCATGGGTGCCGATCCTCTGCCGAAGAAGCCTCTCGAGGCCGCCTACGATAAGAATCGTGCGCTCCGGAGGCTGGATTTCAGCACCGTGGAAGCGTCGCACCGGGTGGATTTCGACGGCGAATACATCATCCGCTTTGGATTCCCAGGCGAGCGCGCCGCCGACGCCAAGCCGGTAAAAATGAACTTCTGGATGGACGGGCAGGTGATCGGCACGCTGGACGTCGAGACGAAGCCTTCCAAGCTGGTCTACTTCAATCCGTTCTCCGACGGCGAAATGCGCGTCTATTTGCCGGAAGGCGATCACGTTTTCCGCGCGGCATTCCTGGACGACGATTTTGTGAAGAACGTCGATCCCAAGGACGCATACAACGACAAGAAGAACAAGTTCATCGGTTCGATTACGTTCGTCGGCCCGTTTCCCTCAAAGGTCGAGAAGGCGAGCCGTAAAAAAATCCTGATCTGCGATCCGGCTTCGGGCCAGGCGTGCGTGGAAAAGATCGTCGCCAATCTGGCGCACCATGCCTACCGCCGTCCGGTGACGAAGCAGGAAGTCGCGTCGCTGATGAAATTCGTCGCGATGGCGAAATCGTCGAAGCAATCGACGGAGCAGGGCATTCAACTGGCGCTCGAAGCGATGCTGGTTTCGCCCGCGTTCCTGTTCCGCATCGAGCGCGATCCGAATCCTCTCGACGCGGAAAAAGCGCATCGTATTTCGGATCCGGAACTCGCGACCCGGCTCAGCTACTTCCTGTGGAGCTCGATGCCCGACGACGAATTGCTAACGCTCGCCGAAGCGGGAAAACTCAAAGACCCTGCGACCCTCGACGCGCAAGTGAAGCGGATGATGACCGATAAGAAGGCCGCCGCCTTCGCGGACAACTTCGCGGGCCAATGGCTGGAGATCCGCAATCTCGATTCCATCACGCCCGATCCGCAGAAGTTCAAAGCCTGGACCCCGCAGCTTAAAGACGAGATGCGGACCGAAACCAACACGTTCTTCGAGCATATCCTGAGCGAGAATCGGCCGATTTCGGAGTTCATCGACGCGAAGTACACGTTTCTGAACGAAGATCTCGCCAAGTTTTACGGGATCGCGGGTGTGAAGGGTCCGGACTTCCGTCGAGTCGACCTGACCACGGACCAGCGCGGCGGAGTCCTCTCGCAAGGTAGCGTGCTGGCGGTTTCGAGCTATCCCAGCCGCACCTCGCCCACCATTCGCGGCAAATACGTTTTGAACAACATACTGGGGACCGTCGTTCCGCCTCCTCCGCCCGATACTCCGATGTTTGACGAGTCGAAAATAGGACCCGATTTTTCGATACGCAAACAGATGGAGGAGCACCGCAATAATGCGACGTGTGCGTCGTGCCACAGCAAGATGGACGTGCTCGGATTTGGCCTCGAAAACTACGATGCCATCGGAAAATGGCGCACCATGGACGGCAAGTTTCCAATCGATGTCGGAGGGACGATGCCGAACGGAAAGACGTTCCAAACGCCCGCTGAGATGCGCACCATCCTGCTGGCCAGCATGCCGCAGGTGTCGCGCTGCCTGATCGAGAAGATTATGACCTTTGCGCTGGGCCGAGGCATGCAGACTTACGACAACCGCAGTATCGAGAACATCAATAAAACGCTGGCCGCCGACGGTTACCGCTTTCAGACGCTGATATTCGAGGTGGTGCACAGCCTGCCGTTCCAGTCGCGGCGGGGTGAGACGCCGGTAACCAAACAGATCCCCACGCCGCCTACAAAACCGAAGGAGATTGCAGCGAAATGATCGTCCCCAAGGCCCTTCCGAGACGTACTTTTCTTCGCGGATTAGGCACCGCCGCCATCGGGCTGCCGTTTCTGGACGCGATGGCGCCCGCGCTCCGCGCCAGTTCGGTGCCGGGCAAGGCTCCGGTGCGGATGGCGTTTTTCTACGTCCCCAACGGCCAGATCATGGATTCCTGGAACCCTTCTTATGAGGGCAAGTTCCAGGAGTTGCCGCGCACTCTGAAGGCGCTCGAGCCCTATAAAGACGACATGCTGCAAATCGGCAACCTGACCCACAACACGGGCCGGGCTCTGCTCGACGGCGCGGGCGATCACGGCCGCTGCTGCGGATCGTATCTCACTGGGATTCAGGTGAAGAAGTCGCTGGTCGAGATCAAGAACGGGACTTCGTTCGATCAGATTGTGGCGAACGAGATCGGCAAGCAGACGCGCTTCGCTTCGCTCGAACTGGGCATGGAAGACGCGCGCCAGGCGGGCGATTGCGATTCCGGTTATTCCTGCGCCTACACGAACAACTTGGCCTGGCGCAGCGAAACGCAGCCCATGCCGCCGATTCTCGATCCGCGCGGGCTGTTCGAGAGGCTTTTCGGAAAAGGGCAGCCCATGACGCCCGAGGAGCGCCTGCGCCAGCAGAAATACCGGCGCAGCATTCTCGACTTTGTCACCGAAGACACCCGCAAGCTGGAATCCAATCTCGGGCCGACCGACCGCCGCAAGCTGGACGAGTATCTCTCCTCCATCCGCGAAGTGGAGCGGCAAATTGAACGCGCCGAGAAGGACAACAAGCAGATCGATCCGCACATGGACAAGCCCTACGGCGTGCCGGCCGATTTCGCGGAGCATTTCCGCATGATGTCGAACATGATCGCCATCGCGTTCCAGGCCGACCAGACCCGCATCGTGACTTTCCTGATGACCCGCGAGGGTAGTTCCCGCGCCTATCGCGAGATCGGCATTTCCGACGGGCACCATCCCTGCACGCACCATCGCAACCAGGCCGACCTGATGGAAAAGGTGCGCAAGATCAACGAGTATCACGTTCAGCAGTTCGCCGGCTTCGTGGAAAAAATGAAGAGCACCAAGGAAGGCGACAGCACGCTGCTCGATAACAGCATGCTGGTCTACGGCGCCGGCCTTTCCGATCCGAACGCGCACTTGCACGAGGATCTGCCGACCATTCTTCTTGGCAAGGGCGGAAACAATTTCAAGACCGGCCGCCGCTTGCTGGCGCGCCGCGAAACGCCGATGTGCAATCTCTTCCTGACCATGATGGACCGCATGGGCGTACCCACCGAGCACTTCGGCGATTCGACGGGCCGCCTGGCCGGCCTCGATATGGACGGTCTCGATCTCGGTTGAGATAGCCATGCAATTCGGCAAAGGGAAACCATCGGCGGGCGCATTCTTCGATTCGGATTTCAGCACCATCGACAGCGTGCTGGCGCAGGCGTTATTGCACGGTTTGCAGGGCAAGAACGATTGCCGCGTCGCGATCGTGACCATGAGCCGTCCCAATCTCGCCGCGGCCGGATTCACCGATATGGTGGAGCGGTATTATCGCGGACCCGCGGGAAATTTCGCGCAAGTGCCCCCGGTTGGCATGCGGACCTCAGGCGACCCCGGCGCCACTTCGCCCGCCTTCACCGAGCCTTTCGCGCTGAAGAAAGCGGATGGGACTCCGCTCTACATCAACCACGTGAAACTCGTCCGCGACACCGGCGATCCCAACACGCTGGTCCGGAATTATCTGGAAGCGCAGTACGACAAGAACGGATTCTTCATTCTCGCCGGCCCGGCCACGAACCTGGCCGCGGCACTGGACTTTCGCGGAACGAAGGAACTGATCGCGACGAAGACGAATTATCTTGTCGCCGCGTGCAACATCGAAGCCGACGTTGCGTCTGCCAAAAAAGTTTTCGCCGAATGGCCGACCCCGATTTATTGGGTGGACGCCGCGATCCCGTTCCCCGGCGCCAGCATCGAAAAGGATTTCGTCGCCGCAAATCCCGACAATCCCATGATTGCCGCGTATCGAGCCTGGAAACCGATCCCTTCCGACGCGCCCGCCCCTGCCATGGTCGCGACCTTGTACGCGGCGCGCCCTAAGGAAGGGTATTTTAAGGTGTCCGATCCGGGAACGATCGCGATTCAGAACGATGGCCATTCCGCGTTCACTCCTTCACCTCAGGGCAAGCATTATCGTTTGACTGCCGATCCGGAAAAGCGCGATAAAGTAGTGCAAACCTGGGTGGAACTGGCCAGCGCAAAGCCTGTTTTGCCGCAACGATTCCGTCCACCCGCCGCCGACGATAAGAAAGACGAGAAGAAATAGTCCGCATGCTGACGCATGGCGGTTCAACCAACCGCGACCGTCAGGGAGCGGACAGACGCGAAACATTGCGTCTGGGAGAGATTGCTAGTGGTCTGCGTCGCAAATTCTGAACGGTAACGCTCTAACGCGCAAAAGGGGGACTGGCTCGAATTTCGCCGGTTTTGCGAAACTTCGTGCCTGTACCCCTTTTGCCCCGTCCCGAATCATACTGTTCGAAATGAGCGACGCACTACACTAGTTAACCAGCGCCTGATAAACCATTGTCCGCGTCTGCCGCCAGATCATCCCATTCGCGCCCTGCGGCGATTGAACCATCATCACCGCTACCAGCTTCTCTTTCGGATCCACCCAGAACAGCGTGCCCGTGATCCCTCCCCAGGAAAAATCGCCGACGGATCCAGGCTCAGGATTGCGCCCCGCATCCACGCGAACCGCGAAGCCTAGCCCAAAGCTGGTGCCCATTTCGGGCGTCGGACCGAACGGCCCCAGCGCCATCGCGACCGGCGTGTGCCGTTCGACGTTGGCCGGAAGCTGATCGGAGGTCATCAGCGCGATGGTCTTGGGCCCCAGAATCCGCACTCCTTCAAGCTCCCCTCCATTCAGCAGCATCTGCGAAAATCTCGCGTAGTCACTGGCGGTGGAGAACATGCCGCCGCCGCCCGAAAACAGACCGGGCTTGACGGCTGGATCCGCAAACGGCAGGTTGGATTTTTGATCGGGCGATGCCATCCGCGCCATGGCCTCCGGCTTCACCCAGAATCCGGTATCCTTCATCTTCAGCGGCCCGGTGATGCGCTCCTCGATAAACGCATCAAGATCCTTGCCGCTGGCCACCTCGACCACCCGTCCCAGAACATCGGTCGATACGCTGTATTCCCACGTCTCCCCCGGCTGATGCAGCAAAGGCATGCTGGCTATCGTCTTCACCATCTCGGCCAGCGATTTGGAGTTGAAAATCTCCGCCTTGCGGTACATCTGGTCGATGGCCGAATTTCCGAACAACCCGTAGGTCAGCCCGGACGTGTGCCGCATCAGGTCCTGCACCGTCATCGGCCGTTTGGGGGCCGCGCCCTCCGCGCCCACTTTGACACCCCTGAACTCCGGCAGATACTGCGCCACCGGCGCGCCCAGGTCGAGCTTGTTCTCCTCCACCAGGATCATCGCCGCGACGGTTGTAATCGGCTTCGACATGGACGCGACGCGGAAAATCGAATCCTTCTTCATCGGCGTCTGCGCGGCGCGCTCCTGATAGCCGATCGCATCGTACGTCGCGATCTTCCCGTTGCGCACAATCACCAGCACCGCGCCCGGGATGGTTTTCTTTTCCACGTCGTCCCGGTACGCCTGTCTCGTCTTTTCCAGGCGTTTCGAAGAGAATCCGACCTCCTCCGGGCTCTTCGCCATCGGCAGGGTCTGGGCGAACGCGGTCGCGCACAGGGCGCCGGCCAACAACATGGGGCATCGCGAATGACGGTACATTTGGGTTATTTGGCGGGAGCGTAATCGGTGTCGTACAGGAACACGCTCTCGGTCTTCTCGAGAATTTTTCCGTTGGCCTCGGATTCGGCGGCCACTTTTTTCCATTCCGGATCGCTGCCGAATTCCTTCCACTTGGCGTCGCGCTCCGCACGATCCTTGAACGACAGCATGTAGACCAGCTTGTTCTCCGAGCCGTCTTTCTTATACACCGGGCCCCAGAACCCGACCACCGTCATCCCGTGCTTGGCGAAAATCGCCAGCGTGTGGTCGCGGAACCGCTTATGGACATCCTCGAGGTGACCGGGCGTCGCGTAGTAGGTCCGCAGTTCCAGCAGGCGGCCGCTGGGTTTAAGGGAGGGACTCGGAGCCGCCTCCGGTGCCGGATTCTGAGCGTAGCAAACCAGGCAAAATGCAAACGTGGCGATTTTTGTAGTCATAGACATTGGAGACAATCATACCTCGAATCGCAGGCGGCTCTTAATGCCCCGAATGCCCCGGCCGGCCAAACTTCGCATCGTCAATCGGAGCGTTCACCTGAATCTCACTCAACTGAATCGCATCCCGCCCATCCAGCCACGCGAAGGTCATATGAAACGGCATCTTGATTCCGCCCACGTCCCGATAATCGGAGTAATCGATCTGCGTCGGAACCCGCCCGATCTGCGTCTTGCCATACCGAACCACCCGCAACAGCAGTCCCGATTGCTGGTCGAAGTACAAAGTCGCCAGCATCCCGCGAGGACCCGTGCCCTGGACAACGTTCACCGCGCGATCCTGCCCCAGCCCGCCCTTAGAATCCGTAACCGTAGCCGTCTGGCTCGACGGTCCCGGAAGATCGCTGATCGTGACGGGTAAACTCACTCGCAAATTGCTCAGGATTTGCTTAATTTGTCCCGGAAACCCGAGTTCCGCGTCCAGCAGTGCTCCATCCAGCTCCACACCCGACAACTGGTAATCGGTCAACACCGCCAGCGGAGTCATCATCCAACCGATATGTCCGTTAAACGCTCGTACCTCGTCTCCGCGCCCCGTCGACGCGTCAAACTGGATCTGCATGGTGCGCTGATTCGGATACTTCGCGTAGATGTGGACATGCCCGCCGCCCCCGAAACCTCCAAACCCAACGCTGGTGCCCGTCGCGATATAGCTCTTCAGCCCGGCCAGCTTCTGCTCGCCGCCGATCGCTTCGAGATACTTGTTGATAATTTCGTCTGGTTTAGGCTGCCCCGGCATCTGGACCAGAGCGTCATCCATCTCCAGGGATGCCTGGCCATACACGACTTCCATCGCCGGCGTGGTAGACGGTTTGTCGCGTCCATGATGACAGCTCCAGCACGTCACCACCTGCCGGCCTTGAAAATTGTCCCGATTGATCGCCGCAACCATCGTCACCATTTTGCGCGCGATAATTTTCTTCCCGTTATCGGCCGCCCAATTCACTTTTTCCGTCCCCGCCCCGATATGACACTCCGAACAGTCATAGCCGACGGCCGCCGACATCAGCCCCATGGTTCCCATGAAATCGTCCACGGGAATCCCTTTCAGTACTTGCACGTTCTTGAAAACCTGATCCGCGGTCTGCGCTTTCTCTTGCGCGGTTAAAATCACTCCGGCCATCAACACCACGGCCGCAACCCCTACCGACCAGAGCCTCATCCTTTTGATAGTCACTATTTTTTCCCCATCCTTAATGTGGGGCGGGCTATAAGCCGGCAGCCGCCCTCCGGGCGGCTCTGGTTTTCAGCAAAGACAAGCCTGCTGGAAGCAGGCTCCCGGCTGATAGCCCGCCCCACAAGGCAGTTTTCACACAGACTCGTAAGCATGCGGCCAATCGCGATTATTTCTTTTCCTTCGCCTCGTCGGCCTTGCGCGCCCCGCCCAGAATGTCGGTCATCGCGTAATTGCCCTCGTGGCAGGCGTATTCGTAGATCGGGCCCTTGGTCGCCACGAACGGATACTCCACCGTCCAAGGTTTGGAAAACGTCGTCGGATCCTCGACCGTCGCGTGGTACAAAATGTTGTTCTGGTCGACACGCGTAAATCGCTCAATCACGTGCAGATTCTCAGACGAGCCGCGTAAGCGCACCTGACTGTTGAAGTTTGTCGTGTCGACCACCAGCGTGTCGCCTTCCCAATGTCCAATCGAATCGCCCAGCCATTGCCGGACGCTCGACGGCGCGTGCGTTGCGTTCATGCGGCCGTTCATCCGAATGATGCGCGCGTCATGCACCATCTCGACCAGGATCAACACAGTGTCGGGCGTCTGCACAATCTGGTAGTTGTTGTTGTAAAGCACCGGCAGCATTACCGGGCCCGATGAGTTGCCAAACGACAATAGGCATCGCTCGCCGATCGGACGGTCTTTCACGCTATCAAACCTGTTAAAATTCCGCATCATCGCCTGATTG
>Ga0210394_10006293_pt1 | contig 12888 bp, 18 predicted proteins | sample IncBWC12MmetaG_FD_160121 | JGI IMG/M metagenome (GOLD analysis project Ga0210394, IMG submission 160121) | Forest soil microbial communities from Barre Woods Harvard Forest LTER site, Petersham, Massachusetts, United States - Inc-BW-C-12-M | ecosystem: Environmental > Terrestrial > Soil >... | reverse complement strand
AATAAAATAAGTAATTACAATAAAAATGGATATGCTAAATTATGAATTATAAAAGTTGCTTTTGAATTTATTAAAATATGAATAGTTAAATTATTAATAAAGTAATTTATATTTTTGGATATTCTTAACATATATCTCAAATGGATATACTAAGTACTTTTTTTTATAGAAAACTTTTTATAAAAACTCGATTTTCAAACTATAAAATAATTACCTTTTTATGTATTTACTATATCCATTTTTATATATCTTGGGTAATTTTGTTCTTTTTAATGTTTAGTATATCTGATTTTATTAAAGTTACCTTTAATAAGCTATTAGATATGCTTAATATATACTACTATATGGCTCCTTATCCTTTTATTAAGGGAAGGTAGAGAGGAATAATATGTTGGCTAATTATATGAATAGAATATGGTAGACATTAAACAAATACTAAATAAATATGCAGATATAGCATTATCTGATAAGGAAGTACTGAAGTTGATTAATGGTAGAGCAAATTTGATTCTTTATCCAGATCTTCATAAATATACATCAATTGATCAAATATTAGAGCCATATGGTGCATGTATATTATTATATGAAGCAAAACCAAGATATGGTCATTGGTGTTGTATATTTAAGGTAAATGATAGATTATTGGAATATTTTAATCCTTATGGTGGATTTCATGAAGGATTTCCAGATGAAAGTTTAGAATATATACCAATGGATTTTAGATTGAAATCGCATCAATATTATCCATATTTATCTATGCTCATGTACAATTCACCTTATCAACTATCATACAATGAATATCCATTCCAAAAACATAATCAAAATATCAAGACTTGTGGGCGATGGTGTGCAATAAGAATTGTATTTAAAAATTATTCTTTGAATGAATTCAGTGATTTGATTAAATTTCTTAAGAAAAAACTGAATATTAATTCAGATCAGTTGGTTACATTATTGACAATGTATATTAATAAATAAATATATAATATATTGTAATTATATATTTATCAATGTCATATTCAACATTATCGCAAGTTGGAGATAATATTTATGTAAATGTATCATTTAATCATGATGATAGTCAAGGAAATCAACCTACACCAGCTGAATATATAGTAACTAAAACTCTACCTATCCTTTCAAAATGTGATGATTACTATTGTAGTGTAATTAGATTTGATATTCCATTAAATTCAACTCCATTATTTATTATGCCAATAGTACCCAATCAACCAGATGCTGATTTAACACCATTAATAATTGGTATAACTTATTTAGGTGTTAATTTTCCTGTTAATATTGAATATATACCTGATAATATATTAACAGCTCCGTTACAAAATCAACCTGCACAAGTTATAACTCCTTATTATTTTGTTTTTTCATTCCAAAATTTAATTAATGCAATTAATTTAGCATTAGCAGAAGCAGTTTCATTATCTGGAGTTAAAGCTGTTTTAGATGCTATACCTGCAAAAACTCCATGGTTTTATTTAGATCCGACAACTAAATTAATAAGTTTAGTTGTTCCAACATTATTTACTAATCCTGCAGCAGTTCCTGGTAAACCATTAATATACATGAATGCACAATTAAGTACTTATTTAGAGGCATTTCAAAAAAGTCAAGTTGGATATAATCAACCTCAAGGTCATGATTTTGTATTTATTTTAGATTTTCCATCATTTCCAGCACCACCATTTCCATCATCAAATCCTTATCCTCAATCTGATAAAGCATTCTTTCCTATTCCAGTTGGTGGTCCAGATCCAGCAGGAGTTTATACATATTATAAATTCACTCAAGAATATTCAACATTACAACTTTGGTCATCATTAAGAAAAATACTTATTACAACAAACTCCATTCCAATTATAAGTGAATATACTCCAACTGGTAACTCAGGTATATCATCTACATTACCCATTATTACAGATTTTGTTCCACAAATTGAAATAGCAGGTCAAAGTAGATCAATTGCTTTTTATACACCAACATCTCAATATAGATTAGTTGATTTGAAAAGTTCGGAACAATTAAATACTATTGATTTAAAAATATATTGGCAAGATGATCAATCAAATATTTATCCATTATTAATTTCGGTTTTTCAACAAGCAAATATAAAGCTTGTATTTGTTAAAAAATCTTTGTATAAAGGTGGCCTTAATCTTTTAAAATAGTATAATAATTCTGATTGATTCAATAAAAATTATTATTTAATTTTCTTTGGTATTAATATATTGAAGTATGAGTCTATCTTATAGTGCTTTAAATCCAGTTCTCGTAAGAGATCCTATAACAATGCCAGAATCAACGAGAGATTATGCAATTTTAAAAGGTGGAAATCAAGTTACATGGAAAAAATATACAACCACATCAATTTCAAATTCTGCTATAACATGGAGTTGTCCACCTCCATCAGGTAATGTCTTTGTGGATCGTAAACAATATGTTTTATTACCAGTGCGTCTCATTTTTACTGCGCCAGGAGAACTCTTAAATTCCGTTTTACAACCTGGAAATGATGCACCAAGAGCATTTCCCTTAAGTGGATCTATAGAAACATTACAATCCGCAGTTAATGGGCAATCATTTTCAATATTTATTTCTGATATGGTTCATGCTCTCACTCATTTTAATACTGATATTAAACTTCATAATAAAGATTATTCATTGACACCAACTTATTATGATCAAACTCAATCATATGCTGATCTTGCTTCAGGTAATGTAAGAAATCCTCTTGGCGGTTATCAAAATGGAATAGATCATACACCTATGCAACGTGGTGGATTTCCTTTCACTATTGTTGTAAATACTGCAAATCTAGCAGTTGTTGATATGGTAATATGTGAACCATTATTCCTTTCTCCATATTATTGGGGATGTGGTGATGCTGGTGGTTTTTATAATGTAACTACTATGGATTTCAATCTTACATTTTTATCGAATGCAAACAGATTTTGGTCCCACAATGCAGTTGTAGGAAGTAATCCTATCACAAGTATTCAAGCTGTATTTACCAATTTTACCAATGCTAATCCTGCGCCATTTACTTATACTGATAATCAGCCACTTATGTTATTTAAATATATTACTCCTGATGAAACACAGGTACTATCTCCAAATATGCCGTTGACTTATCCATATTTTGACGTTCAGCGTTACCCTCTAGATTTCTCAGCAGCTGTAACTCCTGGTGCAGCTAATTCTAGTGGGCAAATAAATAGTAACAACCTACAACTTAATTCCATACCACGCATGATGTATATTTATGCTAGAACTAGAAATCAAGATCTTTATGCTACTGGTGTTGCTCCTGTTGGTGCTAATTTAACGGATACTTATTTAGCTTTAGAAAATGTCAATATTACATTTGCAAATTATACCGGTTTATTGAGTTCTTGCGATAAAGCTCAATTGTATCAAATATCAACTAAGAATGGTTGTGGTATGAATTGGACTCAATGGTCTGGAGAAAGAGAAAATGATCCTGCAGCTTGGGCTACTCCAGTTGCTCAATATGGAACTATTGGAAGTGTCTTAGCTGTTGAATTTGCTACAGATTTAGGATTACCATCAGATATGTGTCCAGGTCTTCAAGGTCAGTTCCAATTGCAAGTAAATGCACAATTTAGAAATACATCAAATGCAAATATAAATGCAACTTTATTCATTATTATTGTATCTGAAGGTAGCTTTACCATTCCTGGTCTTAATTCTGCTACTCGCCAACTTGGAGTTATTACAAAATCTGATATCCTTAATGCAAAATCAAAACCTGGTGTAACATATGATCAAATTCAAGAATCTCAATATGGAGGATCTGGAAACTTTTTAAGTAATTTGAAAGATTTCGGCTCTAAAATCAATAATTTCTTGAAAGAAAGTAAAATAATTAGTACAATAGCTAGTGCAATACCTATTCCTGGTGTACCAATATTAGGTAATATAGCAAGAAATCTTGGTTATGGTAATGAAGGTTATGGTCATGAAGGAGAAGGAAGACGTCATTATATGGATCGTGGAGGTATTGTAATTGAACCATCTCAATATCATGATTATGGATGTGGTGAGGGAGTTATGGCAGGAGAAGGAGTTACAGTTGGAGGTCGTAGATTGACTAGAGATGAATTAAAACATAAACTCAATAGATTATATTAATTTAATCAAAATTTAATTAAATTAATAAAAACCAAAAATAAATTCAATACCATCACCCAATTTCTTTGTTCTTAATCGATTAAAAATATTTGGATCTCTTAAACGAAATCTTATTCTATTCTTTGTTTCATGAGGTAATTTAGTTGGTTTAAATCCATGTTTGTATACCCATTTTATTGAATCATCAATTGACCAATATTTTTTATCAAATAATATTGCTTGTATTGAAGCCATATATTATAGTTAATATTATTAATCATTCCAATATATAATTAATGTCGCATCTGGTTCAATAGTCACTCTATTCTTTATTTCTTTTGTTTTCTTCATTCCTCTAATATATGCTTGTTTCCTCCAGATTTTTTTATTTAAATCTTTAATTTCATTATCCAATTTATTATTTTCATTAATTAATTTTTTTATTTCATATATTTCTTGTTGAGCATCAGTTTTCTCTACAGTATCATGATATTTGTACCATTTATGTTTGTTTTTGTAATAATACAATAAACTTCTTTCATTTAATTTTTCTTTGTTCTTCTTGTAGAATTCTTTCTGCTTCTTCAATATTTCTTCTCTATGTAATTGATAATATGTTAATTGTTGTTCATGTTCTTTCATTTACAATTAGATTATATTTTTCAACCCAAAGTGCGTTTGAATTTTTTAAAAAAATATATAGGTAATTTTTAGTAATTATGTCTAAGTGTGAAAAAGGTTGTTGTAAGCACAAGTTTGTCCAAGGAAAGAAGAAGGGTACTTTCTGTAACAAGCCATGCAGAAATGATAATCGTTGTAAGATGCATAAGAAAAATAATATAGAGAGAAGAAAAGAATACTACAAAGAAGTAAAGCAGGATAAAGTTGTAACATTATATGATACAGTAAAACAATCCCTTAAAAAAGGGGAAGAAGTTAATTTAGATAAATTTATTTATAAAAAAGATGCAATTAAAGCAGATGGAATCAAAAATTTTAGAAGATTAGTTGGTATTTATATATTTTTAGGTAAAATGACAGTGGAAGAAGCATTTGATAGATATGATAAAAAACTGAATAAACGTTTATATTACATTGCAGAACAAGAAGCAAAAAAGATTGAAGATGAAGATGAAGAAGCGAAACTAAGATATGATTATAATTCTACCGATTCTGATGATTCAGATGTTTCAGATGATTTATTTGATAATTCAGGTCCTCATCAATATTCATACAAAAGAAGGTATGAACATTTTGTTTCTATCTATCGTAGTCAATTTCCATTAGTATACATAGAATATAATGGTAATAAACAAAGAGCAAAAAAATTATTAGTTAAGTATGAGAACAAAAAGAAGGATTATGATAATAAATATAATATGTATGAAAATATAATTAAATTAATAAAAAAGAAGAAACAAAAGGATGAAGATATTGTAGAAGTCTAATATAATTTAAATATCATTATTTTATATTATGGCACATTCACAAGAACACATTGATGGTATTACAATTAAATACAAAAAGGATAAGAATAAATGCAAAAACAATAATTGCTTTACATTGAGGAGTTATGGATTAACAGATGTTGAAGAAGAAGTTGAAATGGTCAAATATTTAGATGAAAATACTGAGGAAGATATTAGTTATTATGATTATGAACATGAAAAAAAATACTATTGTGATTATTGCAGGAATAAAATAACATTCAAATATAATCCATATGAGATATATTACAAATATATAAAATAATATATAATTAATATATAGATAATGTCGCAAGAACAACCATTGGATAATTTAGTATTAAATAAGCTAGATGAATTATATTTAACAATTGATACTTTAACTGAACAAGAATTGGATAAAATAATAAAATATATTGAAGACCAAAGACTGATTGTTAATGTATTAGAGAGAAGAAAGAGTGCATTGACTAATGAATTAAGGATAGAGCGTATCAAGATGAGAAAAGAATTAAATAGCATGAAGAGTGAATTCAAGAAAAGTTTACTTGATACCAAAAAAAAGAAAGTTGAAATTGAATCAGAAGAATCAATAGAAGATGACCAAGCAAGGGTAGTAAAAAAGAGTACCAAGAAAAAATAATATTATTTAATGTTATAATAAAGTAGCATCTATCTTCTCTTGGCATTTTCTGTGTAGCGCATATATACTATATATGTATTCATAAAAATGGATACATATAAGATAATAATTATTTTTCACAACTGGGACTCTATTAGTGATATAAAAATTTTATTATATACCATAATATTATACAAATGAGTAAGACAGCCAAGAAAAATATTAATCACAAACAAAAAAATATTGTGAAAAATATCCTAGAGGAGAATCTAGATGAAGAAGCTGATATTGATGTTGCACATGGATTTGATAGGGGTATCGATTTTAATACAATCAAAGCAAAACTAATCAAGGAATATGATGATTTAAAAAGTAAATTTTCGGACTTAGACTTTGATGATAAATTTTATGTTAGGAGAAAGAGAATGATATTCCACAAGATGATCTATTGTATTATTGCTTTGATTCAGCTTAGAGGTGGAAGTAGAATATCTGAGGCTGTTAGTGCTTTCAAGAAATTTATTACAACTGGAAATTTTGATAATAAAGTATTAGTTAAGATAGCTAAATCAGAAAGTATCAAATACAAGAAAGAAACTAAGGAACAATTTAAAACTAAAGCCAGATACAGGAAGATGATGTTTCCTTCTGATTGGATAGAAATTAGTGATGAAGAAGATTTGGATTTTTATTCAAAAGTTATACCAAATAAAAAATTACAGAAGAGAGTATTAGATTATTTATTGCAATATTTTGATTGTAATACTCATAGTTTAAGATATGCATTCATTAATCATATGCTTTATGATCAGAAGAAAGAGATGAGTTTAGTTGCGAGATTTGTCGGACATACAAATGTTCAACAATTAGTCACATACACACAACAGAAGCAAACTGATAAGATGTTTGATATGGATATTTAATGTTAACTATAATATATACTATGGATGACAAGATTGATTTCGAAGATTCTATTAGGAAATATATGGAAAAATTAAAACAAGATGGTAAACCTTTTTGTAAATCTTGCTTTGATGATCGAAATGTATTAAAGATAGATAATGACTATTATTGCGAAGATTGCTTGTATATGCAAAGATTACTTAGTGAAATTAAAAAAATATAACCAATTATATATTAAGAATGTCAATTTCCGAAATATTTGATCATGGAACACCACATCCATGGGCTAATCTGAGAATCAATAACTTGACAATTGATGGTTCACTTAATATTCCTAATGAATCTGGAACATTATTAATAACATTTGGTGGTGCAATTCCATCAACGACATTTAGTGTTGCATTTCAAAAAATTGGTATGCAAGTTTCATTAAATTTCCCTAATATTCTATCTAACGGAGCTGGGGGAGTTATTGGTCCAATAACAGCTCCTGCTGGTAGTATACCTCCAAATTTAATTCCACAATTTTTAGGAGCGGTACAATATAATATTTTAGTTAAAGTGGAAAATAATAATGTAATTTCACTAAACCCTGGATTATTTGTTATATCTCCAACTGGAACAATAAACATATTTTTGGATACTACATTATCTTCATTTGGAGTAACTAATACAAGAGGATCATTTTCTTTTGTTACTAGTTATGCTTCTGCAACTTAATAAATTTTTAAAATATAATTAAATTGTATATTAAGAATGTCAATTTCAGAAATTTTTGATCATGGTACTCCTCATCCTTGGGCGAACTTGCGTTTTAATAACTTAACACTTGATGGTACATTTATTAATGATAATACACAAAATGTAGGAACATTAGTAGTTCCTTTTTCTGGTCCTATACCAACAACAAATATTAATATTGATTTTTATAAATTCGGGAAAATTGTCATATTGAATATTCCAAATATTATAACAAATGCGGCTGGTGGAACTGCAGGTACAAATATTGTTTCTCCTGCAGGAACAATACCAGCTTTTTTATTGCCTGATTTTGTTGGAGGTGGTGAATTTGATTATCAAATTAGAACTCAAAATGCAGGAGTAACCAATCAATTTTCAGGATTCTTACAATTAGCCAGTAATGGTTCTATAAATATTGTTCAGGATAATCGTGGAGCACCTGGATTTGGTAATACTGGTAATAGAGGAATGTTTGGAACAACAGTATATTATATATCAGCAACTTAATGAAAATTATAAAAATATAATTATATTGTATATTAAGAATGTCAATTTCGGAAATTTTCGATCATGGTACTCCACATCCATGGGCTAATTTAAGATTTAATAACTTAACTCTTGATGGGATATTTATTAATGATAATATAACAAATGCAGGAACATTAGTTGTTCCTTTTTCTGGTCCTATTCCTACAACAAATTTTAATATTGATTTTTATAAATTTGGGAAAATTGTTGTATTAAATATACCAAATATTATGTCATCTGCTGCAGGTGGTACTACTAATACAAATATTGTTTCTCCAGCTGGTAGCATTCCATCATTTTTATTACCTGATTTCGTAGGAGGAACAGAATTAGATTATCAAGTTAGAACTCAAAATCTTAGTCTTCCTTTACAATTTTCAGGATTATTACAACTTAATAATCTTGGTATGATAAATATTATTATGGATAATAGAGGATCTCCTGGTTTTACTAACACTGGTACTAGAGGAATATTTGGTATAACTATATCTTATATATCGGCAACCTAATAAAAAATATTAAAATATAATTTAATTATATATTAATAATATGTCATTATCCGAAATTTTTGATCATGGAGAACCTCACCCTTGGGCTAATTTTAGAATTAATAACTTAACTATTGATGGAGATTTATTAGCAGGAATAGACACTGAATTTAATATAACATTGAGTGGACCTATTCCTACACCAACAGTTTTTTCTATTAATGCAGGTAAAATTGGTAGAATAGCTTCATTATCTTTCCCAATAATGACTGTATCAACACCTGGAGGGACACCTGGACCTTTTTCAGCACCACCAGGTTCTCTACCAGCAGATTTTTTACCAGATTTTTTTGATTTAGTAGAATTAGAATATCCTGTTCGTGTTATAGATGCAGGAGTTAATCCAACCTCACCAGGATTATTAATCATTAGATCATCAGGAGAAATAGATTTATTCTTTGATTTATCTGGAGCTGGGTTTGGCACAGTAGGTCAAAGAGGTATGTATGGTATTAGCATAACATACAAAACAGCAATTTAGAATTAAAAATATAAATTAATTATATACTAAAGAATGTCATTATCTGAAATTTTTAATCATGGAAGTCCACATCCTTGGGCAAATTTAAGACCTAATAATGTGACAGTTGATGGTACATTGCTTTCATCAAATGTAACTAATTTTCCTGTAATTCCAGCTTCACCTCATACAATAACTGTAGGAACTACACCAACTTTTTATCAAAAATTAAGTGGAACTGTAACTTCAAATGCAACGACATTACCAATTGCTAATAATTTAATAATAAATTTTACACCAGGAGTTAACACTGGTTTATATGTAATTTATAAATTAAGTGGAATAACACAAGCATCAGGTGGTACCCATCCAAATACTGTTCCTTATCAATCAGCAGAATATACATTATCTTTTATTTCAGGAGTATTTTCTGCAATTGGCGGTAATCCACGAATTTCAGATACTGCTGCAATGATAATTCAAGGATTTGGAGCAGGAACAGCAGGTTGTTCTTGTGTTCTAAATAATGCAATACCTAATGTAGTATTTTCTGCATTTGATAATAATGGAGGGGATATTGTTAAATGGATTTATACATTTGAAATTTGGTGTATCAATCAATAAAAAATATTGTTATAATATATAATTATGTCAAATTTTGGTGGTCCTTTAAGTTCTTCTAGTAACCAATACGGAGATTCTGTTTCTTCATCATTTTTTTATTATATTACAACCTCTGGAGATACAATGAGAATATCAACTCCTCGAACACCTGCTAGTAGTACTGCTGATGGATTTCCTGGTGAATATTGTTGGGATAGTTCTTATTTTTATATTTGTACTGATGTTAATACATGGCAAAGAATAGCATTAGTACCATTCTAATTTGGATTTTTAACAGAAAGTTTAATATATAATCTATTAAATTTTCTATTATAATATTATAAATGAGCAATCAAGAAATGGCAAATCATTTGCATGATATTTTATCAAGCAAAGCATCTATGGGTATGGGAAGAAGACGAGGTGGATATGGTGAAGGAGAAGTGGAAGATATTATGGAACTTTATGGAAGGGGTGTTTCAGCTGGTGCTCGCAAGAAAAGAAGTGGTAGCAAAACTGCTAGAAAAAGACCTGGAGCGATTAAGTCAAAAAATCCTTGGGTTAATTTCGTTCGTGAATATGCTTATGATAATAATATGTTATATAGAGATGTTCTTAAATCAAAAGCCGCTTGTAGAGAATACCGACAAATACACGGTGCTACTAGAAAACAAGTTCCTTGTGTAAGAAAAAAATATGGAAGCAAAACAGCTAAGAAAAGAGTTGTGAAACATCGTAAAGTTATTAAAAAAAGATGTCCTCCTGGTAAGAGACTTGATAAAACTAGATCATATACTCGCAAATCTGGTAAACATGTAAAAGGATATCAAAGATGCATAGATTAAATTAAATCTTATTTACTTATATAAATGACTTATATCGGTGTTAATCCTCATACTAATATTAAAAGATTTACTGAAGTGAAACCATTAAGCAGTTATCCAGAAGATGCATTAAAAGAAATTAAATTATTATCATTCTCAAGAGATAAAACAGCTCAACCATTTGGTAGTTATATTTATAGAATCCAAAAGTATCCAGGTGATCTAGATCTTGTTGAAGAATTTACTGATTGTTGTAGTGCAAATGATGTTATTACAAAATTTTCAAAAACATTACAAAGGATAGTAAGAAAGATTAATAAAACAAGAGTTCATTATTTCTCTGAAGTTAAAGCTGGATTAGATTATAGATATGATATTGATATTGGAGAAATGGTAGATGGAAATTATTTTCCAAATCCAGAACTATCAAAAATAACTGCAAATATGTTCAGGAAAAAATTATTTACAAAAGAAGAAAATAATATTATCCAATATATTTTATCAAGGGTAGAATCTTTGGGAGCTAATGAATATGATACTATTACATTTATTTTTCGTGAAAGAAGAATATTAAGATGGTCTGATGAAGAAATATTAAAAGGAATTAAGCAATTACCTGCTGGTATATCAATAACTCTAAAACAAGCATTAAGTCATGAAACTCATATTAAAATTGATATGATTACAGAATTAAATGAAAGATTAGTTGAAATTACTAATTTCTTTCAATTGGCTTATGTAACTGAAGAAAATCAAGAATTAAATATAATTAATCTTGATTTGGCGATCAATCATAATATTCCAGTACAATTACCAAAAGAGATAGAAAAATTATATTTCAGTGATATGTTTTATTCACCATTTAAGATGATTAAAAGAATGTATTCATTGGCACGTCATAATCATGATGATGATTTACTCAATAAAGTTATACCATTTGTATCATCAAATACATCATTACTGTATCAAATCAAGAGCGAAATTGATACAATTATTTTAATAATAGAAAGAATGAAAGGGTATCCTAAAAAATTAATTGAAAAAGAATTGAATGATGCAAAATTAAGAATATCAACTGTTTTAGAATTATCAGATGAAGATTTAATACAAATAAATAATATTATTGATGAAATTAATACTACTACTGGAAAATATGATAAAAGAAATAAATTGAAAATTCTAAAAAAATTATTGGTAGCTTATATTAATATGCAAACAATCAATTATTTACAGAAAGTTGGTTTAAATCCTCCTCCTTATAGATATTTACCTGCAAAACATACTTATAATGTTAATCATATTAGAGGTCCTGGAGAAAATCCAATAAATCCTTTTAGTGAATATGAAAATATTATAATGAATTTGGGAGATGTTGTATTAAAATCAGTATCTGAAGTATATGGAGTTGGAGGTGTTAATGTTTATTATCCGGTTAATCATCATTTTCCTAATTTCTTTGAAGATCCAAAAAGTAGTGCAATATTATCACAAAGAATAATATCCAATCCTGGTTTAAATGAAGTACCCGCAATTGATGTTTTAAGAAGAGAATTAATTCAAGAACGAGTACAAGAGGATTTGAAGGCTCAAGCAAATGCACAAATATTAGGTAATGTATTGATGAAAGGAGAAGGTGGAACTAAAATAAGTGCTTGGTGGGCAGCATTTGTTAGACATTATTATGATGATAATAATGAATATCCTCCTATTACATATGATGCTTTCAAAAAATTATTTGCAAAGAGAAAAAAATATAATTACAATCAAATGTTAAATAAAATATTTGATGCTATTGAATTCATACCAGAACGTGCACCTGTTATTAAAATACCACATATTAAATATGTTCCTGAAGAGCAAATTTCTAAACAACATTTGCAAGAGATTCAAGAAAAACATCCAAGTGTATATGAAAAAGAAATTTTACAACCATATGAAATGCAAGAATCTATTCATAAAGATAGATTTGATAGATATTTTGGTGATATTTTATCAAGATGTGAAGGAAGAACTGATAAATTTATTGACCATTTACTTAGTATGAGAG
>Ga0210394_10006292_pt1 | contig 12891 bp, 7 predicted proteins | sample IncBWC12MmetaG_FD_160121 | JGI IMG/M metagenome (GOLD analysis project Ga0210394, IMG submission 160121) | Forest soil microbial communities from Barre Woods Harvard Forest LTER site, Petersham, Massachusetts, United States - Inc-BW-C-12-M | ecosystem: Environmental > Terrestrial > Soil >... | reverse complement strand
CACGCCGCAGAAAGTGACGGGATTTTCAGTGGGCGAAGCGCCGATGACGATTTGCCTGGTGGTGGAGTTTTCAAACAAGTTCACGAGGTTGTATTCGATGAACTGGTACCAGACGCTGAACGACGCGTATGGATTCGTATCGACGCTGAAGCCGGAGGATTACCTGGCGGTGATCGCGTACGACATGCGGCCGGAGATCCTTTCGGATTTTTCGACGGATAGAGGGATGGCGCAGGAGGCGTTGTCGCGGCTGAGGATTCCGGCGTTTTCGGAAGCGAATCTGTATGACACGCTGGTGTTCACGGGCGAGAGGATGCAGGAGATCGAGGGGCGGAAGGCGATTGTGCTGCTGTCGTCGGGCATCGACACGTTCAGCAAGCTGACGTTCGACAAGGCGCGCAGGGCGATTCAGGATAACGGCGTGCCGATTTACGCGATCGGGCTGATGCAGGCGCAGAGGATCATGAGCGAGTCGCGGATGGGGGCGATTCAGAACATGGATTTTCTACAGGCCGACAATCAGATGAAGACGTTCGCGTCGGAGACGGGCGGGCGCGCGTTTTTCCCGCGGTTCGATGGGGAGATGCCGGGGATTTTTCAGGCAGTGCACCAGTCGCTGAGGAACCAGTACACGCTGACGTATCAACCGTCGAATCAGACGAAGGACGGGAAGTTCCGGAGGCTGAAGGTGGAACTGGTGAACGCGGACAATCAGCCGCTGAAGGTGATGGACGAGAAGAACAAGCCGATGAAGGTCCAGATCATCACCAAGGCGGGGTACAAAGCACCGCGAGAAGTGGAATAGAGCGGGACGAAAAATGAGGCGCCTGGGGACGGAGAGGTCAGTCCCCATTTTTCGAGAAGTGGAATAGAGCGAAGTCAAGAACTGAATCTCGCCCTATATCAGGCTGTTACAAATGCGTTGACACGCGGGTTGCGGCTCTGTTAATTTCTCGTTGTCTTCTCACATGCCTGTTCGCAAAATTTCACACACACTGACGCCGGGAACCATTCTCCTGGTGGACGATAACAAGCTGGGTCTGAGCGCTCGCAAGTGCGTGCTGGAGGAATTGGGGCATACGATTTGGACGGCGGCGAACGGCGTGGACGCGCTGGAGCAGTTCGCGAGCCGCAAGTTCGACCTGGTGGTGACGGATTACAAAATGCCGCGCATGGACGGGCTGGAGCTGATTGCGGCGCTGCGCAAGACGTCGCCGGAACTGCCGGTGATTCTGATTTCGGGGTTCGTGGACGCGCTGGGGTTGAGCGAAGAGAATACGGGCGCGGATGTGGTGATTCAGAAGAGCGCGAATGAGGTGTCGCACCTGGTGCGGTCGGTGGCGAGGCTGCTGAGGAGGAAGCCGGTGAAGAAGCCGGCGGGGTCGGAGGGAGCGCAGAGGGTGAAGAGGAAGTCGGTTTAGAAGAGGACGGGGCAAAAAGGGTACAGGCACGAATTTCGCAAAGGCGGCGAAATTCAAGCCAGTCCAAGCCAGTCCCCTTTTTGCGCGATGGTGCTAGCTGAGGAATGTGGTGGGTTTTAGCCAGCCTAGCGAGACGCTGGTCATAACCAGGCCGATACACACGATCACGAAGGCGGATAGGACCGGGATCAGGCGGAAGGCTGGGTGCTGGCTGGTTTTTACGGGGTCGGGCAGGTATTGCTTGGCGTAGATCACCAACATACCGATGGCCATCAGGACTCCGGCGAGGCCCAGGCTGAAGGACACGAGCAGCAGAAGGCCTAAGCCGACGTGGCCTAGCGAGATCGCGATCAGCAGGAGCACCAGGGCCGATGGGCAGGGGACCATGCCGCCACTGGCGCCCAGGGCGATCAGGCTTTTTAGACTTACTTCACCCTCGGGGACGTGGGTGTGGGTGTGTGGGCCGTGATCGTGGTCGTGATGATGATGGTCGTGGGTGTGCGGATGATGGTGGTGGTGGTGATGGTCGTGGGCTCGGGCGTGTTGCAGGGCGCGGAGGCGTTTGTAGAATAGACTTGCGCCGATGAGGACGATGTAGATTCCGGATGCTACTCCTAACCACGTGACCAGTTTTTCGGGCGCCAAGTATTTTGCGAACACGAGCGTCACTAAGCCCAGGATGAAGACACTGATGGTGTGGGTTAGCGTCACCATGCCGCCTAAGAAGGCTGCTTGTTTCATGGTGCCGCGGGAGCCGACCAGATAAGCGGCGACCATCGTTTTTCCGTGGCCGGGGGATTTGGCGTGCAATGCGCCGAAGGCGAAGGCTACGGCGATGCCGATCAACATTACGTTGAAGGGGATATCTTTCTGGCTGAGCATGCGGGAGAGATAATCGCCTCGGGTGACCTCGCCGGGGGCGGGCTTGGGTTTCGGCACAACTTGCTCGGGCGGGGCAACCGGTTGTTCAATAGGCACGATTTTCGTGACGATGAGCGGGGCTTCGACGTGCCAAACGATCGAGGCGCGGAGGTCCTGCGGAGGGGTGAGCGTGGGGTCGGCGGGATATTCGGTTAACGCTTTGCTGCGATCGGCGCCGCTGTGACTGGCTTGGATGATGGGCGTCGAGTCGGATGACGCGATGACGATTTCTTTCCAGCCGGCGCGGTCGGGATAGCTGCGGTCTTCAAAGGCCAGCTTGCCTTGGACGTTATCCAGACGCAGAGAGGTTTCGACGCGGGCGACTTGCATGCCTCCGGCGCCGGGGGACAACTTTATTTTGGTGTTCTGGAGTTTCGGTTGGATGGGCGAGGAGTTCGAGGTGAAGGCTAGCTGCTTGATCCATTCTCCGGCTTGAGTGGTCGCTTTTTCGTCTAGCGTAGCCTGCGGGATTTTGGCGTCGGCGGAGGGGTCCAGGTTCCAGTCGCGCATTAATTGGTAGGTCGGGATTTCGGCGAGGTCGAGGACGTAGGTGACGTTCACCGAATTTTTTTGGACGTCGAAACGGGTGAAGTGGCTGACGCTGAAGTTGCCCATGGGGTGGGCGGTTAGGATGGTCGCGGCGAAGAAGGGGATCAGACGGCGCATTTTACTTGTCTCCGATGATTATACGATGTGGGGGTGCGGGCGGATTTAGGGAGGGGGGCTGTGGACGGGGCAAAAAGGGTACAGGCTTGAATTTCGCAAAGGCGGCGAAATTCAAGCCAGTCCAAGCCAGTCCCCTTTTTGCGCGCTTTTTGCGGAGTTGCGCTAGAATGATCCAGTGCAGCCCGATACCGCATTACAACTCGCTACCTCTCAGCTCAACCGGGTTCGTCAGGAAATTGGAAAAATAATCGTCGGCCAGCAGGATGTGGTCGACGGGGTCCTTATTTGCTTGCTCGCCGGCGGCCATGTGTTGCTTGAAGGCGTTCCCGGATTGGGCAAAACTACCCTTTTACGCACGCTTTCGCGCGTGCTGCATTTGAAATATTCGCGAATTCAGTTTACGCCCGACCTGATGCCGGGCGATATTGTCGGCAGCATGATTATCGACAGCGAGAGCGGGGCCAGGGCGCTTCGTTTCCAGCAAGGGCCGATTTTCACGCACCTCTGTTTGGCCGATGAAATCAATCGCGCGACGCCCAAGACGCAGTCGGCGCTGCTGGAAGCGATGCAGGAACACACGGTCACGATCGGGACGACGACGCATCCATTGGAAGCGCCGTTTCTGGTGATGGCGACGCAGAATCCGATTGAGATGGAAGGAACGTATCCACTGCCGGAGGCGCAGCTCGACCGGTTTTTGATGAAAATTTTAGTCAGGTATCCTTCACGAGAGGATTTGAGCACGATTGTCGAGAGGACCATTCAGAAGGACGAGGTCGAACTCGAAAACGTTCTGGACCGCGACGCGATTCTGGGGCTGCGCGACGTGTGCCACACGGTGCTGGTGGCGCCGCACGTGCAATCGTACGCAATCGACCTGGTGATGGCGACGCAGCCGGGGACGGAACAATCGCACGAGCTGGCGCGGAAGTTTATCCGCTACGGCAGTTCTCCGCGAGGCGCGCAGGCGCTGGTGGAGTGCGGACGGGTGCTGGCGCTGATGAAAGGGCGGCTGCATCTGTCGACCGAGGACGTGGAGACGGTGGCGCCGGCCGTGCTGCGGCACCGGATTATTTTGAATTTCGACGCCCACGCGGACGGGCAAACACCGGAGACGATCCTGAGTCGCATCATTCCGAGCGTGGGCGCGGCAGTTCATAAGTAAGGCGCCGGTTAAGCCTGCGTCGACACGGCTGTCCCGCCGGCCGGGCAACAATAGATGTGAAAAACGGGCGGGATGACTGAGGACGGGGCAAAAAGGGTACAGGCACGAAATTTCGCAAAGGCGGCGAAATTCGAGCCAGTCCCCTTTTTGCGCATTGATGGTGGATGGGGAATGGCACAAAACCTGATTGACCGGGAACTTCTTGAAAAACTGGAGCGGCTGACCATTCATTGGCAGAAGTCGTTGCCGGGACTGGTGGGCGGGCATAATACGTCGCGGTTTGCGGGGGCGGGGCAGGAGTTTCTCGACCATCGGCATTTTCATCAGGGGGATGATTTGCGGGCGGTCAATTGGAGAGCTTATTTAAGGTTGGAGAAGCTCTTTCTGAAGATGTTCCAATTGGAGCCGCGGATTCCGGTGCGGATATTGCTGGACATCAGCAAATCGATGGAGACGGGGAGCGTCTCGAAGTTCGATTACGCGCGGAAACTGGCGGCGGCGATGTGTTATGTGGGGCTGGTTCGGCTGGATTCGATTTGCCTGCAACCGTTTTCCAGCGGGCTGGGCGACGCGTTTCTGGCGAGCGGCGGGCGGCACCGGTTTCAGCAGGCGGCGTTGTTTTTAGCGGGGCTGGAATGCGGCGGGGCGACCAACTTTTTCGGCGCGGCGCGGGATTTTATTTCGAAGTATCCGCAGCGAGGGTTGGTGATCGTGATCTCGGATTTCCTGGACGATGCCGATTGTGAGAAGCCTCTGCAATACCTGAGCGATTTCGGGCATGAGCTGATTTTGACGCAGGTGTGGGCGGAGGAGGATCGGGAGCCGCCTTGGGATGGGGAACTGGAACTGGAAGACGCGGAAACCGGGGTGCACGTGGAACTGGCGTTCGATTCCGGCGCTCGGGCGCAATACACGGCGGCGTTCGACGAGTATGGGCAGCACCTTCGGCGAGTCGCATTACGCAATTCCGGGCGTTACGTGGGGATACCGACCAACGTCCCAATAGAGGATGCATTGTTTGGGCCGTTGGTGCGGAGCGGGGCTCTTGAATAGTTTAAGATTGGGACGCCTTGGGGCAGAGCAGAAGCAGGCATCGAGACGAGTCTCGACGCGGCACGCACGAGTGCGTGCGCCACAATGAAAAAACGGGCGGAATAATTGATGACGGGGCAAAAAGGGTACCCATTTTGCGCAGTGAAGAATGAATTTTCTCAATCTTAGTCTCGGGGAGTTGATGGGGCTGGCGGGGGCGATCTCGGCTGGGGTCGTTGCGCTGTATTTATTGGACCGGTCGAAGAGGCGGCAGGTAGTCGCGACTTTGCGGTTCTGGACGGCGGCGGATTCGCGGACCGAGATGAAGCATCGCAAGCGGATTCAGCAGCCGTGGAGTTTATTGCTGCAACTGCTGAGCCTGCTGTTTTTACTGATCGCGCTGGCCGGGCCAAGGCTGGGGCCGGATGACGCGGGGCGGGATCATGTGGTGATCCTCGATACGTCGGCTTGGATGGGCGCGCGGTCGGGACGAACGATTTTAATGGATGAAGCTCGGGCGGCGGCGCGGGCTTATGTGAAGGCACTGCCATCGCGGGATCGGGTCATGATTGTGCGGGCGGATGCGCTGGCTACGCCGGTGACGGCGTTCGAATCGGACAGACAGGTTTTGGACGAGGCGATCGGAAGGTCGCAGCCGGGGGCTTCGGTACTGAATCTTTCGCAAGCATTGGAATTTGCGCAGAGGGCTCAGAAATTGCAGACGCAGCACGCGGGGGAGATTGTGTTCGCGGGTGCGGCTCGGGTTCCGGAGGATGAGGCGGGGCTGAGCGCTGTGCCTGCGAATCTGCGCGTGTTACAGGTGAATGGGGCGCAGGAAAATGTCGGGCTGCGGAAGATCGGGCTCAGAAGATCGACGAGTGTCGCGGATACGTGGGACATTTTCGTGTCGCTGCGGAACTACGGATTGAAGGCGCGCGATGTGAGGCTGGAGTTGCAGTTCGGCGGTGCGCCGGCGGGGTCGCGAAGTTTTTCGTTGAAGCCGGGCGAGGAGCAGCAGGCGACGTTCGCTTATAAGACGCATGCGGCGGGGTACCTGGAGGCTCGGCTGAATTCGCGGGATGCGTTTCCGCAGGACGATCGGGCGGTGGTGGAGATGCCTTCGGAGAAGCCTTTGCGGGTGGTGGTGTATTCGAATGAGCCGGCGCTGTTGAAACCGCTGATATCGATGGTGGGGCAGGTGGACGCGGTGTTTGAATCGCCCTTGAAGTACGATGCGAAAGTTAAAGCGGACATTGTGGTGCTGGACAGATTCGCGCCTCCGGTGCGTCCTGCGGTGAGTTCGATATGGATTGAGCCTCCGGCTGCGGGGTCGCCGATCGCGGTGAAAGGCACGAAGACGTCGGTGAAGCTGGAATCGTGGAGGACGGATACGCCGCTGGGGGCGGGGCTGCGGACTAAGGACGTGCTGCTCCAGTCGGCGGAGATTCTTGCGCCGGCGGCGGGGGATATTTCGGTGGCGGAGTCGGCGGAGGGACCGCTGATTGTTGCTCGCGCGGGTTCGCCGAAAATCGTGGTTCTGGGATTTCATCCGGTGAAATCGTCGATGAAGTATGAACTGGCGACACCGCTGCTGATCGCGAATACTTTGCGGTGGATTGCGCCGGATGTATTCAGGAGTCGCGAGGTGCAGGCGGGGACGGTGGGGACGGTGACGGTGGCGGTGGAGAAGGGGACGGACGCGGCTGCGGTCAAGGTTGTTACGGAAGATGGCCGGCCGCTGCCTTTTACGATTGAAGATAATGCTCTGCGATTTTTTTCGGGTGCGCCGGGGACGGTGCGGGTGTTGACGGGATCACGCGAAGTTGTGTATTCGTTGACGCTTCCGGATGTGGGTGAGTCTTTGTGGAGGGCGCCGGCTACGGTGCATCGCGGGATTCCTCGCGCTGTGGGGAATTCGGTTTCTACTACCGATATTTGGCCTTGGTTTGCGGTGTTGGGAGCGGTGGGGTTGTTGCTCGATTGGTTGTTGTTTGGGAGGAGCAGAGCCTATCGATTGAGGGCGGCGAAGAGTGTCGTGGGGTCGATTTGGAGGAAGGCTTCGTGAGGTTGGATTGTGGACGGGGCAAAAAGGGTACAGGCACGAAATTTCGCAAAGGCGGCGAAAATTCGAGCCAGTCCCCTTTTTGCGCGTTGGTGGTTTATGACGTTTGAACGGAGTTGGGTGCTGCTCGTCGCTTGGCTGCCGGTGGCTTGGGCGATTTTTGAGTGGCGCCGGACTACTCGGCATTTGGCGCTGGTGCTGAAGGCGCTGTCGTTTGTCGCGGTGCTGCTGGCACTGGCGGAGCCGCATCTGGCTACTACTGAGACGAAAGTCGCGCTGGCGGTGCTGGTGGATACTTCGGCTAGCGTGTCGGCGGCGGATTTGGAGAGGGCTTCGGGACTGGCCAAGGCTATTAATGATGAGCGGGGACGGCATTGGGTTAGGGTGATTCCGTTTGCTCGGTCGACGCAAACGCTGGAGGGGAATTTACGGTTGACTGCGGGGGAAGCGGGTCGGGCTACGGATCTGGAAGGGGCGGTGCGGGAGGCTGTCGCGTCGCTGCCGGCGGGGATGGTGCCTCGGGTGGCGCTGATTTCGGACGGCAAGGAAAACAAGGGCAGCATCGCGCGGGCGGCTTGGCAGGCGCAGCAATTGGGGATCGCGATCGACACGTTTGAATTGAAGGGCCGGCCGAAGCCGGCGTTGCGGTTGGAATCGATTTCGGTGCCGTCGCTGGCGTTCACGGGCGAACAATTTCCGATCGACGTGGTGGTTTCGGCTCCTAAAGCGGAAACGGCGGAAGTGGAGATGGCGGCCGAGGGGCATGCGCTGGGAAAGACCAACGTGCAGTTGCAGGCGGGCGAGAATCAGGTGCGGCTGCATGCGGCGCTGAATACTCCGGGGGCGCTGGATTTGTCCATTTCAATTAAACCCGCGATACGGAGTGGGGGAGAAAGCGAAGTTCGGTACGATCAGGCGGTGATGCTGCGAAGGCCGAAGATCCTTTATGTATCGCAGGACGCGGGGACGGTGGATTCGCATTTGCCGGCGACGCTAGCCGCGGCGCAGTTCGATATCGACCGGGTGAACGATTTTACCAGCGGGGATTTGACGCCGTATCAACTGGTCATTTTTAACAACTGGGATTTGGAGGCAATTGCGCCATCGCGGAAAGACGAGTTGGAGAAGTACGTCAAGCAGGGCGGCGGGTTGCTGGTGATCGGCGGGGAGCGGAACGTTTACTCGGAGGGGAAGAAGACCGAGGATGCGCTGGACCGTGCGCTTCCGGCGAAGCTGGCGCCTCCGAGATCGCCCGAGGGGACGGCGGTGGTTTTGATTATCGATAAATCGTCGTCGATGGAGGGGCGGAAGATTGAGCTGGCGCGGCTGGCGGCGATCGGCGTGGTGGACAACCTGCGGCCGATCGACATGGTGGGCGTGCTGATTTTCGACAACTCGTTTCAATGGGCAGTGCCGATGCGGAGGGCCGAGGATCGGGCGCTGATTAAGAGACTGATTTCGGGGATCACGCCGGACGGGGGCACGCAGATTTCGCCGGCTTTGAATGAGGCGTTCCGGAGGATACTGCCGTCGAATGCGACGTTCAAACATATTGTGCTGTTGACGGATGGAATTTCGGAGGAAGGCGATAGCCTGGATCTTTCGCGCGAGGCGCTGCTGAAGAAAGTCACGATTTCGACGGTCGGGCTGGGGCAGGATGTGAATCGCGCGTATTTGGAAAAAGTCGCGCAGTACGCGGGCGGGAAATCGTACTTTTTGAATGAGCCGGCGGGGTTGGAACAGATTCTGTTACGCGATGTGATGGAGCATACGGGGTCGACCGCGGTGGAGAAGCCGCTGGTGCCGGAGATCGCGCGGCACGCGGAGATTCTGGACGGGACGGGGATTGAGACGGCTCCGGCGCTGAAGGGGTATGTGAAGTTTATCGCCAAGCCGACGGCGGAGACAATTCTTTCGATCGACAAGAAAGATCCGTTGTTGTCGCGGTGGCAGTACGGGCTGGGAAGGTCGGCTGTGTTCGCGTCGGACGCGAAGGCGCGGTGGGCGGCGGATTGGATTACTTGGAAGGGATATGACAAATTCTGGACCAATTTGAGTCGCGACTTGTTGCCGCATGCGCAGGCGGGCGAGGCGTCGATTGATTTCGATAGCGCGAATGGGGATTTGGTGGTCGAGTATCGATTGGGTAGGGATGTGGCGGAGCCCTCGCCGATTCCCGGGATATTTGTTTTTGGGCCGGATGGGTTTCAGCAGCCGATTGCGATTAAGAAGATCGCGTCGGGGGTGTTTCGGGGGCGGGTGCAGATTGGGGCTCGGCAGGGGCTGTTTCGGGTGAGGCCGCTGGTGGAGTCGAGGGCGTTTCCGGAGGCTGGGCTTTATAGACCAGAAGCCGAATTGGCGGATTTTGGGTCGAATACGGGGTTGTTGAAACAAGTTGCGGAGTTTACCGGGGGTCGGTTTGAGCCGAGCCCGAAGGCGATGTTCGATCCGGGGAGGAAGCAGATCGCGTCGAGTGTGAGTTTATGGCCGGGGTTGTTGGGGCTCGCGATTTTGTTGAATTTGGCGGAGTTGATTTTGAGGAAGTGGAAGGGTGTGGTGGGGCAGGGGTAGGGATGAAAGCGCTGGTGGAGAGATAGGTGACGGGGCAAAAGGGTACAGGCACGAAATTCGCAAAGGCGGCGAAATTCGAGCCAGTCCCCTTTTTGCGCACTTTTTAGGCTAGGCCGGCGCGTTCTAACAGGGCGTTGGGGTCGGGGTCTCGGCCCATGAAGCTACGGTACAAATCTGCGGGGTCTTGGCTGTCGCCTTTGGAGAGGATTTTTTCGCGGAAGTCGCGGCCGGCGGATTGGCTGAAGACGCCCTCCTTTTTAAAACGGGTGAAGGCGTCGGCGTCCAGGACTTCGGCCCATTTATAGGAATAGTAGCCGGCGCCGTAGGCTACCGGGCTCGCGAAAAGATGCGTGAAGCCGGCGATCATGGCGTAGTTATCGGGCAACGGGGCGGCGGCGAATTGTTGGAGGATTTCGCGGGACCACGCGACTGGGTCGCCTAGGGAAGAGTCCCATTGGCGGTGGAGGGCGAGGTCGACGTAGCCGAATCCTAGCTGGCGCATTTGGGTGTTGGCGGCGCGGAACGTTTTCGCGCGCTTCATTTTTTGGAAAAGTTCTTCGGGGATCAAGTCGCCGGTTTCGTAGTGGCGGGCGAACAGGTCGAGAGACTCGCGCTCCCAGCACCAGTTTTCCATGATCTGCGAGGGGAGTTCGACGAAATCCCATGCGACGGCGGTTCCGGCCAGGCTGCGGACTTCTACGCGCGTCAGCAGGTGATGGAGGAGATGGCCGAATTCGTGAAAGATCGTCTCTACTTCGCGGTGGGTGAGTAACGCGGGCTTATCGTCGACGGGCGGGGTCAGGTTGCCGCAGATGAGGCCCAGCTTGGGCATCAAGGAATCCATCCATGCGCCGCCGCGCTTGTTTTCTCTGGGGAACCAATCGGCGTAGAAGGAGCCGCATTCTTCGATTTTGTAGGTTTTGACGGAGGGATCCCAGACGGGCACGCCTTTCTCGGGCTGGACTTCGATGCCGAACACGCGGCCGAAGATTTTGAACATGCCGTCGACTACGCGGTCCAGGGAGAAGTAGGGGCGCAAGGCTTCTTCGTCGAAGTCGTAGAGGGCCAGGCGCTGTTTTTCGGAGTAGTAGCCGATGTCCCAGGGGTCGAGTTGGCGTCCGGCGAAGGCTTCGAGTTCGGCGTTTTCTTCTTTGAAGCGCTTTTCGGTTTTTTCGCGGAGGTTCGCTAAGAAAGACTGGGCGCGTTCGCCTTGGTGGGCCATGCGGTCGTCTAAGACGAGATCGGCGAAATCGGCGAAGCCTAGCAGAGTTGCTTTTTCGCGGCGGAGCTCGAGGATTTTCGCGATTAACGGGCGGTTGTTATAGGGGACTTCCGCGCCGCGGAGGTTGAAGGCTCGCCAGACTTGTTCGCGGATGGTCGCGTCGTCGAGATAGGTCATCACGGCTAAGTAGCTGGGGCCTTGCAGGGTGAAGCGGTATCCTTCGACGTTTTTCGATTCGGCCGAGGCTTTGGCGGCTGCAACGGCGGAGGGAGGGAGACCGGCTAGTTTTTCTTCGTCGGTGATGAGTAGTTCCCAGACGTTGGTGGCGTCTAAAACATTTTCGGAAAATTTCGTGGTGACCTCGGCCAAGGCTACATCGATTTCCTTGAGACGAGCTTTGCCGGCATGGTCCAGGTCTGCGCCGTGGCGTTTGAAGGACGCTACGGTTTTGGTCAGATAGCGGTGGAGGGTGCCGGTTAGCGCTCGGGCTTCCTCGGTGGCGGCGTAGGTTTTTATGGCGTTCCAGAGGGCTTCGTTCAGGACGAGGCCGGAATAGAAGGCGCTGACTTTGGGCTGGACGGCGTTGTAGGCGGCGCGGAGGGCGGGGGTGGTGGCGACGCTTTCCAGGTGACGGACTACGGCCATGGCGTAGTCGAGGTTTTCGGTCATGGTGTCCAGGGCTTGGAGGGGGTCTTTCGAGTTTATTGTTTGTTCCAGGTTTTCATTGGACTTTTCTAAGAGTGCGTCGATGGCGGGCTCTACATCGGTCGCTTGGATTTTGTCGAAGGGGACGCGGAAGGAGATTTGTAGTAATGGGTTCATGCAAAGTTTTAGGGTAGCAGGGAAGGGCCGTCTGGTAGGCGGCTGCGGGCCGGTGGCCCGCCCCACTTTGGACAAGCGTAGTTTGCTGGATTGTTGATTCCGAGCAGTCCATCCAGGATCGAGCCGAGACGGTGCTAGGCAAAGTGCGTGGCTGATTTTGCGCTATATGATCGGTGACGGGGCAAAAAGGGTACAGGCACGAAGTTTCGCAAAAGCGGCGAAATTCGAGCCAGTCCCCTTTTTGCGCATGGGAGCGTCGGTATCGAACGCATGCGATACTCAATGTAGAGTGGACGAACTTTCTCCCGTATCGCAACTTCTGAAAAAAGCGCGGCGGCGCTCGATGCTCGATCTCGTCCTCGATCAATCGGCGCTGGCGATCTCTATTGCCATGGGTGGCGCGATTTTGCTGCTGCTGACTGGCACCTCACTGCTCGAATGGTATTGGATCGCTCTGATTGCGGTCGCGAGCTTAACATTCGGATTGTATCGGTTTCGCGGACGCGTGCCTTCGGAGTATCGGCTGGCGCAGCGGATCGACTGGAATATGAATCTGGCCGACGCGTTGTCGACGGCTACTTACTTTTCCGATGACGACAAGCCGATTTGTGTGCAACAAAGAACGGCGGCTGAACATGTCGCGCGGACGATCGATCCGCGTGTTGCGGTGCCGTTTACGCGGTCGCGATTTGCGTGGCCGGCGGCGGGGCTGGCGCTGGTGGCTTGCGGGTTGTTCGCGTTTCGCTACGCGGTGACGGGCACGATGAGCCTGGAGCCGTCGCTGGTGAAGATGGCTTACGACACGTTCTTCGGCGGGCCGCAGCAGCAGGCGAAGAATAATCTTCGCAAACAGGCGCCCGATAAGAACTCGCCGCTCGATCCGGGGAATCCGGACGCGCCGACTACGCAGAACGAGCAGGTGCCGGACTCGCAACTGGAATCTGTCGAGACGCCGGATGTGAATAACGCGATGGCGGCGGATCAATCGAAAGAGGCGGCGAAGGCGGAT
>Ga0210394_10006290_pt1 | contig 12897 bp, 12 predicted proteins | sample IncBWC12MmetaG_FD_160121 | JGI IMG/M metagenome (GOLD analysis project Ga0210394, IMG submission 160121) | Forest soil microbial communities from Barre Woods Harvard Forest LTER site, Petersham, Massachusetts, United States - Inc-BW-C-12-M | ecosystem: Environmental > Terrestrial > Soil >... | reverse complement strand
CAGCGCCGCGATGTCGTCGTGGAGCGGGCGTGTACGTGGGCGCTGGAATCCGAAAAGGCACCCGCGCGGCTGTTCAAAGAGGCGATGGCGCGAGTGGAATCGGAAGGCGAAGAGTCGTGGATCTCGCTGGCCGACGGATTCTACGTATGCCCGGGTTCTGGCTACACAACAGAGCAGCAGCGTGAGGCCGACAGGTGCGGCGTTTGCGACTGCCCACGGAATCGGTTCGGGATAATCCGTTAACGCTGATTTACCGCTGACTGAGTTCGCCTGCTTCGACTTTCCGGTTGAACTCCGCGGATTTGTTGCGCGGAACGCTGAGCGACTGCCAATGCTCGCATGCGAAATGCTTGGCAAGCAAAACGATCTGGCCCGCGTGGTGGGGATAGTGCGCGACCTGGCGGTTGATGGCCTGCATGACGGAATGCGCCTCGCCGCGGATGGTAACGGTGCGGGTAAGGTCGGCTTCCGCGAGCGACTCGAGAGTGCCGAAGACCCGCGACCATCCGTCATCCCAGTCCGCCATCAGAGCAGCGCGCGTGGGCAACGGGTCGACGAATTCGCTGTCGCGATTGCGTGTGGGCTTTTCACCGTCGGTGGTAAGGAAGTCGGTCCAGCGCGAACGCATGTTGCCGGTCATGTGCTTGACGATGATGGCAATGGAATTGGATTCGACATCGAGGGTGGCGAAGAGGTGCTCGTCGGAGACCTGCTGCATGGCGCGTTCGGCGAGCTTCTTGTAATAACGGAGCACTTCGATGGAGTCTTCCAGATACGCCGTGGTGATCTTGAGCGCCATGTACGATTCTCCCGTGAGTCGCGCTCACCATTTTAGCCTGGGCCTTGTTTGTATACCAACGGTCGGCAAGTTTGATGTATGAGCAACCCTCGTCTCCGCTGGTGTACGGATGAATTCCTTTCTTTTCCGTGGGGCCGCAGGGAATCCATCTGTGTTCATCTGCTGGCACACAATATAGGTGGCCGGTCGAATAGCCTCTATCCAGGAGTCCAACCGACTTTACGATCAGGAAGGCGTCACCTTTAGGCTGGCCAGACCTTCGGATTCCCTGAGTTAGGCCGTTCGTCCGGAATAGCTTGCGATATTGGTCCCAGCGTGTCTGCGTGATCCCTATTGGTGAATTTATGCTTTGCTCCCCTCCAAATCGTTCGAGCCACCCTGGGTCGATGACCGCCATTTCCGAATCTTGATCGGAGATTAGGACGATCTCCTCCAAGGCCTGCCTTTTCGCCGGAAACTGTCTGGCAAGAGTCCGTACAGAAGGTGGGTCGCAGCTGGAGATCAGAAGGAGAAGAGCGCTGACCAGCATCGCTAACACGGTTCCACCCGCCGCAAGCAAAGCGCCAATCCAGGGGAAAGCGTAGCCTGCCAAATGGCCGATTCCCGATTGATTTCGTATGGGGTGGGTCGATCCGTCTTGCACTGTCAATTCCAGTTTCCGGCGGTCCATGTCCGATCGGAAACTACGCTGCACCCAACCGCTGACCGCCATGGGGACGAGAACTAGCGCGCCACGTTCGTTGCATGTTCCAACGGAGTGAACGCGAAGTTATTTACTATCCACTCGATCGATGCGGCAGCGAGGACTCCAATTCCTAGAGCTGCGAAGGAGATTGTTACGATCCAATAGGAAACGTGCCACAAAGGGCCGCGCTTCACTCGCGAGCCGACGAGGGCAAATATCGATCCGACAAAAACGGCGGAAAAGAATAGAACCGGGCCAAACACGAGCCAGGTCCCCCTGATGTACCAGCGGATTCACCGATCACGAAGTCAAAGAACTCCGCGAGCCGGAGATACAGTTCCAGCAACGCGAGCACGACCAGATAAACGAGAATCGGCCAGCGGAGCTTAGCGATCGAGGCCGGGATCATTTGAATGCTCTCCCTTACGAGTTTGGCCTTCCGCCGCGGCTGGCTCCAGCAGCATACGCGCAATCGCCTTGCAGAGGACAGCGGCCGCATTGCGGCTTCCGTTTGCAGATCGTCTGACCGTGAGTCTTCAAGAGCAGGAAGGCGCGCTGACGGGCGTGAAACTGCTCTGGGACCTCGGACTCGATGAGTTCTTGAGCTTCGCGATAGGTAACGCCGTAGTTCTCTCGTTCCAGGCCGAGGACGATGCGCACGAGCACGTGAGGGCAATTGGATGGCACCGCGGCGACAGGAGCTTTGTGGGCGAAGAGAAGGATGCGGTCGACGCCGGGGTCGGCAATATTGGGAAACCCTTTCAGGGTTTTGCGTACAGCGGCGATGGGTCCAGTGAAAAGCGCATCGAGGTTGCTGCCGTATTCGTTTACTACGCGTTGCGCGATCTGCTGGAGCCGCGTGGCGCGGAGTTCAGCCACCATGCCGCCGGGTTTGAGCGCGGCGGCTAATTGCGCTTGTGAAGCGGAGAGGATGCGTTCGGGCTCAATGGTGACGGCGCTCTTCAAGGAGGTCCAGCCGCGCGCGCAGCGGTCGTCGCTGGCGGGATACCCGCAGTGCCACCAGATGAGGAACTCGTAGGGATCGATGGGCCAGCATGGTTCCTGCGGCCCGTAGTGCGATTCGAGCCGGTCGAGGAGATTTGGAACAGATGTCGCCGCATTCCCCGACATGGTTCTCCTGTACGGCGGCATTCGCCGGCTAAGCAGCACTCACCCGGGGGCCCGCGCTCTGATCGCCGAGACCTGCGAGCAGTCCGGCGATAGACACGTCCTCATGGAGCGCGTCCCAATGCAGGCTTCGCGAGCTGATCCTCACCTGCTCGCGCTGCTCCGGTGCGCTGTGGAGCAGGTTGGGGAACCACGCCAAGGGCACCCATGGATGAGGCCGTCGCTGAGGTCGACCCACATGTTGTCCTCATCGAAGCAGACCTTTGTTGCGCTAACCGAAGAGCTCATTCCATGCTCTTTCGATTCGATCCCCGTTCGCCCGCACAATGGCCTCCACTTCGCGAAGGGTACGAGAATTGTATCCATCATTGTAGGCCACATGCACCTCTGGATTTAGCCAGAATTCGCTTCGCTGTCATCCTTCTCCACATGAATGTGCAAGGGCTCGCGCGGAGTGCCTTCGTTCGGATGGAAGAAGAACCTGAAGCCCCGCTCCAAGAAAAACTGTACGCATGGTGGTTGCAATCCTAACTCGCGAGAAGCGGGTTACGGTTCGTCGCTATAAACGCCGACCTGGATCTTGCCGCCCTCGACGAGTCGGGCGCGGTACATGCCGGATGTATTGAAGCTCCACGCCAGCTGGCCGTCGGGGGTCATGGCGATGATGCCGCCGTCGCCATGCAGGTCCTGCAACTCCTTGTGGATCACGTGATCGGCGGCTTCCTGCAAATTCATGCCCTTGAACCGCACCAGGTCGCAGACTTCGCGGGCGACGGTGAGGCGGATGAAGTACTCACCTGTGCCGGTGGCGGATACGGCGCAGGACTGGTTGGAGGCATAGGTGCCGGCGCCGATGATGGGTGAGTCGCCCACGCGGCCCCAGCGCTTGGCCTGCGTGCCACCGGTCGATGTGCCGGCGGCGATGTTGCCTTGGCGGTCGAGGGCCACGACGCCGACGGTGCCGAACTTGTGAGCGTCGGCAGATTCAATCTCGGAAACCGGCCCAGCAGGCTCGGGTGGCGCGCCGGTGGGTCGCGCCGGAATGGGGCGGCCTTCCTTCTTCAACTGCTTGATGAGCGACTGCCATCGACGCTCGGTGAAGAAGAAGCTGGGCTCGACCTGTTCAAGCCCCGCCTGCGACGCGAACTCGTCGGCCCCTGCGCCGATCAGCATCACGTGCGGCGACTTGTCCATGACCGCGCGTGCCAGGCTGATGGGATGCCGCGTGCGGGTGACGCCGGCCACCGCGCCGGCTTTCAGGGTGGCGCCGTCCATGATGGCGGAGTCCAGCTCATTCTTGCCGCCGGCGGTGAAGACCGCGCCTCGGCCGGCATTGAAGAGCGGATCGTCTTCGAGAATGTGGATGGCCGCTTCGATGGCATCGAGTGCGGAGCCGCCGTCGTCAAGCACTTTGGCCCCGGCTTCCGTGGCCTGCGTCATCGACGCGCGATAGGCGGCTTCGGTGTCGGGTTTCGTGGTGGCGCGTTCAATGACGCCTGCGCCGCCGTGGACCACGATTGCCCAACGGTGGGCTGGTTGCGCCTGCTGCGCGATTGCCGCGATTGTCATCCCCATCATGGCTGCCCCGATCAGAAAGTTCGCTGCCTTCATCGCTTTGGTCCCCTCGCTTGTCGTAACTATCCTATAACTCGATTCCTGTAACTCGGTGCGGCGGGATTTACCATCGTGAGAAATGGTCACTTTTATGCGCCGAATCATTTCATTCTGTGTTCTTCTTGCCGCGGCCAGCGTTTTCGCTCAAACCACTCCGATTGCGGTGAAGGTGGTGGTGGTGACCATGTTCGAGGTGGGTGAAGACACTGGCGACGCGCCTGGCGAGCTGCAGTATTGGGTGGAGCGCGATCACCTCGACCGCGTCTATCCGCTTGCTGCGGGCTATCATGCACTGCGCATGAATGACGCCGGTGAAATGGCGGTGCTTACGGGGCAGGGTACGGCGCACGCGGCGTCGACCATCATGGCGCTGGGGCTCGATCCGCGATTCGACCTGACGCACGCCTATTGGATTGTCGCCGGAATTGCGGGAGGCAGTCCGGAACGGGTCTCGCTGGGCTCCGCGGCATGGGCGCGATGGGTGGTGGATGGCGACCTGGGCTACGAGATTGATGCGCGCGAGATGCCGAAGGACTGGCCTACTGGATACATCCCGTTGCGCAAGACGAAGCCCTACGAGACGCCGCCGGCGGCGCTGGAAGGCCAGGTGTTCGAATTGAATGCGCGGTTGGCATCCTGGGCATTTGGATTGACCCGCGAAGTTCACCTGGCCGATTCGGATCGGCTGAAGGAAGTGCGGCGCGAGTTCGATGGGGCTGCTGCGAATCGTGCACCGTTCGTCACCATGGGCGATGAAGTGACCGGGTCGCGCTATTGGCATGGGAAGCTTTCTGACGCGTGGGCCGCCGAGTGGATGCGGTACTTCAGCGAAGGCAAAGGCGAGTTTGCGACCACTGCGATGGAGGACACGGGAACGCTGCAGTCGCTGCGCTCCCTGGCGAACGCTGGTCGCGTGGATTGGAACCGGATCCTGGTGCTGCGCACCGTGAGCAACTACGATCAGCAGCCACGTGGGCTTACTGCGGCCGAGAGCCTGGCGCGGCAACGCATTGGGAACTATAGCGCCTATCTGCCGGCCCTTGAGGCCGCGTACTCTGTGGGTCATACGGTGGTGAACGACTTGATTAAACATTGGTCGAAATATGCGGCCGCCGAGGCTGGTACTCACGAGGATGACACGAAGCCTTGATACGCAATGCGGTCATTGAACTGCCATGTGCGCTGGTTACGAATGATCTTGGCGAATTCCCGCTGCTCAGTGCAGAATGCTTGGGTCCCTCATTCAAGGTATTACTCGTGTTCGAAGGAGTCTTGATGCATTCTCCATGGTTTGGTGAGTTCATGGGTACGCTGGTGCTGGTGCTGCTGGGTAATGGCGTAAATGCCGGGGTGACTCTGCGCAAATCGTATGCAGCGGACTCGGGCTGGATTGTCATAACGACTGGCTGGGCGCTGGGCGTGCTCTGCGGAGTGATGGTGGCGCAAGGGTTCGGCAGCCACGATGCCGCCCTGAATCCGGCAATCACGCTGGCGGGTGCTGTGCTGAGCGGGAAGTACGACCAGGTGCTGTGGATGTGGTCGGCGCAGTTGCTGGGGGCGATGTGCGGCGCGGCGCTGGTAGCGCTGCACTACGCGCCGCACTGGGCGCAAACTCCGGACGCGGGGGCCAAACTGGGCGTGTTCTGCACGGGACCGGCGGTGCGAAGTCCGCTGGCGAACCTGTTCAGCGAAGTGCTGGGAACGGCGGTGCTCGTGGTTGTTGCGGGCGCCATCTTTTCGCCGGGCGTGGCGGAGCATGGGCCAGTGGCCGGTCTGGGGCCCATGTTGGTGGGGAGCCTGGTGTGGGGTATAGGACTTTCGCTGGGCGGCACGACGGGTTACGCAATCAATCCGGCGCGCGACCTGGGACCGCGGCTCACGCACGCGCTGCTGCCGATTCCCGGCAAGGGCGGTTCGAACTGGAGATATGCGCCAATCCCGGTGATTGGGCCGCTCCTGGGCGCGGTGCTGGCGGGACTGCTACTGCGCGCCACGCATCCCTGGTAAGCACCACCTGCGGTGGGGCCAACTCCACCTGCAGCGAGGCCAACTTTAGATGCGTCGTGGCTTTGTAAGGGCTTAGCTCAACTCGATCACGATCTTGCCGAAGGGCGCGGGGTCGCGATTCCATGCGGCAAGGATTCCGGGTGCTTCATCCATGGGCACGATGTGCGTGATGGCATCGTCGACCGGGAAGCGGTGATCCTCGAGCATGCGGATCACGTCGCGAAAGTCCTCCGGCCGCGCATTGCGCGATCCCATTATATCGAGTTCCTTCTGCACAAAGAGGCGAGTTTCGTAAGAGATTTCCTGTTTTGCATAGCCGATGTAGACCACTCGCCCAGTGAAGGCAACCTCTTCCACAGCGGCGCGGAAGGTTTGCGGGAGGCCGATGGCTTCGATGATCACGTCGGGACCGTGACCGTGGGTAAGCTCGGATAGCCGCGTGTGCAGGTCGGTGGTGGTTGTGTTGATGCTATGGGCTGCGCCGGCCTTGCGCGTCGTTGCCAGCTTATTGTCTTCCACATCGATACCAATCACAGTGGCGCCACGAAATGCAGCGCCCGCAACCGCGCCCAGGCCAACTCCGCCACACCCGATGACCGCAACGGTGTCCGTCGGGGCAATGCGGCCTCGCACGGCGGCATGAAAGCCAACGGTGAGCGGCTCGACAAGGCAAAGTTCTTTGAGCGTGAGGTCCGCGCGGTAGAGGCGGTCGGCGGGAACCGCGATGAATTCGGCTAGAGCGCCATCGCGCTGTACGCCGAGCGTCTGATTGAACTGGCAGGCATTGGGGCGACCGCGCCGGCACGACGAGCAATGGCCGCAACAGGTGTATGGCGAGACGGTGACGGTGGTGCTCGGCTGCCATTCGGGATGCTTCGGATTGAGTTCCGCCACTGTGGCGGCGATTTCGTGGCCGAGGATGCGCGGATACGTGACCAGCGGGTTGCGGCCACGGTAGGAGTTCAGGTCGCTGCCGCAAAGTCCGATCCTGCGCACCTGGAGCAGAATGTCGTGCTCGCTCATGGCATGCGGGACCGGAACCTCTTCAAGCACAGCCTCGCCCGGCGTGCGCAGTACGATCGCCTTCATCTTTCCACTCCACTCCACTCAACGCGATAACCAGTCGATCATAGTTCACCCTGCGCTGCCGAGCGCGGGTTGTATTCTGGGCCTGCTGGTGATTCGACTCAGCAAAGGAAAACCAAATGGCAGCTACTGTCCTTCAAATCGATCCCCGAGACAATGTTGTGGTTGCGCTGCAGCCGCTCGTCTCGGGAAGCACCGTGCAGTTTGGGGAGACCGAGGCGACGTGTGCGGTCACCGAGGCCATTCCTGCCAAGCACAAGATGGCGCTCTCAAACCTGGAGCCGGGCGACCTGATTCGCATGTACGGGATGACCGTTGGTGAAGTGACGCAGGCTATTCCGCGCGGAGGATTGATCTCTACGCGCAACGTGCGGCATCGCGCCGACGCGTACACCGCGATGCGGCAACCGGCGCGATTCAACCTTCCGGATGCGTCTGCGTGGACGCCACGGATCTTCCTGGGCTATCACCGCGCCGATGGGCAGGTAGGCACCCGCAACTATTGGCTGGTGTTGCCGATGGTGTTCTGCGAGAACCGTAACGTGGACCGGATGCGCGAGGCGCTCGAAGAGGAACTCGGCTACGGAAGTGCGAGGAACAGCTACCGACAGCATGTGCGGGAGTTGGTAGAAAACTATTCGAGCGTTGAAACGGCAACGGAGGCAGCGCAGCGAACGGGAGATTGGGTCACAGGTGATCGCATCCGGACGATTGAGGCCAAGGCGATCGGCAAGCTTCGCGACCAAAACCGGATCTTTCCCAATCTTGATGGCATCCGGTTTCTCACCCACCAGGGAGGCTGCGGCGGCACGCGCCAGGATGCGCAGGCGCTGTGCGGATTGCTGGCCGGCTACATTCATCACCCCAACGTAGCAGGCGCGACGGTGCTGAGCCTGGGTTGCCAGCACGCGGAGGTGCGCATGCTGATGGACGAGCTGCGAGCGCGTGACCCGGAAATGCACAAGCCGGTATTGGTGTACGATCAGCAGCGCTCGGGACGCGAGACTGCGTTGATGACCGGGGCCCTGGACGCGACGTTCGCGGCACTGGCTGAGGCGAATCATGCGCAACGCGCCTCCGCTCCGCTGTCCGCGTTGACGCTCGGACTGAAATGCGGCGGATCAGACGGATTCAGCGGCATCTCGGCGAATCCGATCCTCGGTTATGTCTCGGACCTGCTTTCGGAACTTGGGGCGAAGACGATCCTCTCGGAGTTTCCGGAGTTGCACGGCGTAGAGCAGGAACTGATCAATCGCTGCGCGACGGACGAAGTGGCCCAGCGTTTCTACGACTTGATGCAAGCCTACTCCGCACGCGCCAAGGCGGTGCATTCGGGGTTCGAGATGAATCCCTCGCCAGGAAATATCGAGGATGGGCTCATCACGGATGCCATCAAGTCGGCCGGGGCGGCGCGGAAGGGCGGCGTTGGCCCAATACGCGATGTGCTGGACTTTCCCAACTACGCGACCACGCCGGGTCTCAATCTGCTGTGCACGCCGGGTAACGATGTAGAGTGCGTGACTGCGCAAGCAGGCGCCGGCGCCAACCTGGTGCTGTTCACGACCGGGCTCGGCACGCCCACCGGCAATCCGGTCGCGCCGGTGGTAAAGATATCCACGAACTCAACGCTCGTCGAACGCATGGGCGACATCATCGACTTCAATGCGGGTGGCATTGTTACCGGCGAGACTACGATTCCTGAGTGTGCGGGGAAGCTGCTGGAGCTCTGCATCGAAGTCGCAAATGGGGATCGGCTGACGAAGGCTGAGCTGCTTGGGCAGAACGATTTCATTCCGTGGAAGCGCGGAGTGTCGCTCTAAGCAACTCGTACCGCACATCGCTTTTGGTACCTACTCAAGAAACGACGCGACGACCGCCAACGCCGCGATCGTCGCCGTCTCTGCCCGCAGGATGCGCGGTCCAAGCGATGCCGCGCGCCATCCATTGGCGTCGAACAAGGCTTCTTCATCGGGCGCCCACCCGCCCTCGGGGCCGAAGGCTAGTTCCAAAATCGGCATATGGCTCTTCGCGGCGTTGACTGCTTCGTCAACAACGCTCCGCAGAGTAGTGCTCCGTTCCTGTTCGGCAAGAACGATGCGGATAGCGTCAGAAGCGGCGCGCACACGGTCAGCCAGCGGCGCAGGATCGTGAATGAGCGGAACGTCAGAGCGGCGGGATTGCTTGGCTGCCTCGTGCGCAATGCGGCGCCAGCGCTCCAAGCGTTTGCTGGCACCCTGGGCCAGGTGCTTCTCTGTACGGCGTGCGGTGACGGGCGCGATGGCGGCCACTCCCAGTTCGGTGGCCTTCTCAATTCCCCACTCCATGTGGTCGTACTTGAAGATGGAAACGACCAGCGTTATGGGGAGTGCGGGATCGGCCTCGACCTCGGCGATGAGGTTGAAGCGGACCTCATGCGGCGCAACGGCGACCACCTCGGCGTGAAAGACATGGCCGCCCGCCACTACGTCGGCCTCCATGCCGGGCTGAGCCCTCAGCACTCGGGCCATATGCTCGGCCTGCGCGCCGCTTAGAGTTGCGGTGGCCTCATCCCAGTGCTCGGCGATCCAACGGCGGCGCGTCATTCAGGTCTCCCCCTCTTTCCAGATTTTATCCGCACGACGCGCATGATCACCTCATGCCGAGTTGGCGCAGACCCGCTGAATTAGCCCGGAAACACTAAGGGGGACGCTGGAAGCGCCCCCCTAGAGTGTTGCCTGTTGAGTTGGTGTACTGCTACTACTACTTCTTCTTCGCTGCCTTCTTTGCTGCCTTCTTAGCAGGTGCTTTCTTGGCTGCCTTTTTCGTTGCCATTTGTCTATTCTCCCTTTTTCGATGGGTTGCATCGAAGCTGCAATATGAAATGCAGTTGAGGAATGTATAGATTCATGCATCACAAGTGTCAAGAGAAAAACGAATGATGAGTGGAAAAAGTGGCAACAATTTTTTTCGAAATTGAATTCGAGAACGCGCACACGATTCAGATGAGGTGACGCCACTTTGCAAATGCGAGCAATAAACCGATGGCGAAGTCGTGCCACGCATGCGCAAACATGCCTGCGCGGAGATTGCGCCTGAAGACGGCGAGCAGGCCGAAGAGGGTGCCGAATAACGAGAGCAGCACCATGTTACGTATGCCCTGGTATCCATGAGCCGCGCCGAACAGGAGCGCTGAAAACACCACACCGCCCGCGATTGCGCCGCGCGACCAGGCGGTGAACTGGCGCTGGAAATAACCGCGGAACACGAGCTCCTCAATCAACCCGGCCATCATGCACACCAATGCCCATGCGGCGATTTCGCGTCCATTCGAAGGGGCCAGGCCCGAGAGCGTGTGGATGAGATGCTGTTGCGCGGGATCGGGCGGCGCTGCCTTTCCGCCGGCGGGAATTAGGGGGCGGTGATGGATGGCGGCGTCTGTGATGAGCCATGTGATGGCGGCAACCATGAGCACGATCATGGAACTGATCCAGAACATGGCGGCGATGCCCAGGTCCATAAAGAACGTCTTGATGCCGCCGGAGAGATCTCCGAAGAGGGAGCCAAAGGGAACCTTGCGGAGCCGCAGTCCCCAATAGACCCAGCCCAGCATCAACAGCTCTGAGCCGACGGTGGTGGCATAGGTAACAAGCTTGTTGGAATCCGCCGCATTGGCATTCGGTCCGGAGAGTTCCCTCGCTCCTTCGATGGAGAGTACGGCGATGCCGGCGATGAGTACCAGGGTGTGCCAGACGGGCGCAATGGCTCCCGGCGCCGTTGCTACCGGAGCGGCGGGCTCGTGGAGAGGCGACTGTGAAGGTTCATCGATTTCAACGGGGTCCACGTGAATGGCCTCTGCGGCGATGTTAGATGAGGTGAGAACAAACCGCCATCCCACCATGGTGCAACAGCGCCATCAGCACTCGATGATATTCAGCGCAAGGCCGGCGAGGCTGGTTTCCTTGTAGCGCGACTGCATGTCGAGCCCGGTCAAATACATGGTGCGGATGACCTGGTCGAGCGAGACCTTGTGCTCCGCGGACTCGTTCAGCGCAATACGGGAGGCGTGCACTGCCTTTACGGCGCCCATGGCGTTGCGTTCAATGCACGGGATCTGCACCAGGCCCCCGATCGGATCGCATGTCATGCCCAGGTTGTGCTCCATGGCAATCTCCGCTGCGTGTTCGATCTGGCCGTTGCTTCCGCCGAGCGCCGCAGTCAATCCGCCTGCCGCCATCGAACAAGCCACGCCAACTTCGCCCTGGCATCCCACCTCGGCCCCGCTGATTGAAGCATTCTCCTTATAGAGAATGCCAATGGCCGCCGACGTAAGGAAGTACCGGAGGATGCCGTCGCGATCGGCGCCGGAGATGAAACGGTCGTAATAAAGCGCCACGGCCGGCACCACGCCGGCTGCTCCATTGGTGGGAGCGGTGACGACGCGACCGCCCGCAGCGTTCTCTTCGTTAGTGGCCATGGCGTAGACCGTAACCCAATCGAGCGGAGCCAACGGGTCGCTCGCCTTTCCGCCGGCTTCCTTGGCGCGCAGCCGTTCCGCAAGGCGATGCGCGCGGCGGCGCACATTGAGTCCGCCGGGAAGAATGCCCTCCGTTGCCATGCCCCGCTCAATGCAGTCGCGCATGGCTTGCCAGATACGCAGGATGCCTGACCGCACGCGATCCTCGGGTGGCTCGTGACCCTGTTCGGCCAGCAGCGAGCATTCGTTAGCGAGCATCAATTCGCTGATGGTGAGACTGTGGTCCTCGGCAACTTGCAAGAGCTCGGCCGCACTGTGAAAAGGAAAGCGAAGGGTGCGCTGATCGGCGCGCAGTGCGGATGTTGGGCCACCTGTTGTCGTCGCGCTCTCTTCTGTGATGAAGCCTCCGCCGATCGAGAAAAAGGTTCGCTCGACAAGGACCGCGCCTGCCGCGTCAAAGGCTGTCAGGCGCAATCCGTTGGGGTGTTGCGTGCTGGCGCCGGGGGGAAACATCACGTTGCGGTGGAAGAGCAGGTCGCGTGCTTCGTCGAAATCGATTGACTCCTTCCCATCGAGACGGAGCTTTTTCGATTGGCGAATGAACTCGACGGTGGAAGCGATGCGGGCAGGGTCGATGGTTGAGGGCTCATTGCCGGCAAGGCCCAGAAGTACGGCTCGGTCGGTGGCGTGGCCCAGCCCGGTGAGGGCGAGGGACCCGTAGAGTTCGGCCTGAACACGGTGAACGCTTTCGAGGGTAGGGTGCTCGGACAGGCCGCGAGCGAATTGAAAGGCCGCTCGCATGGGGCCCATGGTGTGGGAACTGGAGGGGCCGACCCCGATTTTATAGAGATCGAAGAAGCTCGTCGTCACGGTGAGATTGTAGCGCGATTCGGGTATCGCTCGGTGGCGATGGTTGCGGCCCGGATGGATTGACAGTCTCCACCCTTGGTCTTCCTAGTACATCGTCCAGATAATGCTTTATATTATTATGATTCTCAGGTAGAGTTGTACCCATGCCGAGAGTCGCACCCGTTGTCTTGCTCACCTCCGCTGTGAAAGCCGCGCTGGACCTGCTGGTGCGGTCGCCATCCACTCCCCAGGGTCTGGTGCAGCGAAGCAGGATTG
>Ga0210394_10006288_pt1 | contig 12899 bp, 14 predicted proteins | sample IncBWC12MmetaG_FD_160121 | JGI IMG/M metagenome (GOLD analysis project Ga0210394, IMG submission 160121) | Forest soil microbial communities from Barre Woods Harvard Forest LTER site, Petersham, Massachusetts, United States - Inc-BW-C-12-M | ecosystem: Environmental > Terrestrial > Soil >... | reverse complement strand
GCCCAGCTGGCACAGACCGCCGTTTGCAGCAGCTTTCATGACGTGACTGCACGGCTCGCGCGATGGCTCCTGGTCACCGGTGATCGAGCGCAGTCCGAAAAGCTCCATGTCACCCAGGAAGTGATTTCCGCCATGCTGGGTGTGCGCCGCGAAGGCGTCAATCAGGCCGCCGCGTCGCTGCGCGAGCGCAGGCTGATCAGCTACACACGCGGACAGCTGACCATTGTAGATCGGTGCGGCTTGCAGGCCGCTGCCTGCGCGTGCTATTTGCATGCGACCAACGCCCGCCTTCTCCGGTATCCTGGGATCACGCGGCACTAGCAGTCGCGCCGGAACCGGGACGCGTGAACACCGACATCAATGCCGGAGTGATCGAGGGCTTTTTCGGTAGGCCCTGGGGTTGGCCGGAGCGCTTCGGTGGCGCCGAATTCCTGCGCGACAACGGATTTGAGTTCTACATCTACGCACCGAAGGCTGACGCGTTCCTGCGCCGGCGCTGGCGCGAGCCGCTGCCCGCAGAGGTTGTGCTGCATTTATCGCAGCTTGCGGGGCAGTGCCGGAAGCTCGGCATCTCGTTCGGGATAGGACTTACCCCATTCGAGATTTACCTGAATTACGACAGCCATGCGCAATCACTGCTGCGCTCGAAGGTGCGTCAAATAAACGAAATCGGCGCGGACCTGCTCTGCATCCTGTTCGATGATATGCGCGGCGACATCCACGGACTCGCCGACTTGCAAGGCAGGGTGATCCTGGATGTGTGTTCCTGGAGTACGGCCGCGCGCTTCATCGCGTGTCCCACGTACTATTCGTACGATGTGCGCCTTGCGCGTGAGTTCGGGCCGCCGCCCAAGGCTTATTTGCGGGATCTGGGCCGCATCGTCGATGCCCGCATCGATTTCTTTTGGACCGGCGAGAAGATCATTTCAGATGGCTATTCGTCCGAACATCTGAGCGATGTTGCGGAGGCCATCGGGCGCCGCCCATTTATCTGGGATAATCATATCGCCAATGATGCAAGAACTCGCACCGACCATCTCTATCTCGATCCAGCCGCCGGCTCATGGCGGCTGCCCGCGGATCAGGTTGCCGGTCTCGCGATCAATCCGATGAATCAGCCGCGCCTGTCGCGCATTGCGCTGTTGGGATATCGGCGTCTGCTGGCGCCGGCATCAGCGCCGCAACCGCGGCAGGCTGTGCGTGAGATTTGCACGCGCCTGTGCGGCCAGCCGCTGGCGCAGCGTCTGCTCGAGGACATCGACCTGCTGCAGGATACGGGGCTCGCGAAGCTCGATGCAAAGATGCGGCGCAGCCTGCTCGATATTTATGGCGCGCAGGCAACCGATCCTTACGCGCAAGAAATCGCCGCCTGGCTGCGCGGTGAATACGCGTTCGACCCGCAATGCCTGACGAGTTGACCTAAGGGCCGCCCTTAAGCATGCCCTTACGGTTCATCACTGGTGAAAATCCGACGCTCGCGAGTTTGATGTGCAGGGACGCCGGACCCGCTTACGCGAAATCATTGCTGCTGCCCTGTTCCGGAATCAGTTCGCTCCGCGAGCACGCGTCCCGGGATGCGTTGATCATCGACAACAACCTAACCGCGGGCGAGGCGGGCATCGTCCAGGAGGTCATAGAACGACAACAAGGGCCGGTGCTGTTGAAGATCGTGGACCCGTACTGGGTTCGCGGCAACTATGGCAGACACAAATCCGCCTATGCAGCGTTGGTTGAAACGCACTGCGGTCGGTCAAACGTTGCAATTCTCTCGCCCTACCAACCCAGCGAATGGCTGAAGATGGTGGTGGAGAAATTCAATCCCAAATTGCTGGTACTCCCATATCCTTATGTGGCGGCGGCTGAACAACCGCTCGAGCTGACAAGCTTCAGCACGCGCTTGGACCGCGCGCTCCTGAGCGGCGCGCTCAGCGGCCGCAAGTATCCGCGTCGAGCGAGGGTGTACCGGCTCCGCTATTTACTGCCCAGGTACCGCCGCAATTTCGACCTGCTCGAGCATCCCGGATATCCTAATCTCGGCGAAGCAAGGCGCCACAATCTCATTTTTGACGACTTCGTGAAATTCATCAGCGGCTACAAATATTTCTTTGTTGACCCGTCCCGGGCAAATCTGGAATTCCTGAAATATACGGAATGCGCATATGCCGGCTGCCTGCCGGTGGGCACACCCGCAGCCAGCTTGCCGGCGGCGGCGCAGCAGCTGGTTCTGGAAACACCCCGATTCCTGAAATCCATGCGACAGCCGGCGGCGGCGCGCAACAGCGGTCATTTCGAGGCGGCGCTCGCGTATCGAGCCGTCATGTCAAAAGCGCGAAACTCCGGGGAGATGCGCGCGCGCCTGGAGAGCTTCGTTCAGTCGAATTTTCGCACCAATGATTGATCGCATCGAAGCCGCGCTGCCGGTGCATTTTTTCCTGCAGCCCAAGGCAATTACGCTGGAGCGCGCTCTGACGCTCGATCCGGATCGGGACTGGACTGATCTGCGCCGCGCGCGCGAGGTGTGGATCGTGCAGACCTGGAACCGGCTGTGCCACGCGGGCTACCCGCTCACGATGAGCGATCAAGCGCCGCGCGCCGGCATCATCGTTTATCACAAGGAAGATCAGCGCCTGCTGCTCAAGCGCCTGCCACGCGGCGCAACTCCGGTGCTGGTCGGTGTGCGGGCGGATTTCAGGGCCTGCACTTACGCCGACTTCGAGGTTCTGCAGAACGGCTACTACGCGGACGGGCGCCGCTCGTTCTTCATGCCGCACTGGCCGCAGCCGGGGTTGCTGCCGCGCGATCTCGAGCGCGGCGACCTGATGGAACGCATCGCCTACAAGGGTTTTGTCGGCAACCTCGTGCAGGAATTTCGCAGTGCGCGCTGGCTGGAATTCCTGCATGAACAGGGCATGGTGTTCGACGACGACGCGGTGCTCGACGATTCCTTCGCTCGTCCCATCCGCACGCGGTTTCACGATTATCGTGAAGTGGACCTGGTGTTGGCAGTACGGGGCGGCGATGCAAGGACCAAGCCTGCGAGCAAGTTGGTCAACGCCTGGCAGGCCGGCATTCCGGCCTTGTTAAGTCCGGATTACGCCTTCGAAGAATTGCGCGAGAGCCCGCTCGATTACCTCGCCGTGCGCAATATCGCCGAGGCGGAGGCGGCCGTGCTGCGCCTGAAGCGCGAACCGGGACTATACCGGGCGATGATCGAGCACGGCCGGCGGCGCGGCGCGGCGTTCTCCGTCGAGAAAATCACCCAGTTGTGGGCGCTGCTGTTGTTTCAGACCATACCCACGCTGGCGCTGGCGCATCCCAGCCGCTACGGCAAAGGGGCGCGCACCTTTCGCCATCTATGGCAAAAGTTCGTCGAGGCTGCGGGACTCGCTCGCTTGGCAGTATGATACCGGCATGACGGTCCAAGAGTGGGTTCGCAAGGGTCGCGAGCTGGGCGCCAGCGATCTGCACATCGAGGCGGAGAACGCGCTGGTCGTGCGCGTCAGGGGACAGCTGTCATCCGTCGGCGCCAGCATTGCGGGGGCCGTTCTCGTGCAAGCCGCGCGCGAGCTGCTGGGCGACGGCTGGCCGCAGTTTCTGAGCAGAGGGTCCGCCGACCTCTCCCGGACGATTGCGGGTGTGCGCTGCCGCATCAATATTTTCCAGACGGTTCGCGGGCTGGCGCTGGCGGTGCGCCTGTTGAGTGCGTTTCAAAACAACTTGCGCGCTTGCAACCTGCACCCCGATTTGAAGCGATTGACGGATGTAACAACCGGATTGGTGGTGGTATCGGGCCCCACCGGAAGCGGCAAGTCCACGACGCTGGCGGCGCTGGTGGAGGAGATCAATACGGCAAGCAGCCGCAATGTGATCGTCCTTGAAAGCCCCATCGAGTATTTGTTCACCAACCGGCGGTCGTTCATACGCCAGCGGGAAATTCCCACGCATTCGCCGAGCTACGAGCAGGCCCTGGTCGATGCTTTGCGCGAGAATCCCGACGTCCTCGTCATCGGCGAAATGCGCACTCCCGAGGTCATGCGGCTGACCTTGAGCGCGGCCGAAACCGGGCACCTGGTCATTGCGACGATGCATTCAGCGAACTGTGCCGAAGCGCTGACCCGAATTTGCATGTCGTTTCCGGCGGAGATCCAGGGCAGTATCCGCGCGCAACTCGCGGATTGCTTCGTGGGCGTGGTTTGCCAGCGGCTGGATTTTCTCAGTGAATTCCGGTTACGCGTTCCGGTCTGCGAAATATTGCTGCCGAGCGCCGCTGCAAAAGGAACGATTCGCGGCGGACAATTCAGCCAGATAGCCAATGTCCTGCAGACCGGCGGTGAGGCCGGAATGTGGAATTTCGACCGTTACGAACGCTGGGTGGCGCAAAAGAAGGACTGGGTCCTGCCCACGCTTGCCGCGCCGCTGGCGGAGGACCGGATCGCTCCGCCACCCCCGAAGATCCAGCGGCGCGAGACGCCGCCCAAAGTGCCGAAGGACGACGCCCTGGAAATATCGATAGAAGAAGATGCCAGCCTCGATGAACTGGCCAAACGCATTGAACAGCGCACACGACAATAGCTGAACCGCGGGGTCAGATTTTGACGCCGACGATGCGCACCATGCCGCTTTGGGTGGCGCCGCGGCGAATCTCGAGCCCGTTTGCAATTAGTTTGGAAGCCACCCATTCCGGAGCCAGCCGCAGTTTGGGATAGCTGCTCACACGCTGCTGCCATTCACCGTCACGCCGCTCCGTCAACACATCATGGACGGTGACGAAGTCCTGGCTGTACTCGAGAAAACAAGTGAGAATCCTGCGCTCATCGGCGCGCACCAGAATGAATCGCCGATCTCCCTCGAGCGCCTTGGTTGCGTAGTCGCGAAAGGTCGCGGCAAACACGCCGCCCGGCGCCAGCGACACCGCTACCGCGGCGAGCAATTTTTCAACCGCCGCGAAACTCGGCAGGTGCGTCAGCGTGTCGCCCATGCACACGATGACGGCCGGCTGCCACTTCACGAAATCTCGAAAATCCACCAGATCCGCGTTGATTGCGACGATCGGCAGCGCTGCGCAGCGCGAGCGCAGCTCGTCGAGCAACAATTCGCTGCTGTCGATTGCCGTGACACTGAAGCCGCGATCGGCGAGCGCTCTCGCATGCAGTCCCAACCCGGCGCCCAGATCCACCGCGACGGCAGCGGCCGCCGGCGGCAGCCGCAACTCCTCGAGTTCGGCGGCAGCGCGCGCGAACGCGGCTTCAATATCGCCCAGCATCCAGGAATAAATCGGCGCCAGATGGGTCTGGTAGTGACGCGTGGCCGCCGCTGTCTGCATGTTGAGCTACTCGCCCGCTGTGAGACCGCGCAGTGCCTGGCTTGCAAAGGCAACGCCGCCGTCCACCGTCAGTGTTGATCCGATGACGTAGTCGCCGGCACGCGAGGCCAGAAATATGGCGGCGCCAGCCATGTCTTCATCGGTACCGATACGTCGCGACGGAATACGTTTGGCCACTTCCTCGCCGCGGTCGCGAGCGTCCCTGTTCATGTCGGATTTGAAGGCGCCCGGCGCAATCGCGGTGACATAGATGTTGTCCTTTACCAGCCGCGCGGCCATCAGTCGCGTCAGCTGGATGAGGCCGGCTTTGCTGGTGACGTACGAATACGTTTCCTGGTGAGTGAGGTAAATGCCGTCGATCGAGGCAATGTTGATCACCTTGGCGGGGCGATCGAAACTTGCCGCCTCGCGCAACGCGGGTGCCATGGCCTGGGTCAAGAAAAACGGCGTCTTGGCGTTCAGATTGAGCACCTTGTCCCAGCCCTCCTCGGGAAATTCATCGAACTTCGCGCCCCATGCGGCACCGGCGTTGTTCACCAATATGTCCACCTTGGGTTCCTGTGCCATGACCGCGGCGGCGAGCGATTTGGCGCCTGCCAGGGTCGAAATATTCATGGGAATCGAAATACAGGTGCCTCCGCCCTTGGATAATTGCTGTGCGGTCTGATTGCATGCATCGGCCTTACGCGCCGAAATATAAACCTTGGCGCCCTGCGCGATGAATCCTTCGGCAATCATTTTGCCGATGCCGCGCGAGCCGCCGGTTACCAGCGCGACGCGCCCTTTGAGAGAGAAAAGATCCTTGGTGTTCATCTTCGTGAGTTCCTAGAAAGGTTGTGATTTTTTCCATACCCATTCTAACGTAAGCATTTGCGCAAACCCGCTACGACTCGCGGGGCAAACGAATTTCCCTGGGCCATCGTTCATGGCACAAAGCCAAAAAGCGGGTTCCCGCCTGCGACATGGGGCGGTGCTTCAAGCAATAGGCGCCGACTTGGCGATCGATATTCGAGTAGGGCAAGCCCTCGACCGGCACCAACTGCGACGGCACAGCGGGGAGCAAATCTGAAACATAGCTGACGCCCTTGCCGTCGGCCACCAGCGCCAGCCGCAACTCCATATGACTGACCTCCCACACGGAACCGAAAGCATCACGCAGCCGCTCACCGGTGGGGCGGCGAGCGGTCTCGTCAAGATACGAGGTCAGCAGCGGCAACTCCCGCATCGTACTGGTAGGGTCGCGCATCAAGGCGCCGCGCGCGGGATGATCGCGCGCAATCATCAGGCGGCGCGTCTCGGAGAAGCACGGGTGCAGCGCGAAGTGCGCCGGCATGTTGTGATGGAACGGACCGAATCCAAGCTCCCAGCGTCCCTCGGCGACGCCATGCACGATCTCGCGGCTCGGTGCGACGACGACCTTGAGCCGCGTCAGCGGATTGCGCTCGCAAAATTCCTTGAGCAAGGCTACGCCCATGCGCGAGTTGGCGGCCGGGGAGAGGGCAAGCGACAGCGTCGACAGCGCACCGGATTTGATTTGACCGATGTCGGCGAGCGTTTCGCGCTCCTCGTTCAGCATGGTTTCAGCAAACCGCAACAGCCGAATGCCCGCTTCCGTGGGTTGCGGCGGGCTACCTCGATGCAGCAGCGAGGTGCCCAACCGGTGTTCCAGATTGGCAATGGTCTGGCTGACCGCCGATTGCGATAGATCCAACCGCTCGGCCGCGCGGCTGAAGCCACCCGCCTCGATCACCGCGTGAAAGCAGCGCAATTCATTACGTTCAATCTGCATATACCTAGGATAACCGACCGACCCTACTTATACCCTGGACTGATAGCTCCATCACTTCCACTGACTGGTCTTGGGCCTTGCCAAGCCTTAAGTTGATCTTCAGTGGAGGTGCGCTATGAACGCAGTAGTGGACATCAAAAAAGGTCTGGAAGGCGTCGTCGTGGACAGCACGTCGATTTCCCTGGTCGATGGCGAGGCCGGGCGCCTGTACTACCGCGGTTATCCGATCGAATCTCTGGTGAAATACCCGTTTGCGGCAGTCGCACATCTGGTCGTATTCGGCGACCTGCCAAACGCCGCGCAGCTACGGGAGTTCGAAGAATTCTTATGGGACGCCGGCCGCTTGCCCAAAGGCTTGACCGAAGCCCTCGAGTCGCTGGCGCGCCTTGGCGGCCATCCGATGGCCACCCTGCAGGCCGCAATGCCGTTGATGGCGCTGGACGCGTCGACACCAACAATCGGACGCACCGAGGACGAACAGCAGGCGCTCGTGGCTGCCGCGCGACTGCCCACCGCGCACGCACTGCTGCTGTCGCTGCGCACCGGAAAAGTACCGACTGCGTATCCGGACACCCGTCGTTACGGCGAGCGCTTCCTACAGCTGATTGAACCCCATGCCCCGGCGGCATCGGCAGTCCGCGTCTTCGAGCAGACGCAGATTCTGCAGATCGATCACAGCTTCAATGCCAGTACCTTCACCGCCCGCGTCGTGACCTCCACGTTGGCGCCCCCCGCATCCGCGTTGGCGGCGGCGATGGGATCGCTGTATGGCCCGCTGCACGGTGCCGCCGATCAAGGTGCGCTGGAAATGGCGGAGGAGGTAGGTGGCAGGGATAAAGCGGCGGAATTCGTGGCGCGGTGTCTTGCCAGTGGCCGGCTGGTGATGGGCATGGGCCATCGCGAATATCGCGTCGTCGATCCGCGCGCAAAACTCGTCAAGGTTTTGGCGGAAGAAATCGCCTCGCGGAGCTACGAGAAACAATTGCTCGAAACCTTGCAGGCGGTCGACCAGGCTTTCGTCGCGCAGACGGCTCACAAGAAGCGAGCTCTGCGCGCCAATCTCGAATTCTACAAAGGCATAGTCTATTCGGCGCTGGGATTGCCCAAGGATTTCTTCACGGCGACCTTTGCGATGGCCCGCATCTTCGGCTGGTCGGCCCACATCGTGGAACAGCGCAAGGACAATCGTATCGTGCGTCCTTCGGCCAACTACATCGGACCCAAGCCTCGTTCCCATTCTCCCTAGAGGTCGCGGCGCTCACCCGGTAAGATCGAATTTTCCGCCGGAGTGCGCATGCTATTTTCCGAGACGCTGGCGTCGATGCAAGCCATGGATCAGGGTTGGAGTGCAGTCATCGGCGAGGACTGGTCGCAGGGACGCGGCGCCTTTGGCGGCATCGTCGCCGCGCTCGGCAACGAAGCGATGCGCCGCTTGGTGCCCGCAGATCGCCAATTGCGCGGACTCGAGACTGTTTTTGTCGGTCCCGCCTTCCCCGGGGCGGTTCGCATGCAGGCAGAGATTCTGCGCGTTGGCAAGGCGGTCACGATCGCGGGCGCGCGCTTATGGAGCGCCGATCAGATCGCCGCGACGTTTACGGGGATTTATGGCGCGCCGCGCGCCACGCAGATTTCCATTTCGCCCCAGGCGAATTCCGGAGTACCCGCGGTCCAGGATCTGCCGGACTCGATTTTCCCGCCGGGGACACCCGCACCGGCATTCGTGCAGCATTTCGGCTTGCGCTTCGCCGAGGGCAGCCGGCCCTTCGCGGGCTTGAAGTCACGCCTCTCGAAAGCCTATATCCGCCACAAGGATCCGGCTCCGCTCACGGAGTCCCATGTGGTCGCGCTCATCGATTGCATTCCCTCGCCGCTGATGCAGATGATGACCAAGCCTGCACCCTCGAACTCCCTGACCTGGACACTGCAGTTTCAGCGCCACGATTACACGTTTGCCCCCGGCGCGTGGTGGCGCATGGATACCGAAGTCGATTCCGCGGGCGACGGCTACGCCTGCGAGACCAGCGTGGTGCTGGATCCGGCGGGGGTTCCCGCGGCGCTCAGCCGGCAGTTGGTGGTGGTGTTTGGATAACAGCGCGCCGCGCTCCGACTGCGGCAACTGCGGCGCCGCCCTGATGGGACCGTACTGCTCCAATTGCGGTCAACACGCGCACCAGAGCGCGCGCTCCATCTCGGCGCTCTTCCACGACGCCTGGCACCTGCTCAGCCATGTGGACGGCCGGCTGTGGCAAAGCCTGTACCTACTGTTGTTGCGCCCCGGGAGGCTGACGCAGGAATACTTTGCCGAGCGGCGCGTGCGCTACCTGCCTCCGGTGCGGCTGTATCTGGTGATGAGCGTGCTGATTTTCGCATTCGTCTTCGTGCTCAGTCCGGATAGTGACGACCGATCGTCCGGATTGCCCAGCGACGGCAAGACCAGCGCGGCTCAAAGCATGCAAGGCAGCGAAACCGGCGCGGCCGGCGATCAGGCTGAAAAAATTGGCAAGACTGATTTGCAGCGAAAGAAGCGCGGCGGTTTCACTCTCGACACGTCAGACTGTGCGAAGAGTTATAGCTCGCTCAAATGGCTGGAGAAGCCGCTGCGGCGGGCGTGTATGCGCCAGGTAAACACGGGTGGTCAAGCCGTGACCAGCGCATTCTTTAGAAGCATTCCGAAGATGATGTTCGTGTTCGTGCCGATGATTGCGCTGGTCATGCTGATCTTGTACTGGCGGCCGCGGCGTTACTACGTGGAGCACCTGGTGTTCTTCCTGCACATCCACGCCGCGGTGTTCTTGATTCTACTGCTCGAAGCGCTGGTGGGTTGGATGGTGGCATGGTTGGGCTGGCGGACCTTCGGGGAGTGGGTGATTTTGTTCACCACCCTGTATGCCGTCTGGTACGTTTATCGCGCGATGCGCGTTTACTACGCGCAGGGCCGCTGGCTGACGCTCGGCAAATTCATCTTCGTAGGCTTTGCATACACCGTTGGTCTAGGCGCGACGTTGGTGGTGACAGGTCTCGTCAGTGCCTTGATCGCGTGAACCGCAGCGCGCTTACTTTGCGATGAAGATGCTCTTCGGCAGCTTCACGTGCACGCCGAGGTTGGGTTTGTCGACCAGCTGCGTCACGACGACATGCCCGGCGATGCTCACCAGCTGGTAGGCCTGATGCCGGGTCAGATGCTTCTCGGACACTAGAAAATTCACCATTTCCTGGATCGCCGCCTTGGTGGCCACCGTTAAATCAGGATCGGTCGCCATGCTGATGAAATCGGTTGCGGTTTCGGCGCGCGGCCAGGTCAGCTTCAGGTCCTTGCGCACCTTAAGCTGCAGGCGGCCGCGCAGCGAAGTTTCGATGGCGGTTTGATCGACCTCGCCGTCTCCCTGGGCAGCATGGCCGTCGCCGATTTCAAACAGCGCACCGCGCGCGAATACCGGGATATAAAGAGTGCTGCCGGCAATGAGCTCGCGGTTGTCCAGATTTCCGGCGTGCCTACCCGGCGGATTGCTGCTGACGCGGCCGAGTTCCGGCGCGGGCGCCACGCCGATGCTGCCGTAGAAGGGCTGCAGTGGGATCACGATGCCCGGCAGGAACTCGGCCGTCATCCTCTTGCGATCAAGGGTGAGAATCTTGATGGGCACGCCGCTCTGGCAATTCTCCGGCAAAAAGCCGCTGCAGCCGTTGTAGCCGTAATCGATGGCGAGATCGATCGACAGGATCTTGACCTCCAGTACGTCGCCGGGCTCCGCACCCTCGACGTACACCGGCCCGGTGAGGATGTGACCGCCCGGTCCGCGGCGCTCGCCTGTGACTTCGCCGACGATTGCTTTCAGGGAATCCTGGATCTTCTCGTCGGGTACCCCGGCCTTGGCCAGACCCGCAGGGGTGTTGGTGAGCAAAGTATCAACATCGATGATGTCGCCCGAATCGATGCGCAGCACCGGCGGCGCCTCCGACCAGTAATAGCCGTAGGCCACCGTGGCGGGTGTCGCTTCGAGGCGATGTGTTATTGGCGGGCGCGAAGCGGACTGCGCCAGCGTGGGAGCAGGGGCACTGGGCGCAGCGGCCAGCGCCGCCAGGCACAGACAATGCGTGACGAAGCGTTTCATGGAAGCGGTTACGCTATCACCATGCCGCGCAATATTGAAATCAAAGCCTGCATTGATGACGTCGATTTGCAATCGCGGGCTTGATCAAATGTAATACGCCCAAGGACGATGCGATTTGCTGGCTTTGTGGGAGGATGGCACTGCGGCCTGGAAACCTACTACCTGACCATCCAGGCGTTCATGATGAGTCTGGCAGGGCTCAAGAGTAACGTTGTGGAATACACCATTGACTGCAACGGCGGCTGGCATTTGCCTTATCATTGAACCACCGCTGGCAGCGGCCGGATAAGAACCAAGGATTTTTGGGGGGACAATGCTCAAGCAAATTCAATGCGCCGCGATGGCAGCGCTCATGGCATCGGCAATCGGATCCGCCGCAGCGGCCCCGTCGAAAGCGGCCGGCGCGTCGAAGTCCGCCGCAGCGCCTCTGGACTTGACCATTTATCACCTGGAAGGCCGCCGCTCCGAGCGCATCGTGTGGCTGTGCGAGGAACTTGGCGTTCCCTACAAGCTGGAATACAAGCGTGGGGATCTAGCAGGTTCGATGAAGACCATCCATGACGTCAGTCCACTGATGCCGGTTGCTCCCACGGTGCGCATTGGCGATCAGGTGATGGTGGAGTCCGGCGCGATCATCGAACTGATTCTGGCCCGCGAGGGCAAGGGTCGGCTGGCGCCTGCGGTGAACTCACCGGACTATCCTTACTACCTGCAATGGATGCACTTCGCCGAGGGCTCATTCGCTGCCCGTGTAATTGCGGATTATCGCGTGGCCTTGATCCAGGGCAAACCGAAAACACCGGCCGGCGGCTACAAGCTGGTGGACACCGAAGCGGTGCTGAAATTCATGGAAGATTATTTGAGCAAGCATCCTTACTACGGCGGAGCCGAATTTTCCGCTGCCGACATCATGATGTTGTTTCCCACCAATATCACCGAGGCATTCAATGTGGCGGATCTCGCGCCGTACCCGCATATCGTCGCGTGGCGCGCCAACGTCGAAAGCCGTCCAGCGTATAAAAAGATGCTGGAGGTAGCGCGGCCCAATGGCGTGCCCGGCGCACCGAAGCCGCTGCCAAACCAGTAGCGGGTCAGAACAGCCAGCGCGGCACCCGTGCGCGGTACGACTCCCAGTCCGCGCCAAAGGTGCGCTGGAGCCAGGGCTCCTCGCCGACAATGACCCTGATATGAAACGCCAGCAGCACCAAGGCGCTATAAACCGTCAGCGTGAAAGACCAGAAAAGCACGGCCCAGCCGCTCAAGATCAGCGTCACGCCCACGTACATGGGATTGCGTGAGATTCGGTACGGTCCGACCGCGACGAGTTTCTGCGGCGGCGACCACGGCGCCAAAGTGCCCCGGCCTGAGACATAGAACACCACGGTGCACCACACCAGCACGATGACACCGGCGAACAAGCTCATCAAGCCCAACGGCCGCGGGCTGAATGTGTTCAGGCGCTCTGCAACCAGCGCGAGCGGAACCGCAAAGGCCACGATTCCAGGCAGCACCAGAAAAGCAAACAGCGCGCGCCACAGCATGCGACCTCCGCGAACCGTTACGCCGCGCTGTCTACGGCAATTCCGGCGATCCGCTTCAGGCCCGCATCGATTGCCTGCCGGATTTCCTCGTTGACCGCGCGCGGATTCCTGCCTGCGGCCTGGATCGGCGAGCCGAT
>Ga0210394_10006286_pt1 | contig 12909 bp, 11 predicted proteins | sample IncBWC12MmetaG_FD_160121 | JGI IMG/M metagenome (GOLD analysis project Ga0210394, IMG submission 160121) | Forest soil microbial communities from Barre Woods Harvard Forest LTER site, Petersham, Massachusetts, United States - Inc-BW-C-12-M | ecosystem: Environmental > Terrestrial > Soil >... | reverse complement strand
CTGCGCGCGCGCGCGCCGCCGCAACCAGGTCAATTGCCGTTTGGCAAGTTGCCGCGTCGCCGCAATCGCCTGTTCTATCGCCGTATCCAAGGCACACTGTCCCGCTAAATGCCGCCATAACTGTCGATATCCGACCGCCCGCATCGACGGATGTTCCGCGGTGAGGTCGCCTCTTTCGAACAGCGACCGCACCTCAGCGACCAAACCGGCGTCGAGCATCTTCCGAAACCGCATTTCGATTCTGGTGTGCAAATCGCCGCGTTCAAGGGGTGCCAGCGCAATTTCTGCGACATCGACGTCGGCGAATACCGACACCCGCTTTTGTTGCAATCTCGTGATGGTTTCGCCGGTCAACTGGTATACCTCGAGTGCGCGCTGAATTCGCTGCGGATCGTTGACATGGATGCGCGACGCGGCCGCAGGATCCACCGATTCGAGTTCCCGGTGCAGGGCCGCCCATCCCGAATGCGCCGCCTGCCTTTCGATGCTTGCGCGCACCTCCGGATCGGCCTCGGGCAATTCTGCGAGCCCAAAGCTCAAGGCGTGGAAGTACAGCATGGTGCCGCCCACCAGCAGCGGTTGCCGGCCGCGCCGCCAGATATCCTGCATCGCTCGCCATGCATCGCGCGTGAATTCGCCCGCTGAATAGCTCTCGGCCGGATCGCGAATGTCCAACAGGTGGTGCGCGACCCGGGCGCGCGATGCGAAGTCCGGCTTGGCCGTCCCGATGTCCATGCCGCGGAACACCAGCGCCGAATCCACGCTGACAATCTCGAGCGGCAGCGTCTCGGCCAGGCGCATCGCGAGATCGGACTTACCCGCCCCGGTCGGACCCATCAAGAGGATCGCCCGCCGGCGGCCCGCGGCGCCGCTCGCGCCGGCCGCGCCGGTCGTGCGGCTTGCACCCCCGGCGCCCATCAACGCCCGCGCAGGAACAGTCGGTCAAGATCGCCGAGCGACAGGCGCACCCAGGTCGGCCGGCCGTGATTGCACTGATCGGCGCGCTCGGTGCCCTCCATGTCGCGCAGCAAGGCGTTCATTTCGGGCAGCGTCAGATTGCGCCGCGCGCGCACCGCGGCGTGGCAAGCCATGGTCGCGAGCAGATGATTGATCGACTCCTCGACCCGCCGCGAGCGGCCCTGCTCCAGTAAATCCGAAAGAACGTCGCGCACCAGGCCCGCCGCGTCGCGATGCGCGAGGAGTGTGGGAATGATCCGCAGCGCCAACTGATCGGGAGCGAGCCGTGACAGGCCGAAGCCGAGTGCCGCGAACTCCTGCAAGTGAGTCTCGGCGGCTTCTGCTTGCGAGGCGGTGACCTGAATGATCTCGGGCACCAACAATTGCTGTCCCGCCACCTCGCCCGCCAGCAATTTCTTCATGCGCTCGTACATCACCCGCTCGTGCGCGGCGTGCATATCCACCAACACCATGCCGTCGGCCGTTTGCGCCAGAATGTACACCCCATGCAGCTGCGCGATGGCGTAGCCCAAGGGCGCCGCGCCGTTGATCGGCTGCGCGCCTCCCTCCTCCACCCTGAAGTCGGCGCGCGCCATCAGGCCTCGATAGGCATCGTCGCCCGAGTGCGGCGCCCTCACCTCCGGCAGTGCGAAACGCGCCTGGTCGGGGATCGCCGCGCCGACGAAACGCGCGCTGCCGGTCAGCCAGTCGAGCGGCGCGCTTCCCGAGGATTCGGCGCTCGGGCGAGTGTCGGCGAGCACCCGCTCCAGGGTACGAAACACGAAATCATGAATGCGCCGCGAATCGCGAAATCGCACTTCCAGCTTCTGGGGGTGAGCGTTCACGTCGACCTGGGAGGGATCCAATTCCAAGTACAGCAGGTAGGCGGGAAATCGGCCGTGAAACATCACGTCCTTATAGCCGAGACGAGCCGCGCCGGCCAGCAGCTTGTCGCGCACGAAGCGGCCGTTGACGAAGGCGAATTGCAGATCCGATTGACTGCGCGAAAACGTCGGCAGCGCCACCCATCCCGACAGGCGCAGGCTCTCGAGATCGTGCTTCAGCTCGATCACGTGGCCGGCGAAGTCCTCGCCGCAGACCTTCGCCACCCGTGCCAGGCGCTCCGGCGCGGAGTGCGCCGCCGGCAGCGACCACACCGTCTTGCCGTTGTGCACGAGAGTGAAGGCCACTTCGAACCGCGACAGCGCGAGGCGCTCCAGCATGCGCACGATGTGCTGATATTCGGTGGCTTCGCTCCTCAGAAATTTGCGCCGCGCAGGCACGTTGAAAAACAGATCGCGCACCTCGACGCTGGTTCCCGGCGGATGCGAGGCGGGCGCCGGCGCTGCGGGCGCGCCGTCGCGCGCCTCGACCGACCACGCGTGCTCCGTTCCACCTGAGCGCGAAACCAGGGACAGTCGCGATACCGAGGCCATACTGGGCAGCGCCTCGCCGCGAAATCCCAGAGTGGCGACGCTTTCGAGATCGTCCAGCGAGGTGATTTTGCTGGTGGCGTGCCGCGCTAGCGCCAGCGCCAGTTCCCCGGGGGGAATTCCGACTCCGTCGTCGCGAACACGAATCAGGCCGCAGCCGCCGCGCTCGAGTTCGACCTCGATACGCCGCGCTCGCGCGTCGAGTGCGTTTTCCACCAACTCCTTCACCACGGAAGCCGGCCGCTCGATCACCTCGCCGGCAGCGATTTGACTGATGAGTGCATCGGATAGGAGCAAGATGGGCAAGATCGACCTCGTGTCCGTGCATTTTCGCACAGCACACGCGCCTGCGGGGCATCCCGCGCCCCGCGGCGAACCCGAGCGCCGCGGGTGCTTACGACCCGGAGTTGCCCGTTGCCGCCACCACCGGTCGCTGAGCCGCGCCGGCGGCGAGCTGCGCAATCCGCGTGCCCGCAGGCGGATTGGCATAGAAATAGTCGTGCACGCCCTGATGAATGGCGGCGGCCAATTTCGCCTGATGCGCGCCCGCACGCAGCCGCTGCTCCTCCTGCGGATTCGAGATATAGGCGGTCTCGACCAGCATCGAGGGAATGTCCGGGGACTTGAGCACCATGAAGCGCGCTTGCTGCACCTGGGGCTTGCGCACTTCGCCGACGCGATTCAGTTGCCGCAGCACGCGCTCCGCCGCCGTCTGGCTGGCGCTCAACGACGCCGACTGCGACAGATCGAGGAGCACCGACGCGAGCACATCGTCCTTGTCGTCCAGCGATACACCGCCGATCAAGTCGGAGGCATTCTCGCGCTCCGCCAGCCAGCGCGATGCTTCGTCCGTCGCGCCCCGCTGCGACAGGATGTACACCGATGAGCCGTCGACCCGCCGGTCGCGAATCGAATCGGCGTGAATGGAGACGAACAGGTCCGCGGCTTGCGCGCGGGCGCGCCGCATCCGATCGCGCAAGGGCACGAAATAGTCGCCGTTGCGGGTCAGAACGGCCTTCATCCCGGGCTCTGAATTGATTTTGAGGGCGAGTTCCCGCGCGATGGCAAGCACCACGTCTTTTTCGCGCGTACCGTTCTTGCCGATGGCGCCCGGATCCTCCCCGCCGTGACCGGCATCGACGGCGACGATGAGGTCGCGCGCATCGGGCGGCGCGTGCTCCGCCCTGACGGGAGTCTCGACGCTTTGGCTCTGCCCTAGGTCGATAACCAATCGATACCCGTAACGGTCATTGGGCGCCGCCAGAAAGCTCTTCGCTTGAATGGGCCTCGATAGGTCGAGCACGATGCGCAGCTCTCCTGAAGGCCTGCGCGCCATGCGCACCTGCTTGACGGCGCCGGTTCCTGCCGGGGCGGCGCGCACGCCGCCGGCGAGCTTCGCGCCCGCCACGTCGATGACCACCCGATCCGGATCCTTCAACACTTGCAAACTGTGTTGCGCACCACCCGACAGATCCAATACCACTCGCGTACTGTCCGGACCCGCCCACAGCCGAACGGCGCGCACATCCACCGCGTGCGCCGGCAGGGCCAGCGCCGTCGCCAGCAGGGCAGTGCAGAGACTCCACGACGGCCGAGAATTCATGGCCTCATAAGTTAGGCCTTAGCGCGTCCTTTTTCAAGTTAAATTAGAGACATAGAAACTTAAGCTAGTGTCATGTCCCAGGTCTTTGAGCCACTCGAGTCCGAACGGCGTCTTGGCGTGAAGGCGCGCAGCCCTCGCATCGCCCGCGTATTGGAGCACCAACTCCACATCGGCGGGCGGCAATGCGGCCCCGCCTCTCTCGGGCCATTCGACCAACAACAGGCACCCCGGCCCCGCCATATCGCGCAAGCCCAACTCCTCGATTTCCGTCGCCGCGCGCAGGCGATACAGGTCCACGTGGACGCAGGTCAGATCGGCGAGGATGTAGGTCTCGACCAAGGTGTAGGTCGGACTGCGCACCAGCCCCGTGACTCCTAGGGCTCGAAGCAAACTGCGCACGCATGTGGTCTTTCCCGCGCCGAGCTCCCCTTGGAGGTACAGCACCGCCCCGGCGCCGCCGGCCGCAGCTCCCCGGCGCAGGGCGTCCGGCAATGAACGCGCGAGCGCTTGTCCTAAGGATTCAGTCGCGACGCTGCCTTCGAGGTGGATCTCCATCGGGGGTACCCTACCCGAAATGGGGCCGATCAGGAGCCGGGCTAGTCTAGTACGCCGTCAACGGCATCCGAGTCTCGGGCGTTACGCCGACATCGGCGATGCCCGCAAACTGAATTGGGACGGATACATCGGCCGCGCCGGAATTCCTGATGACCGCAAAATGCAGGTGCGGCCCGGATGAGAACCCGGTGTCGCCCGAGTCGGCAATGTACTGGCCGCGCACCACATGCGCGCCGATTCGCACGCGGATCGAATCCCAGTGCAGGTGAGCGTAGAGGCCGATCGTCCCGTCGTCGTGAAGAATCTCGATCACATTCGCCTGGTCGAGCATGACCGGGGCGGCGACGCCGCGGAAGAAATCGTGGCGGGCGTTGATCACGGTGCCCTCGCGCGCCGCGTACACGGGCGTTCCGTCCGGCAGCGCGATGTCCACGGCGTACTGACTGTCGGGGGTGGTATGAGTGATTCGACTGGGGTAGGCCTGCGATATCACGAAGGTCGAACCGACATCGAAGGGCACGCGATAAGGGCGTGGCGGCTTGTGCGCGGCCTCCGGCGATCCAAGCGCGGCCCTCCACACGTACCCTAAGCCCGGTTTCGCGGAGCCTGTGTCCGCCTGCACCATGATCTGACGGGTTCCGGGCGGGAGCGTCACCCTGTAGTCGGCGCCCGTGGGCACGGCGGCAATGCCGGATTGCTGGATCAATACCTCGAATGTGACCACGCACAGGCAATCGTTGACGGCGATCAGCCGCATCGACCCGGCTTCGTCGTTGCGATCGACGGCGAGATGCAGCGTGTCGTTCTCGTGTCCGACATTGAAGGAGTCGCTGTGCGCGGCCGCCGCAGGGGCCTGATCGGTGAACACCCACTGTCCGCTGGAATCGCGATACTTGTAGGCCGTCTGAGCCATCAGCAATCCGCTTAAGGAGATGAGCGCCAGTGCTGCCAGCGCATGCAAGGAGCCGCGGCTCAACTGGCGCACGCCGCCGTCATCGCCTGCCGGGCTTCTTCCCGCCTCGCGTCGCCGTCATGGTCCGATAAGTACTGGCGATTGCCGTCGGCATCCCGATCGTAGATCCGTCGCGCGTCCTTCAGCCCATAGTAGCGGGTGCGCGCATTGTCGCATTGGACCTGCGCAGCGTGGTCGGCTTGCGCCTTCTTCGCGTCTTCGATTGCCTTTTGTTTATTTCGCTGGGTTTCTTCGGCGTTCAGGATCGCTTGCTCCTTGGCGATCCGCGTGGCCTCCGTCCGATTGGGCCCCTCGGCCTTGACCTCGGATTTTTGCTCCGTTCCCGTCTCTGGGTGGTCTGAATACACCACGTGCCCTTGAGCATCGACGGATTTGTACACTTCGCCCGACCAAACCGAGCCGGCCGGCCACAGGATGAGGGCGAGCGCCGTGAAAACGGCCCCGAAGCGAGCAATCTCTGGTGTCATCCCTGAATATCGCACACCGCCTCCCGGTACCCGATGAATCTACTGCGGCACGGCGCCTCCCGGCGGCGATTTTCGTCACAAAACAGGCAGCGCGATCCACATCGGCCATGTAGCCTTGATTTCATGGAGCCCGGTACTTCTCCCGCAGCCGCAGTCGACCCGCTCGCCCTGTTGGCTGACTTGCGGCGATGGAGCTCGGAACTCGGCTTCGCCCGGCTCGGGATCGCGCGCATCGATCTCGCCCGCGACGAGTCGCATTTTCTGGATTGGTTGCGCGACGGCTTCGACGGCGAGATGCGGTACATGTCCCGCCACGGGACGAAACGCAGCCGTCCCGCCGAACTTTTGCCGGGGACGGTGAGTTGCATCAGCGTGCGCATGAATTACTGGCCCGAGGAGGCGGCCGATGCCGAAGCGACCCTTGCCAACCGCCGGATGGCCTATATCTCTCGCTATGCCTTGGGCCGCGACTATCACAAGCTCATGCGCGCCAGGCTGCAAAAGCTCTGCGACCGCATCCAGGGCGCGGTGGGACTCTTCGGTCATCGGGTATTCACCGACAGCGCACCGGTCCTCGAGAAAGCGCTGGCGCGAAACGCCGGATTGGGCTGGATAGGCAAGCACACCAACCTCATCGACCGCGATGCCGGATCGTATTTCTTTCTGGGCGAGATCTACCTGGATCTGGACTTGCCGGCCGATGAACCCGCCAGCGCGCATTGTGGATCCTGCGCCGCCTGCATGCCCGCCTGCCCGACCGGCGCCATCGTGGCCCCTTATCGGCTCGATGCAAGACGCTGCATTTCCTATCTCACCATCGAATTGGCCGGATCGATTCCGCTCGAGTTTCGCCGGGCGATCGGCAATCGCATATACGGCTGCGACGACTGCCAGTTGGTCTGCCCGTGGAACAAGTTCGCGCGTCCCACCGCCGAGAAGGAATTCGCGGCGCGGCATGGTCTCGACCGTTCGCAGCTGATCGAGCTTTTTTCGTGGAACGAAGCGGATTTCCTGGACCGCACGGCGGGCAGCGCCATCCGCCGCATCGGCTACGAGCGATGGCTGCGCAACATCGCGGTCGCTCTCGGCAATGCACCGACCTCGCCCGAGGTGCTCGAAGCACTGCGCAGCCGCGCACAGCACCCTTCCGCCTTGGTGCGCGAGCATGTGGAGTGGGCGCTCGCGCAGCACCCTCAATAGCGGCCGGATCTCATCCGGCGGGCAACAAACTGCTGCCCACAGGATTGAAGAAATGCCGGCCGCGCCGCGTCTTGACGATCTCGGCGTACAACTGTTGATAGTCGCTGTCGTTGTTGACCGGATCGATGGCCGCGGAATTCACGATCAAGAGCGGCGCGGCATCGTAGCTGTGAAAGAATCGCGCATAAGCCTGGGTGAGCTTGTCGAGATAACCGCGTTCGATGTGCTGCTCGTAGCGGATGCCGCGCTTGGCGATGCGATCCATCAGCACATCGACGGGCGCCTGCAGGTACACCACGAGATCCGGCTTGGGCGCATCGACGACCACCCTTTCGTAGACACGTTCGTACAGCGCATATTCGGCATCGTCCAGCGTCACTCGCGCAAACAGCCTGTCCTTCTCGAGCAGATAGTCGGCCACCCGTACGGCGCCGAACAGATCCTCCTGCCTGACGTCTTCGAGCTGGCGCGACCGCTGAAACAAGAAGAACAATTGAGTCTGAAATGCCGCCGCGCGCGGATTCTTGTAGAAGCGCTCGAGAAACGGATTCTGATCCGCCTGCTCCAGCACGAGCTGGCCGCCGAGGGACTGCCCCAGCCGCCGTGCCAAGCTGGTCTTGCCGACGCCGATGGGACCTTCGACGACGATGAATCGGTGCGGTATTGCGCCTGCCATTGAACGCTCTCGTGCTACTCCAGGACCGACATTCCATCATCGCCGACGGCGCGCAACAGCTCCGACACCTTGCCGTGTCCCGGAATCTCGAGCATGGGGGCGATGTCCGCCAGAGGATACAGGACGAAATTGCGGCTCGACACTCCGGGATGTGGAAGCGTCAATCCAGGCTCATCGATGATCTCGCCCGCCATCCAGATCAGATCCAGGTCGATCACCCGCGGTCCCCATCGTTCCTGCCGTTCACGGCCCATGGCCTTCTCGATGCGCAGCAAGCCCTCGAGCAGCTCGCGCGCGGAGAGTTGGGTCAACAATCCCGCCGCCGCGTTCACGAAGTCCGGCTGATCCTGGGGGCCCATCGGCCGGGTTCTGTAGAGGCGTGAACGCAGCAGCGAGCCCGTCTTGGCTAAGTTCGCGAGGCGAGCGAAGCCCTCGTGCACCTGATTCCGTGGATGATCGAGATTGCTGCCGATCGCCACGTACGCGGGGCGCCAGAACGGAGTACCCAGACTAAGCTCCTATGTGCGCGCCGCTCCGCCGCGCCGTCGTCGCCGGCGGCGGCGGCCGGGAGCCGGGGCATTGTCGCCCTCGGCGGCCGGTTCCGCGGGGCGCGCCTGCACCAGCGCGACGCGCTCCTCATGCGGCAGCACCTGAATATCGGTCCACCACTTCGCGAGCTCCGGATCCGCCACCCCGCACTGCGCGCGCAGCAGCAGAAAGTCGTAGGCTGCGCGAAATCTCGGATGCTGGAGCAGGCTCAAGGATTTGACTCCGCTGCGGCGGTTGAAACGAGGCTGCAGCATCAACAATTCCCGCATCGGTATGGCGAAGCGCCGCGGGATGGAAACGCGCGACTGCTGCGTCCGGAGCACGGTGTCGCAGGCCTGCATGAGCTGCGCGACGTCGGGCGCCGGCCCCGCCTGGCGTTCGTTGAGTTCGCGCAGCACCGCGCTCCACAGCAGCACCGCGAACAGGAAGGTGGGGGTCACCGGCTTGTCGGCCGCGATGCGCTCGTCGGTGTTGATCAGGCCGCGCTCGAGCATTTGCTCGGCGTAGGCGTACGGCGGCAATGCGAATGCGGCGGCGGACAACGGAAACAGATGCTCGAACAGGCCATACTGCTTCAGAAGCCTGTACGCCTTTGCGCCGAAACCCGACAGGAACAGTTTCAGGATCTCGTCGAACAACCGGGCCGGCGGCACGCCGTCCAACAGGTAAGCAAGCTTGCCTATGGGAGCCTCGGTATTCGGCTCGATCGAGAAATCGAGTTTGGCCGCGAAGCGCACCGCGCGCAGCATGCGCACCGGATCCTCGCGGTAGCGGGTCTCAGGGTCGCCGATCAGCTTCAGGCGCCGCGAACGCACGTCGTTGACGCCGTCCACGAAGTCCCAAATCGAGAAATCTTCGATGTTGTAGTAGAGGCCGTTGGCCGCGAAATCGCGGCGCCATACATCCTCTTCGATGGTGCCGTAGATGTTGTCGCGCAGGATGCGCCCCCGCTGGTCGAAGGCGCGGTGCTCGGAATCGTTCGCCGCGGCCGGCTCGGCCGCGCCGGCTTCGCCTCCCTCATTGTCCGCGTCGGGATCGGCATCTTCCGCATCCTCCCGCTCCGGCGCCGCCGCGGCCCGAAAGGTCGCCACCTCGATGATCTCTTGGCCGAAATGCACGTGCGCCAGGCGAAAGCGCCGGCCGATGAGGCGGCAATTGCGAAACAAGTGCCGCACCTCTTCGGGCAGGGCATTGGTCGCCACGTCGAAATCCTTGGGGGTGATGCCGAGGAGCAGGTCGCGGACCGCCCCGCCGACCAAAAAAGCTTGGAATCCCGCGTCCCTGAGGCGATAGAGGACCTTCAGAGCGTTCGGCGATATCGCCGAACGCGAAATCGAATGCTCGGCACGAGGGACGATGAGAGGGGTCAGTGGCGTCGACGATGCGTTCAAAAAGGGGGGTTCCGCTTGAGTCCAAAAAATTGGCCCGTATACTACCAGCCCTCTTGGGATCAGGCGCCCAGAACCCGAAAACATCGCTCCCTTCGTCTAGAGGCCTAGGACATTGCCCTCTCAAGGCAAGTACACCGGTTCGAATCCGGTAGGGAGCGCCACCAAATCAACGCCATTAAATCAACGAGTTAGATCAGTCTCATGGGAGATCGAATGCGCAATTTGACCCGCTCTGCCTGGCTGCTCGCCGCCGCGATCGTTGCGGCCCCCGCGCTCGCCGACGAAGGAATGTGGACCTACGACAACTTCCCCACGGCCAAGATGCAGGCGAAATACGGCTGGGCGCCGGACGCCGCATGGCTCGAGCACGCGCGGCTCGCGAGCATTAGGCTCACCCTCGGCTGCTCGGCCAGCGTCGTGTCCTCCGATGGGCTGGTGATGACAAACCATCACTGCGCGCGAGAGTGCGTGAGCCAACTGGCGGACGCCAAGCATGACTACGTGGCCAGCGGCTTCTATGCGGCGACGCCGGCGGAGGAAAAGAAATGCCCGGCGATGGAAGCGAATCAGCTGGTCAAGATCACCGATGTGACGAAACAGGTCGAGGCGGCCACCGCGGGCAAATCGGACCGTGCATTTCATGAGGCCGAGCGTGCCGCCAAAGCGCAGATCGAAAGCGCCTGCGGCACGGCGCCTGACGTGCGCTGCCAGGTCGTGACCCTGTATCAGGGCGGCATCTACGACCTGTACAAGTACAAGCGCTACCAGGATTTGCGCGTGGTCTTCGTGCCGGAGGAAAGCGTCGCGTTCTTCGGCGGCGATCCGGACAACTTCACCTTCCCCCGCTACGACCTCGACACGGCCTTCGTGCGCATTTACGACAATGGCAAGCCGCTGCACACGGACATCTTTCTGAAATTCGCCTCCAAGGGCGTGAAGGAAGGCGATATCGCGCTCACCAGCGGCAATCCCGGCACCACCCAGCGCGAGGCGACCCTGGCTGAGCTCGAATTCCAGCGCGATTCCGCACAGCCGTTCACCTTGGGACTCTTTTCCGAATTGCGCGGCGTCTTGAGCGAATATGGCACCAAGGGGCCGGAACAGGCGCGCACCTCGAAGACCCTGCTGTTCGACATCGAGAACTCGCTGAAAGCCACCAAGGGTCTGCAGCTCGCGCTGGTGGAGGGAACCCTGGTCGCGGACAAGGCGCGCACCGAGAGTGAATTTCGCAAGCGAATCGCCGCGGATCCAAAGCTCGCGGCAACTTACGGCGGGACCTGGCCGGCGGTCGCGGCGGCGGTGGCGCATCGCAAGAACATCTTCGTGCGCAACGCGCTCCTGGAGCGTTTCCCTCCCTGGATGTCGCCGCTGCTGGGACAAGCCGTGGCTTTGAACCGTTACGCGGCCGAGGCCGGCAAGCCGGACGGGCAGAGGTTGGAGGAATATGCGGATGCCAACTTCCCGGCGCTGCGCCAGGAGATCGTATCGACAGCGCCGATTCATGCCGAACTCGAAAAGACCGTGCTGGCCTGGTGGCTCACCAAAGTGCGCGAATACTTGGGCACCGGCGATCCCGACGTGCGGACACTGCTCGGCAAGCGCAGCCCCGAGGAGATCGCGAATTCGCTCGTCGCGGGCACGAAGCTGAACCAGGCGGCGCTGCGCGCTCGATTGCTCGCCGGCGGACCGTCCGCGATCAATGCCTATCACGACCCGCTCATGGAATTCGCGCGCACTCTCGATGCTCCGGCGCGCGCGGTTCGCACCGACAACGACGACAACGTGAGGGCGGTGATCACGAAGAATTCCGCGCTGATCACCAAGGCTCGATTCGCGCTGGAAGGAACGGGCACATACCCGGATGCGACCTTCACTCTGCGGCTGTCCTACGGAGCGGTGGCGGGCTACCGGGAAAATGGGCGCAACGTCGCGCCGGCGACGAATTTCGCCGGCGCCTACGCGCATGCGACGGGACGCGACCCCTTCATGCTGCCGCCGCGCTGGATCTCGGCCGAAAAGTCGGTCGACCCGAATGCGCAGCTGAACTTCATCTCGACCAACGACATCATCGGCGGCAATTCAGGTTCGCCCGTGATCGGGCGCAACGGTGAGGTGATCGGTCTGATCTTCGACGGCAACATCCATTCGCTGGGCGGAGACTACGGCTACGACGGCAGTGTGAACCGCGCCGTCTCGGTGGACGTCACCGGCATCACCGAAGCGCTGAAGAAAATCTATCATGCCGACCGCTTGGTGCAGGAGCTGACGCACTAGGCCCGCGCGGCGGATCGACGTATCGTTCGAGTTCAATCGGGGCGCATCGCGGCCCTTCCCCGGTCTATTCCAACAACGGATGGCCTTTCGGCAGCTGATGCGCATACCAGGTCGCGAGCCGATGTCGAATCGTCTTCTCGCTCACCTGCTCCTCCGGCATCGGTGCGATGACCTTGTCGTGCACCAGCAGGCGATAGACGTATAGCGCCTTGTCGCTGGCCGAATCGGTCGCCTCGAACTCGACGGCGCCCCGGCCTTCGGCATATTGAACGCCCGCGATCAGCGCCGCTTTGAACAACTCCCCTTCGTGTTTGAGTTTCTTCATATGCCACCCGTTGCCCGAGCCGTTTGCGGCAGTGTAGCGCGAGTTTATGTCACCCCCGTCGGCATTTGGCGACGCCACCCTCTGTCAACGCGAGCGGTAATGGCCCGTTGGTGCTGGCAACAGAGGCGCAAAGACGAACTCTACGCGCCGCCAGGGATTCCGTTTATTTATCGTTAAATCGAGGAGAGCCAACATGGTCCCCATTACAACTCGACTATTCTCCGTCGGCCTCGTTGCCGCACTGCTCGCCGCCTGCGGCGGCGGCGGTGGCGGCGGCGCCGCCGGTGTGACCCCCACCATGCCGGCCGCGCAAACCGGCAATGTCGCGATGATGATCAGCGATGCGTCCACGGAAGACTGGGCGACGATCGGCGTCAAAGTGCAATCCATCGCCCTCATACCGCAGGGCGGCGGCACGAACGTCACGGTGTACACAGCACCTGCGACCGTGCCCCTGGTCAATCTGGCGCAGTTGGATCAGATAGCTGAAATCCTGGGCAACGCCA
>Ga0210394_10006284_pt1 | contig 12912 bp, 14 predicted proteins | sample IncBWC12MmetaG_FD_160121 | JGI IMG/M metagenome (GOLD analysis project Ga0210394, IMG submission 160121) | Forest soil microbial communities from Barre Woods Harvard Forest LTER site, Petersham, Massachusetts, United States - Inc-BW-C-12-M | ecosystem: Environmental > Terrestrial > Soil >... | reverse complement strand
CCGATTGCGCGTCTATGTGGACGATCTGCGCGACGTTGCTAAGATCTCACGTGCTTCGGTCCTGCAAGGTTCGCCAGCGGCGCCCTACCACTTGCTTGGCGCGGATCTCGACCTGACCGAACGAAAGCGGGCCGAAGAAAAGCTCCGGGAATACGAGAAGGTCGTTGAGAGTTCGCAAGAAATGATCGTGGTTGTAGATCGGGAATACCGCTACCTGATCGCGAACCGCGCGTTCCTTAGCTACCGTGGACTCACGCGAGATCAAGTCGTGGGGCACTCCGTTTCCGAATACATGGACCGAAACACATTCGAACTGACCAGAGACAAGCTAGAGGAGTGTTTCACGGGCAAGAATGTTCAATATGAGCTGAGATTTACCTACCCCCGTCTCGGCCCGCGAGACCTGGTGTTGTCCTACTTTCCCATCGAAGGCCCGTCGGGCGTTGATCGAGCAGCATGCATTCTGCGGGACGTCACCGAGAGCAAACAGGCGGAGGCGGCACTGCGCATGCTTTCCGGCCGGCTGTTGAAGCTGGAGGACGATGAGAGACGGCGCCTGGCTCGGGAGCTACACGACAGCACCGCGCAACGACTGGCGGCACTGGCGATGAACCTTTCCGTGGTGAGTGAGTCGTCCGACTTGGTTAACCCGCGTGCGCGCAGAGCAATCGGCGAGAGCGTCGCTCTGGCGGATGAGTGTCTTCGTGAAATCCGCACAGTAGCTTACTTGCTGCACCCGCAGGAGCTCGACGAGTTGGGTTTGCAATCCGCGCTGGCGCGATACGTTGATGGATTCGTGCAGCGCAGCGGAGTTGACGTGGAACTGGAAGTGTCGGCAGACCTGGGTCGCTTGCCACAGGAAGCGGAAACCGCGATTTTTCGCATCGTGCAAGAGTGTCTGGCGAATATTCACCGTCACTCGGGCAGCAGAATAGCAAGCGTTCACCTGCTTCGCAGAGCGTCGGAAATTGTCTTGGAGGTTGCAGACGCGGGTAAGGGTATTGACGAAGGAGCTGTAACCGGAGTCGGCATCGCGAGCATGCGCGAGCGTGTGAGACAACTTGACGGATCTCTGCAAATTGCCATGCATGGCTCCCATAGTGCCGTAAAGACCGGGACAATCATCAAGGTGACAATCCCGCTTGCAAGAGACGGCGCATGAGGTCGCTTTCGATTCTCATCGCCGATGATCATGAAGTGGTTCGGCGCGGGGTGCGCGCGCTGCTGGAGGCGCGTCGCGAGTGGAAGATCGTTGCTGAAGCAGCGACAGGACGGGAGGCCGCGGAAAAAGCGCGGAAACTCCGGCCGGACTTGGTGCTGCTAGATCTGGCGATGCCGGAGATGGACGGCCTGCAGGCCATTGCGAAAATTCTCGGCTTCTCTGCCGGCACGAAAATCGTCGTTCTCACGATGAGCGATTCTGCGGAGATTGCGAGCCAAGTACTGGCGGCGGGCGCCAGCGGGGTGGTATTGAAATCCGATGCGGCGCGCGATCTTGTCGCGGCGGTCGAGACCGTTGAAAAGGGTGGGCATTTTCTGTCGCCTGCGGTGACTACGCTTATCGTCGGCCAATTGGCCAAGACTCGAAGCGCAACTCCTTCGCCCGGCGAGCTTAGCCCACGTGAACTGGACGTGCTTACGCTGCTGGCAGCGGGCCGCAGCAACAAAGAAGTTGCATCAACGCTCGAGCTCAGTGTCAAGACGGTTGACGTACATCGCGCGAATATCATGCGGAAGCTCAGACTGCGCACCTATAGCGATCTGATCCAATTCGCCATCAGGCACGAGATCATCAAAATCTAGGCTGTGTCCGTCCGCAGGGATGACTGCTTGGACGCAATACCGGGCGTGGCGAAGAGCCGGCCTCGTGCCGCGAGCTCGATCGCGCCAGCCTGGTAATCACGGCCTTTGTGCGAGGGCCAGGCGGATTGCGCTGAGCAGAGACCGACCAGTGAAAGGCTTCGGCAGAACACCTACAGCACCTTGGGCAACGGGGTTATCTCCAAGTTGGCCGTGACGAGCGGTGACGAAAATCACTGGAATCGAAATATTTCTTGCGGCCATGCGCTGATGGAGTTCGAGACCATCCACGCCGGGCATTTGCACGTCGAGGACAAGACAACGGATCTCCTGAATTCGGCCGGCGCTCAGAAAGGCCTCGGCAGATTCAAACGCTACGGTCTGATATCCGTCCGCTCGCAGTAGATTTCCGAGCGCTTCAGAAACAGATTGGTCGTCATCGAGGATGCCAATCAACGGAAGAACTTTGTCACTTTGGGTCATGACTTCAGGCTAGGTGCCGCAGCGAGGGCCTGCAATTGGGTAGATTACCTAGGAGTTTTCCCGTGCGCGGATTGGTAGTAATCCCTAGGAACGATCTTGCGAGTTGGGAAATGGATTGTTGGTCTTGGGATTATTTCGCGTGCGCGGGGGCGACGGTCCGCACGGAGCTGGCTTTTACAGTGGGCGACATTCTGGAGCGCGCTGGATTGCGGATAGCCGATTTCTGGTCGCGCTACGACGGCGACGTCAACCGCGCCCGGCTCGAGCTGGCCGCTACACAGTCAAATGCGAAGAGGGGGCGGGGCTGACATCTCGGCACGATGGGGCGCAGCAAGCAGTGCCCCACCGAACCTGCGCGAGCGAACGGGCGCGGTTTTCATTGCGCTAGGATTGTTGGGACTGCGCCTGCCAGGAACAGCGTAAGGACGCGATCGCTGTCGCTGTGGCGGGCCACTTTGAACAGGACGTCCTCGCCGGGATGGAGCTTGGCCATTTCGGCTTTGTAGTCGCTCAGCTTGTTGATGGGGACGTGATTGATTTCGGTGATTACGTCGCCGCGAGCGAAGTCCACGTCTTCGGCGAAACTGGCGGGCTCGACTTCGGTGACGACCACGCCGGTGATTTTGGACATGCCGAGCTTGCGCGAAAGATCGGGCGTCAGTTCCTCGACGTGCAAACCGAATTGGCCGGGCGTGTCTGACTGGTCGGGCTGGTCTTCGGCGGCTTGCGCGACTTGCGGGAAGATTTTCGAGCGGTCGGCGACGGTGAGCGCGACTTCTTTCGCTTCCTTGTTGCGCACGTAGCGAACCTGCACGGATTGGCCGATGACGGTTTCCGCGATGGGATTTACCAGATCGGCTCCGGTGTGCACGGGCTGGCCGTTGATGTTGGTGATGACGTCGCCGGGTTGCAGACCGGCTTTTTCTGCCGGGCTGCCCGGCTCGACGGCCTCGACGACGATGCCGTAGGGGACGCCGAGTTCCTTCATGAGCACGCGATTATTGCTGCGATCTTCCTGGAACGTAATTCCGATGGAGCCGCGGGTGACTTTGCCGTTGGTGATGAGCTGATTGTAAACGTTGATGACAGTGGTGGAAGGAAGTGCGAAGCCCACTCCCTCGAATCCGCGGCTCCCTGTGTAGATGGCGGTGTTGATGCCAATCACTTCGCCGGCCATGTTTACCAGTGGACCGCCGGAATTGCCGGGGTTGATGGCGGCGTCGGTCTGAATGAAACGCTGGAACTGGTGGCCGACGTTGGAGCGATCTTTCGCGCTGATGATGCCGGCGGTGACCGTGGAATTCAAGCCGAAGGGGCTGCCGATGGCGAGGACCCAGTCGCCCACTTGCACACCGTCGGAATTGCCCAGCTTTGCGAGGGGAAGTTCGCGGTCGGCGTCAATTTTGATAACGGCCAGGTCAGTGTCTTTGTCGAAGCCGATGACGCGGGCATTGTACTTGGTGGAATCGCCGTCGAGCGCGACTTGAATTTTGGTGGCCTGGTCAATCACGTGATCGTTCGTGAGGATGAAACCTTTTTTGTCCACGATGACGCCGGAGCCGAGGCTGCGTTCGGCGTCGGGACTATTGTCGGGCGCGTCGAAGAAGCGATCGAAGAAATCCTGGAAGGGATCGCCGAACTTTTTGGGCGTCTTGCCACCTTTGGGCTTTTCCATTACTTGCGTGGTGGAGATGTTTACGACGGCAGGGCCGAGTTTTTTGGAGATGGTGGAGAAGGCGTTGGAAAGAGTGATGGGATCGGGCACGGCGAGGAGCGTCGCGCCGGTGGCGGTCTGGTCGTGGGTGGCCTGCGCGTGGCCAGAGATCAGCGTGCCGATGAGGATGCCGATGGCGAGGGTGCAGACGACTAGCAGGGTGGCGAAAATTTTGCGCCGGCGCATCCAGCTGAATAATTCCTGAAATTCAATGCCCATTCCGGTGCTCCTTATGCGCTGCGAATCGTTCACTGCCTGGACGGCGGAGAACAGAACCTCGTGGAGTGCGCCGAAAGCAGAGTATACCACGCGATTGTACCCGGCAACCTCGCGCGAGTTAGGGTTTGTCTATCGAGGCAAGAGCAGCGGCGACAGCCAAAGATTACCGCCGAGGCGCAGAGAACCGAGCGAAGGGCAAACGCACAGGGCTGAAGCGCGGCGCCGCAAAACCAGGTGAGACGGCAACGGCAACGTCAAAAACGCCCGCCTAAAAGGCAGGCGGCCGCTACCAATGCAAACCCACCGGCAACCGCCGCCCGGTTCGATGAAACTGAACCGGGCGCTGCAAATTCAAAGAAAACAGAGCCGACCGGACGCCGGCGCTAGGAACGGCACGGGCGCCCAGCTGAAGCTGCCGATTACCCAGATCCAGTCAAGACCTGGCAGCGTCTGGATCAAGCGTGGGACGGTAGAGGGACACTGCGAGAGACATCCGTATGTTGCGACGGGAGCGACAGAGCGCGCGGGCTCGGGAGCATTGGCTGGATTTAGTGTTGTGTTTCCGGCTCGGTACCGTCTTCCGGCGTATCTAGAAATTCCGGGACGCGCAGGCCGCCGGGGGTGCCGACACCTTCGTCCCAGGCGATGCCGTCGTCGGAGACGCCGCCGGGAACTCCATCCACTTTTTTCTCGAGGCGACGTTCCGCCTTGGCGCGGGCTTTGTCCTGGCGCTTCATTTCCTTTTGCCGCTTCTTGAATGTTGTCGTCATTACGATCTCCTGAAGGGGTAGAAGTTATGGACGATTTCACATCCGGCGAAATGCGCGGATGCGGTCGTTACCAGCGAGGCTCGCGCGGCTGACGCGCGACCTCGCGATAATCCTCGTTCGAGAATCTTTCCTTGCGGCCGCCGCCACTATTGCCGCGAGGGCCTCCGCTGCCACTGTTGCCGCGATCACCGCCACTGCCGCCACGGTCGCCGCCGCTGCCGCCAGTGCCAGAGCGGGGTCCACGGGGACCGCCGGATTCGGATTTCGGGCGGGCCTCGTTCACTTTCAGATTGCGGCCACCGACGTCTTTGCCGTCCAGAGCCGCGATGGCTTTCGCCGCTTCGGCGTCATTGGGCATTTCGACGAAGCCGAAACCGCGCGCGCGACCGGTCTCGCGATCGGTGGCGACGTGCACGCGCGCGAGTTGTCCGAAGGGTTCGAAGAGCGCGCGGAGATCGTCCGCGGTGGTCTGAAAGCTCATGTTGCCGACAAAGAGATTCTTCATAGTGATTCTCCTGAGCAAAGCACAACCGTCGCTTCGGCTATGTGACCAGCGCAAACCCAAGACTGAAGCTGCTTTCGTGCAACGAAAGGAAACAGGACCGCGCGGTGCCGGGACGCCAAACACGCTCAAGGAGGTGCGCAAGGACTGCAAAACTCGAAGAGCGGAAGACTTATTCTAGCATGATTGCGTGGAGTTGTCGCGGCGAACGCGTGCTGCCTCGTGGCTGCGCGGCGCTTCAATCCTCGCGCATTAGAATTGCTGGATCGATTGCTAGCGCGCGGCGCGCGGGAATCCACGTTGCCAGCAGACCGAGCCCCAGCATCGCAACCACTACACCGGCCAAGACTACCGGATCGCGCGGAGTTGCCTGATACACGATGGAAGCCAGTACACGACTGGCCAAAATTCCCAGGAGCAATCCCGCAGCCGAACCGATGCCGAGTAATTTGAACGCGCGTCCCAGGGCTGCTTGCAATACTTCCTTGTGTTGTGCGCCGAGGGCCATGCGAATTCCCAACTCCCGCAAGCGCTTGCTGACCGAGTACGCAGCCATCCCGAAGATTCCGGTTATGGAGAGCATCGCGCCAATCACGCCCATCACGCCGAGCGTTATTGCGGCCATGCGTGAGCCAAACAGGGTGGTCCCCAGTTCCTGATTCCACGGGCCCATGTAAACGGGCAGGCCGGCATCGAGATTTCGCATGGTGCTGCGGATGGCTGCGGCCAGTTGCCCTGGATCGCGGTCGGAGCGCACAGCGAGATAGGTCTGGGTCGAAGGTGATTGCAGGAACGGAAGAAACATCGCGGGGCACGGATCTTCGGTGAGGCTCCCATATTTTCCGTTCTCTACGATGCCCACCACTTGCAGGCGCGTTCCATCGGGCCTCTTGAAATATTCGCCCATGGCGTTTGCGGGGGAGCCAAAGACCCTGCGCGCAAACTCCTGATTGATTACGGCGACGCGCGGCGCATTTTCATCGTCATGCCATGTGAATGTTCTGCCCGAGAGCACGGCGGTGTGCGCGGCTCGGAAGTATTCCGGAGATATGCCGAACAGGAAGGAGTCGGCGGCGGCGTTCGCTGACCTCAGGTCTGTGGTCGCGTCGGCGAACACCAGCGAGCCGATGTTGCCGCCACTGACCAATGGCGCCCAGTCAATCAAGCCCACCGACTGCACGCCGGGAATCGCGACGACGGCCTCGATCATGCGTTTTTGCATTTGCAGCGCGCGCTCGCCGCTGTAGCCGCCCATGCTCAGATCGGTGTCGGCGAGCATGGCGTTGCGCGGCTCAAAACCCAAATCGCTGTGCAGCGAGTGCAACAATCCACGAACGGCCACGACGGACGAGGTGACGAGCAACGCGCAGATGGCGATCTGCACAACGAGTGCGAGTTCCCGCGCCGTGACGCGGCCGGAAGTGCTGCCACGCGATGAGGCCTTGATGATCTCGTAAGGATTCGTGCGCAACACCTGCCTCACCGGGACCGCGCCAAACAGGAATCCGCTGGCCAGCGTCAACAGCAGAGCCACTCCATAAACATTTGCGTCTGGATTCACCGGCAGTTGGATGGGCCATCGGGAAAATGGCTGCCACGCGCTTAGCCCGCCCATCAGGAGAAAGCTGCCCCAGAGTCCGAGAGCGCCGCCCATTAGTGAAAGCAGCATCGCTTCGGTGAATAGTTGCCGCAGAATCCGCGCGCGGCTCGCTCCCAGGGCCAGGCGCAGAGCTACTTCCCGTGAGCGGTCAGCTGCGCGCGCGCCAAATAGGCTGCCGAGATTCGCACAGGCGGCCAGCAGAATCAGGCCTGACAGGAGCATCAGCCCGGTCATGAACGCGCGGACAGGCTTGCCCAGATAGTCGCCATAGAGACTGGGACGAGCGAGGGTAAAAGTTCTTTGCTCGTCGTCTTTGGGATAGGCCTTTTCCAGATAGGAACCAATCGAGTTCAGGTCTGCTATGGCTTGGGTTCGCGTGACTCCCTGTTTCAGATGTCCCATGGTCATAAAGATAAAACGCTTCCCGCGCGCGCTCAGGTCGTTCACCCCCTCTACTTGCTCCTGGTTCACGAGGGGCACGAAGAAACCTGGATTGAAAAATACCAAGGTGCCGTTGAATCCAGGCGGCGCTACGCCGAGGATAGTAAAGGGATGCTTGTTCACCTGAACGACGCGGCCGACGACGCCGCGATCGTCCTGAAAATGAGTGTGCCAAAAGGTGTAGCTGAGGACGATGTAGGGAGCGCTGTTGGGGCCGTGCTCGTCGGAAGCGTGGAAGAATCGGCCGAGGAACGGCTGCACGCGCAAGACATCGAAATAGTTCCCGCTCGCCAAAATGATCCAGACGCGCGATGGATCTTCGCCGGCGTCGAGCCCCACTTGCGCGCCGTCGTAGGCAGCTAGATCGTCAAAGCTGCGGTTGCGATCGCGCAGATCGAGATAGTCGGGATAGGATTGATACGAAGAGGCCTCCTCGCCATGCTGGATTCCGTAGAGGCTCTCCGCTTGCGGCACATGCAACGGGTGCAGGATCAGCGCATTTAGTACGCCGAAAACCACGGCGTTCGCGCCGATGGCCATGGCCAGGGTCACGACGGCGACCGCCGTGAATCCGGGGGATTTGCGCAACATGCGGAGAGCGAAGCGTAAATCGCCCGCGAAATTTTCGAAGAATAGCAGGCCACGCTCGGCTCGATACTCCTCTTTCATGGCTTCCCTGCCGCCGAACTTCAGGATGGCCTGGCGCCGTGCTTCCACGGGCGCTAAACCGGCGCGAATATTTTCGGCACTTTGCAGAGCGATGTGCTCTGCGATCTCTTCGCGCAGTCGTTCGTCATGCGCGCGCCTGGTTGCGTAGCCGGACAGCCGTGCGAAGAACCGCCTCAGGGATTTCATGACAAGTCCTCCGCTTTGGCTGCGAAGAAGCGGCCGATGATCGCAGCGGTTTGTTCCCAATCCTGGGTTTCCAGCCGCAACTGCTTGCGTCCTTCACGCGTGAGCCGATAGAAGCGGGCTCTGCGATTATTCTCTGAGGCGCCCCATTCGGATGCGATCACGCCTTCTTGCTCGAGCTTCAAGAGCACGGGATAGAGAGTCCCTTGATTCACGGCGAGGAGATCTCCGCTGATTTGTTCGATGCGCCGCGCGATTCCGTAGCCGTGCAGCGAGCCGAGGACGTCGAGAGTTTTGAGGACCATCAACGCTAACGTACCTTGCGGAACATCGGTTTTTTGTTTCATCGCACCGCCATCTTGGTTTCCCACAGGAAGGATGGCACACGTCCTATGGGAAAGCAACAGGTAAATTGTTACTGGAACTTAGCGGCGAGTTGCTCCGGCTTCTGTGGTGGGGCGGTCGCGCCAGAATTTGGGGGCTGGCATGATGAATTCGATGGCTACTTGCGTCTTGCCCATGAAGCTGGAACCGAGGCAGGCGACGCGGCAGAGCAATTCTTCCTTGGTGTTGACGTTTTCGATGTGGATGATTTGCTGGACGTTGACCTTGGTGGCGAGCAGGATCAGTGCGCCGTGCGAGTTGACGATGATGGTGTGTGTCTTTTCTTCGACGGAATTCTTCTTGGCGTCCTGCAGGCGTACCAAAACGGGAATGCGTACGTGTACGCGCTTGCTGCGGCGGCGATTCTGCGGCGGCAGGTCGTCTATATGCGTGGACACTGGACAACGGTAGCAAGTACGTGCTGGGTTCTCAATGCTTAGCGGCACGGTGTGCCGTGAGAGATATTGCGGAAGGCGGCGATGGCGGAGGGTCGGGGGTGGGGGCGTTTGTACGGTAATCGGCAGGGGCCAGCGCTTTTTTTCGGGCAGATTTTAGAACACGCGGGGAATAATCGCGGTGCTCCCGGTTCTACTGGGCGGAGGGATTCCGCTGCTACCGGCTCCGGCGAAACAGGCCCAGCTGAGACTCGCCGGCCACAAAGTGTACAAGAGCGGAATCGTGTCATCTGAATATTCCAAGGCGGAATATCCGAACAAATAGACCGCCACTGGAAGCTCGATTGCACACGCAATCTCGGTCTCGACAGGTTCTGGCGCACAGGGTATTATCCGGGCATGAGAATTTCGGCACGCAACCGCCTGGTAGGCAAAGTCGAGGAACTGCAGATCGGCGACATCATGGCCCACGTGGTGGTGAAGGTGGGCGAACACTTGGTCGAAAGCGTGATTTCGCGCCGCAGCGTGGAAGAAATGAATTTGACGGTCGGCGATACGGTTGCGGTCGTAGTTCAGTCCACGGATGTGATGCTACAAAAGGCCTAGGGTTGCCCCTGCCCGTTCCGGCACCGTGGTGTTGCAACTGATTGTTGCTTCGCGCAGTCCTTGGCAGAGCTTGCGGACTGCGGTGGTACCAGGCAGCACGGGCCATGTTTCGTGAACATTTCCATTCGCCAATCCGGGAACGCTACGGTCGTGGATGTCAACGGCGACGTGACGCTTTACAATTCCCCTGAAATTCGCAAAACGCTGATGGACGCGTTGAATAAGAAGGGCACGCAGCGCGTGATCATGAACATGTCCGGGGTCAATTATATTGACAGCGCGGGCGTGGCTTCGCTGGTGGAAGGCTTGAAACTGGCGCGGACTTTGAAGAGTGGGTTCGCGCTGTATGGATTGAACAAGCATCCGCGGGAAGTTTTGGAATTGACGCGGTTGATCAAGGTTTTTGAGATTTATGACAGCGAAAGCGACGCTGTGATTGGCGTTGCTGCGCCACCACCGCAAGAGACGCCCTAAACCCCTCGCTCCTACGTCCGCTTGAAATTCCCCCAGATGAAAATACTTGTGCAGTGAGGTGAAGCCCCGGGAGTTGCCTGTGCTGTGGCGCGACAACGGCAAGACCGGTAGTTCAGCGGCTAAACCCGGGCTGACTTTGTTGTGTTGCTGTCGTGGCGGAAGCCACGAACTGCAAAGATTTCCCCGCAACGTCGACGGCTGCCCGGTCCCGCAAAGCGGGACCGGCCGCCAGAAATTCAAAGGCAGCATCCCGTGCGAAGCCGGCGAGACGATGGCGCTAGGAAGACGACCGCAGGCCGTTGACATTGTGGCAAGCCGGGTCGCAGTGGCCGGGCGCGACCGACTCCGATGAAACGTATGGCGAAACTGCGCGGGGCGCTCGTTGCTTCACGTGACTCAACTGGAATAGAATGCGCGGCATGTCGCTTGAATCGTTCCGTGTGGTTTCGCAAACGAGCAGCCGTGCAGGGCAGCAGATTTTGAAATTGCAGGGCGCGTTTACTTCCACGGCGGCGGCCATTTTTGTGGACGCGGTCGCGGCGGTGGATGCGCCGCGATTGATTCTGGACTTGAACGAAGTGCCCATGGTGGATTCGATGGCGGTAGGGGCGCTGGTTCGGGCGTTTGTTTCGTGCCACAGATCGGGGCGGAAGCTGGCACTGGTGGGGTTGAATCATCGCGTGCACAACGTGCTGCACTTGACGGGCATTGCGCCGCTTTTTGATACGTATGCTTCGATCAGCGAAGCGGAAGCTGGATTGGCTTAGCGCGCGATTCCCTTTCGGCCATCTGCGAGCGTCAGTGGCGCTTAGGCAATTGTAACCGACTCGCCATTCCCAGAATCGTATATGCTGGAACGCAGCAGGCACCCGAGCAAAGGACCACTCCATGAAAAAAATAATGCTCATCGGATCCAGCGGCATGATCGGGCAACGCATTTTGCATGAAGCGCTGAATCGCGGACATCACGTGACCGCCCTGATGCGCGATACGTCGGGCACTGGGGAGCATCGCGCGGATTTGGATTATCACACGGGCGACATCTTCCGACCGGAGACCGTGGCGGCAGCGGCGGTGGATCACGATGTGGTCGTGAGCGCTTACGGTTCGGGCAAGGGCGACCCGGGTCTGGTGGTGAAGGCGGCGCATGCGTTGATCGAGGCGCTGACGCGCGTCGAACCGATTCGCTTGGTCGAGGTGAGCGGCGCGGGAAGCTTGGAAGTCAAACCCGGCGTGCAACTGGTGGATACGCCGGATTTTCCAGCCGGGTGGAAAGCGATTGCGCTGGCGCATCGTGAGGCGCTGGATGTTTACCGCAAAGCGGGAATGGCGGAGTTTGACTGGACGGCGGTGAGCCCACCGGCGTTGATTACACCGGGGACGCGTACCGGACGTTATCGCACCGGGACAGATCAGTTGCTGGCGGACGACAAGGGCAAGAGCTACATTTCCGCCGAGGATTTCGCGGTGGCCATCTTGGATGAAATCGAGAATCCACATTTTCAGGGCCAGCGGTTCACTGTCGCGTACTGATGCCGGAGCGCCGGGTTTTCTTGTCGGCGGAGTGGCGCGACCTGGTGATGTTAAACTATGAGGTTGATCCGGCAATTTTGCGGCGCTTTGTTCCGCGCGGTGTGCAGCTGGATACCTTTGCAGGCCGGACATTTGTAAGTCTCGTGGGGTTTCAGTTCCTGCGCACCAAACTTTATGGATTCCTGGCAGTTCCCTTCCACAGTTATTTCGACGAAGTGAATCTGCGTTTTTATGTGCGGCGTCACGAGGGTGACGAAACTCGGCGGGGCGTCGTGTTTGTGCGCGAGCTGGTGCCGAGGATGGCTATCGCGCGGTTCGCGCGGCTGATGTATGGCGAAAAATATGATTCCTGCCCAATGTGGCATCGCAGCGAGACGAATGCGAAGGGCGTGTCGGCAGAGTATGGGTGGAGATGGCGCGGCGGGAAATTTCGGTTGCATGCGCAGGCCAGCGGTGCGCCATCGCGAGTTGCCGACGGCAGCCTTGAGAATTTCATCACCGAACATTACTGGGGTTATTCGGCCAGGAGCGCGCGCGAAAGTATTGAATACCGGGTGTCGCACGATCCCTGGCGCGTGTGGGTCGGCGCGCATGCCGGGTTTGCAGGCGACGGAGGCGCACTTTATGGCGCCGAGTTCGGCGAAGTTCTGCGTCGCGCGCCGGATTCGGCGTTTATTGCGGAAGGTTCTCCCGTGCTGGTGCACACCGGCCGGAAAATTGCGTGAAGGAAGGACGCCGGTTCCGGTTGCCCGACGGACCGTCGCCTGGCGTTTGAAGTTCTCTGCGAAAATCAGCAGCGTCGCAATTCCCGCTCGGTTACTTGGAGCCTGCGGTGGCCGCCACAGCAACAGGACCAATCCCCGTTTCGGACGCCCCTGCGGAGGCTAAGGTGCCGTCGGGATTGAGCGTGTAAATCGAAACCGTGCCGTCACCTTCATTGACCACGTATGCGAATTTCCCGGACGGATCGAAAACACTGCGAAATGGTTGCGTCCCGGTGGCGATCGTGGCGGGCGAATTCAGAGTCAAGTCCCCTGTGCTCGCATCGATCGCGTACATGGAAATAGTGTTGTCCAGCCGATTCACCACGTACGCGAATTTGCCAGTGGGGTCCACCATCACGAAGGTCGGTTGGTTCC
>Ga0210394_10006283_pt1 | contig 12916 bp, 12 predicted proteins | sample IncBWC12MmetaG_FD_160121 | JGI IMG/M metagenome (GOLD analysis project Ga0210394, IMG submission 160121) | Forest soil microbial communities from Barre Woods Harvard Forest LTER site, Petersham, Massachusetts, United States - Inc-BW-C-12-M | ecosystem: Environmental > Terrestrial > Soil >... | reverse complement strand
ATATGCCGAGCGCTTCTTAAACCTGCGGCAGGAATCGCTGCGGGCCGTCGCCGACCAATCCGAGATGCCCCGCGGCATTCTTGCCATCGGAGCAAATGAAGCCACCTGCCTCTACGTCTTGCCCGAGGTTTTCGCCAAGTTCCATCGCACCTATCCCGATGTGCAGATCAGCATCTATCGCAATTTCAGCCACAAGATCCTGCAGCGCGTCGAGGACGGGACCATTGATCTCGGGATCGTGACCCTGCCGGTGAAGTCGCCCAGCCTTAAAGTGCATGCCATCTATCGAGATCGCGTCATGCTGATGGTCAGCACCAAAAACCCGCTCTCGAAACTCAAAGAAGTCACTGCCAAGGACATCGCTAGCCAACCGCTGATCTTTCCTAAGACCGGCTTTACGCGCCAATTGCTCGATAAGGCTTTCCGGCCTTATGTGGCTGATCTCCGCATTGTCATGGAATTGCCCAGCGTAACGATGATCAAGCTCTTCGTCGGCGCGAATTTAGGTGTGTCTCTGATCAGCGAAGGCTTCACCAAAGACGACGTCCGCGCCGGCCGCGTGAAACTTATCCCTATAAAAGATGTCGAGTTGTGGCGCGAGTTGGGGTTAATTTACCGCCGCGACCGCCATTTGCCGCGCTCCGCCAGCGCCTTTGTCGAATTGATTCGCGGTGCCGATGGCAAGCCCGACGCCAAGACCGATAGCGGCAAGAACGGCAAAGCAGAGATCCCGCCCGAATCCTGACGAGGCTTAGAGCGTCTCGTTATTTCTCGTCTGGCAGTGCAAAAACGAAAAGCGTCGAAGCGTCCTGCCCGATGTGATTCTTCGCTTCCGGCCAATACAACGGAGCCCGCGCTTCGATCAACGAACCGCCGCCCGAATCGATAGCCACATATTGCCGTCCATTCACGGAAAAACTCACTGCCGGCGAAGCGATGCGGCTGCCGGTATTAAACGACCAGAGCTTCTGGCCGGTTTTGGCGTCCAGCGCAAAAGCGTTTCCTTCAATATCTCCGCCAAAAACCAAGTCGCCAGCCGTGGCCAACAAAGACGAAGCATTGAAGAATCTCGTCGCGAAGCTCCACTCCTTCTTTCCCGTCAGAGGATCGAAAGCGGCGATGTGAGGAACGGCATTGGGGTTCAATTGCTCCTCTCTCTGCCCGCCCCAGAAGCTCTCGCCCTCATTCACCTCTTGTTTTTGCGGCGTAAGATGTGAGCAAACCTCCAGCGCGGTCGTGTACCACAAACCGGTCTGCGGGCTGTAGGCCGAATGATTCCGATTCCGGCCGCCTTGCGTTCCCGGGCAGAACAAATAATCTTTGTCTACTTTACCCGCTTCCTCCATGACCGGCTCGATCGGCTTTCCGTCCTTATCCAGGCCTTTCGTCCAGGTCACGGTATCGACATACGGAAATCCCCGAACGAATTTCCCCGTTTCGCGGTCCAGCACGTAAGCAAATCCGTTTTTGCTCGAATGAATCACTAGCTTGCGCATCTGCCCGTTTAGCTGGACGTCGATCAGCACTGGCTCGGGATTCGAGTCGTAGTCGTATACGTCGTGCGGAGTCTCCTGGAAATACCAGCGCAGCTTTCCCGTGTCTGCATCGAGCGCTACCAGTGAGTCGGTGTAAAGATTCGCGCCCTGGCGGTCGCCGCCGTAAAGGTCGGACGAAGGATTGCCCACACCCCAGAAAACGAGGTTGAGCTCCGCGTCGTACGAACCCGTAAACCAGCTCGACCCTCCGCCAAGTTTCCAGGAATCTCCCGTCCAGGTTTCAGAACCCGGTTGGCCCGGCTCTGGGATCGTGTAAAAGCGCCAGGCAAGTTTCCCCGTTTTTGCATCGAACGCGTTTATGTATCCGCGATGCGCGCTTTCGCCGCCGGTTACTCCGGTAATCACTTTGTCTTTCACCAGCAGCGGCGCCGAACTGATCCCGCATCCGCACTTCGCGGAATTCTCTATTTCAATATTCCAGATCTCCTTGCCGGTCGTCGCGTCCAGAGCCACGAGGCGATTCTCCCGGGTGCCCATAAAGAGCATCCCGAACCCAATCGCCAGTCCTCGAGCCTTTCCGTTTCCCGCGCGGGCATCCTTGGCCACCTTATAGGCGTAACTCCAACTCAGCTTCCCTGTCGCCGCGTCCAGAGCAAAAACGTCGTTGTTCTGATCCACAAGATACAGCTTGCCGTCGGCGACAATCGGTGCGGACTCCAGCCCTCCGCGCCCACCCGTCGGAAAAGTCCAAGCCGGCGTCAACCGATGTACATTTTCGCGGGTGATCTGATTGAGCGGGCTATAGCTCCAGGCTCTGTAATTCCCGAAGAACGTCAGCCAGTTCTGCGGCTCTTTTCCGGCGTGAACGAGGCGCTCCGGCGTGACTTCCTGCCCTGCCGCCCGCGTGGCTACCAACAAACTGAGTCCGAAGAGGACTGTACCAACACCCGTCGCCAAACCCACCCGACGCCGAAGATTCAATGTCCACTCGCGGTTCGCCACGTTCTCCTCCACTCGATCAAAGTACGCTGTATATCGGTTTGAAGTGGGCAGAGTATAACGCCGCCAGGACGCGAAATGAATGGAATCGGCAGTTCGCGCAGGCGAGGGCCTGAGACAGTCGGCGCGTGGCGCGCTTGTAGCTATCGTTTGTTGCTTTCCGTCTGGGCTGCGTCGGAAGGCCAAACCGCGCCCACATTCACGATTCGAAAAACGGGGCCTTCCGGTTCGAGCGGACCTTCTGACTTGAGGGCAATCGGACCCTCCCCAGCGACCACCCAGATGTGTGCATCCGCGGGTTGCTTGCCCACCAGCGGCGCGATCACCCCGGCGGCTCCTTCGATATGCGGCTTTAAGTCAAACACAATGGCTTCCCGCTTGGATCTTCCAACCAGGAAAGGCGCTTTTCCTTCCGGCGTAATCACGACCTTTACGACGCGCGGCTTTGGTTCCCCCGCGACCGCGGACACTGTCGTTTCCGCCTTCGCTGGATCAATATTTTTTATAAGCACCAAAAACATGCCGTTGGCGAGATCGGCAGGCAGTTCGATGTGCTCGGACTCCTCTTTCTGGTTGCCTTTGTCGTCTGTATAGCGGACCGTCACCTGGCCTGTGGAAGCGTCGATGGATCGCTCCATCGTCATTTTGAAGGACGGGCCTTTTTGCACCAGATGATTTCGCAAGAGGCGAAATTGGCTGCGCTGCGAGAATTCGCTGGTCTCTTCGTAGTAAGAGCCATCATGGAAACGAAAGTTCATCTGAACCTTCATCGCTGCCGCCTTGCCGGTCTCGATCAAGTCGCCTTCTGCGATGGTCTTGCCATCGAGCGTTTGCAGGACGAGGAACCCGTGTAGCGAACCTTCCATCTGGCGCACAGCTATCGGTTCGGCAAAAACAGGGCGCAGCAGTAAGCCAGTAACAGTAATAAGTACGGTCAGTACGAGTAGTTTTAAGGCAAGAGCGTGACGCGACTGCCCAGCGCGTTCGCACAGAAGTCTTCGTAGCCTATTCACTCACTTTAGATGCGGAATTCCCAGTTCTAGCGAACCTGTGCACATCGGCGAACATCTGTATGCGCGATTGAAAACCTTCCGGTCGCGACTGGCTTCTGGGTTTGCCGAAGGAAAACTACGTAGCTCGCCGAAGTTACTAGCTGGCGTGACTTTGATTCAGCTGCAAGGATTGCTCGGTTTCTGACCCGATCATCTTCCAACGTACGAAGTTCAGGATAAGGAGTGAAGCAACCGTCATGACGGCCGCAAGGATCAGGATTCCGTTTCGTTTCCGCATAGCCCTCTTCAAGCTCCTTCGTGCCTCTGGGATTTAGCCTGCGATAGGAACTGCACCGCTACAGACCGGCGGCCGTTCGGCAGTGAATCCACGCGCACCACCTTGCCCACAAACTCCTTACGAACCGTGACCGGAGACGAATACGGAAATGTCAGGCATAAAGACATTCCCACGTGGTAATGATCTCGCGAAGTGCTAAAGCAAAGGCCGTGCCGGTTCACATCGAGAGTAGTTGCAGCTTCTAAAATCGCATGCTCTGAAGGATCGATCGAGCGTATGTGGACGGGAAGAGAGATTTTTGATCGTTCCAGAGCCCGGCGTTCATTGCGTCTGTCGCCCTCAAAAGTGGTGTACGCGTGGATTAAAAGCGGCAGGGCGTTGTGCATTAACGTCTCACCGTTTCAGCGACAGCGCGCAGCCTTTGTTTGTTCGCAATGGTCATTACCAACTCGACGGCTATACCGAAGCGGCCTTCAGATAACGCATCGATCCGCACAACCTTGCTAAAGAAATGCACGTTACGCTCGGGGGCATGCGAATAGGGAAAAGTGACCACGAGAGCCATCCCGACTTTATAAATTTGAATATCGGTGGAAAAGTAGAGTCCGTCGCGCGAGGCGTTTAAGGTCGTCGAAACTTCTTCAAATTTATCGATAGATCCGTCAGAAGAGCTTACATGGACTGGCAACGAAACGGGCACGCGCTCTGTTCTGCGGCGATCTTCCACCCATTCGGTGACGCTCACCGTGCCCAGGGTCTCGGTTGGGTTGCCCTCACTCACGCCCATCCTCCCACACCCGTCATTCTCAAGTAATTACAGGTCACCTCCAATGGATCGATCGGCCTAACGTCCGAACCATCGGTTCCAGTACGTTTGTACCAGTCCAGGGCAGTGACTTTGACTCGCGAGGGCTGCTACCTTTAGACTCTCTTCATGAGTTTTTTCCCGCGGTATCCCCGGGCGCGTTCGCAGTGGCGTGAATTCGTCACTCCTGCCATTCGCAATCTCGTGCTCGCCTGCGTCGGCGTGTTTCTTATCCAGACGCTGCTCGAGCTTTTCAACACGACTGGCTATCGCCTGATGATCCGCGAGTTCGGGCTGGTGCCGCTATTGGTGACGCACGGGCTCAGAATCTGGCAGCCGGTCACGTACATCTTTTTGCATGGCGGCCTGTGGCACATCCTCCTGAACATGCTTTTTCTGTGGATGTTTGGCGCCGATCTTGAACGCGCCTGGGGAACCCACCGCTTTTATACCTATTTCTTCCTGACGGGCGTCGGCGCCGGCCTGATCAACGTTCTGGTGAAGACGATCATCGACCCGCACGGGTTCGGGACGTCGGCGATTCCGACCATCGGGGCCTCCGGTGCGATTTACGGAATCCTGCTGGCCAACGCCATCATGTTTCCGGACCGCAAAATTTGGCTGATTCCCTTCCCCGTTACGATTCCGATGAAGATTTATGTCATCGGCGCGGGCGCCATCGAATTTTTCCTCACGCTCGGCTCAGGCGCCGGCGACAACGTCAGCCACGTTACGCACCTCGGCGGCATGCTTGTCGGCTATCTTTACTTGCGCCGCGGCTCCTGGTTCTTTCGCGCACGCAATGGCCTCTCCGACTGGCAGCGGCGTCGCGCCCGTCGCAAGTTTGAAGTTTTCATGCGCAAGCATAGAAACGAACCGCCCTCCCACCCCGACAACTGGGTCAACTAAATGAAAAAGCGCGATTCTGATGAGAAGGTCTCAGCGGAACGCGCGGCAAGAGGCGACCCTGCAAAAGCCCTTCGTATCCTGAAGCGTGCGGGCGTGGGTCAGCTACCCACGCTAGGTGACGAATTGCTGATGCACAAACGAGTTCGCCCCATCAAGACGGCGAAGACGAGCAAACCTGCTACCTCCATCGACGAGCAGCTGCGATTCGCAATCGCTTACAAGCGCCTGATTCAAGTGACATACGACGGTCATGTGCGCGTGCTCGAGCCCCACGATTACGGCATTCAGAAGAAGGCGACGCGACTCCTGGCGTATCAGGTTCGAGGTGGCAGTGCCCATGCCAACAACGGCGGACGTGGCTGGAAACTGCTCAATATCTCGAAAATCGAGGCATGTTCAGTTTTGGACGATAGATTCCCTGGGAGCCGGGCGCGCTCGAATCAGGAGCACCTCGTCTGGGACGAAGTATTCGCCAGAGTGGATGAAATCCCGCAGTCGTGACTTCGCCTGCTCGTTAATCTCTAAGCGCAGCCATTTAAAAAGCCCACCCGCCTGTATGGAAAACACGCGCGAAGTAAATCTGCAGCCAAAATTGACCGAGAATAAGCGCGTAGAAAGCCGCTCGGGAGACGTACGAAGCCATGCCTGTCTCGGATTTGGCGGTTACCAGCAACGGCAGGCAGAGCACGGGAACGAGCGGCAGATCGTATCGAACCACGCTGCGCCAGAAACCCTGGTTATAGGAAACCAGCAAGATCGATAACACGCTGAGAGCCAGCAAACCTTCGCGCCGTTTCGCCACCCATATCGCCGCGGCCGCCAGTGCGCAGAGATAAAACAAAGGCAAGAAACCGAATTCCAGCCAACTCGTTCCGCGACTCCAATCCGATCCCACGTGGATCAGGCTGTCGGCAAGTCCCTGGAAGAGGTTTCCCCGAGGCATGGCGAAAAGTTCCTGTGCGCGAAGAAAATAGAAGGCACTTCCAGCGATCAATCGATTAAATCCCAGCCAAAGCGCCAGCGAAGCCAAAACCGCCAGCGCTACGACGCGACGCGCGAAAAGCCACGAAGCAAGCGCGTAGCCCGTCAGCCGGATCCACGGAAGCACAAGGAGCAAGACCGATTGCGCGATCAGGGCCCTGCTGCCGCGCGTGTCTGGCGCAGCTAACGCAATCCAAAGCAGGACCCAGAGCAACAGCATGAATAAAACGTCGGAATATGCAGTAAAAGCGAAGTAAGCAGCAGGCGCAGACAACACGAATACAAATAACGAAAAACTAGAAACAGCAAACTTCCGTGACAGCCACTCAGATACCAACACTGCTGTGCAAAAGAAAGCCGCCAGGTTCAAAACAACTGCTGTAGCAAGAAAAGACGAGTGAAAAAGCTGGGAGATGATCCCAACAATAACCGGATACCCAGGGGGAAAAACCAGAGTTCGGGGATCTGCGGCGGGATACCCCTCGCGCCAGATTTGTTCGTACCAGTGCGCATCCCATTGCTGCCAGCCGGCGAGCCAGGATTGACCTGGGCCATTCGCGCCTCTGGTCGCGTAAAAAATCAGCAAGATCCAAAGAAGATAAACCGAGAAGTAAAAGCCGTACCGGACGCGACTCGCGAGCCCTAGCGCCACACCTGCTCGCCGCCGCCAATGATGTGAAATTTCACGAAATTTGTGGTCCCGCCCACGCCCAGCGGTGTACCCGCGACCATTCCCACCAGGTCGCCCTGCCGCACCAAGCCCTCCTCCAGGAGGCGGCGCTCCGCAATTTGCGCCATATCGTCGATATCCCGCAAAATCGCAGCCTTTCTCGGCAGCACACCCCAGAGCAGCGTGATCTGCCGCCGCGTCTCCTGGCTGCGCGAAAAGGCGATGATTGGCGGTCGCGGCCGATGCTTTGAAATCAGCCGCGCCGACGAACCGCTTTCTGTGAAAACGGCGATCACCTTCATCGACAGCTCTTCGGAAGCATGACAAATGAGTTCCGCGGTGGTCTCCGCCAGACTCAAAAGCGCGCGCCGGTGCGGCCGCACAAATTCCGTGACGCTCGCTTCGGCCTCGAGGATGATGCGGTCCATCATTTTGACTGATTCCACCGGATAGCGCCCTGTAGCGGTTTCCGCGCTGAGCATCACCGCATCGCTGCCGTCAAAAATTGCATTGGCCACATCGGAAGCTTCCGCGCGCGTCGGCCGCGGATTGTACGTCATCGATTCCAACATTTGCGTCGCGGTAATCACCGGCACCCGCGCTTCTCGTGCATGGGCGATCACCATTTTTTGAACCACGGGCACGCGTTCCGGGCTCATCTCCACGCCTAGGTCGCCCCGCGCCACCATGACTCCGTCAGACACCTCGAGAATTTCATCGAGGTTGTCGATGGCCTCCGGTTTCTCGAGCTTGGCGATCACCGGAACTTTCCGGCCGGCTTTCTCCATTGCCGCCTTGGCCGCCAGCACGTCGTCCGCCGTGCGCACGAAGCTCACGCCAATGTAGTTGACGCCGCATTCCAAGGCGAACCGTAGGTCTGCCAAATCTTTCTCTGTCAGCGCCGGAATCCGCAGCTTCACGCCCGGAAGATTGACGCCCTGATGCTCCCGCAGTTCGCCGCCATTCACCACGCGACAGGAAATGCGCTGGCGCGTCGTGGATATCACACGCAATTCGATCAGTCCGTCGGCGAGCAGGATTCGGTCCCCCTTGTGCACTTCTGCTGGCAGGCGTTTGAAGCTGATCGAGACACCTTCCTCGTTTCCCGGTGCCTCCACCGTGCTGATCGTGAAGCGGCTTTCAGTGCGCAGAGTTATTGGGCGTCCGCCTTCCAGCGCGCCCGTCCGGATTTTCGGTCCCTGCAAATCGGCGAGAATACCGATGGGTTTTTGCTGGCGCCCCGAAGTCGCTCGTACCAGGGTGACCGTGCGCGCGTGCTCGTCCTGCGTGCCGTGGGAAAAATTCAGCCGGGCCACGTCCATCCCTGCCCGCATCAAGTGGTCGATCATTGCGGGAGAACGGCTCACTGGACCCAGGGTGCAAACAATCTTGGCCCGGCGGACCTGGGTGGAGTTCAACTTACTTCGTGGCGAATTCATGAACCGCCTTGTAGAGGAATTCGACGCCTGTCCGAAAGCTGGTGATTGGGATGCGTTCGTCGTCGCCGTGCATCCGTAGCATATCCGCGTCGCTCAGTGGAAAAGGAACCAGTCCATAGGACTGTACGTTGTGCATTCGCAGATAAGCGGAATCCGTAGCCCAAGTGGATAAATAGGGAACAACCACGGCACCCGGAAATTGCTGCGGCGCAAGGTGCTCGATCGTCTGGTAAAGCTCCGTGGTGATTGATGAAGAAGGAGCGCTTGGTCCGGCGTCCGGCTCCACGGTGAATTTGACCTGGGGATCGTTCACCGCCTTTTGCATCTGCTCGATTACATCCAGGATCGAATTTCCCGGCAGCAGCCGAATATTCAGATTGGCCGAAGCCTGAGCGGGAACCACATTATTGCGAACGCCTGCGCTTAATTGCGTCGGCGCAATGGTGTCCCGCAGCATTGAGTTCCACATCGGATTCATCTGCGCGAGGCGCAGAGCAGCAAGGTCCGCCCGGTCCGAGCTATCCAATGCACGAATCCACTTGGCGATATCTTCGTCTTCTACGGTAGCAAGTTGCTCGAAATAACGCCGCGTCATGGTCAGCAAGTGTAGCGGCGTTTCGAGCGTGCCGATTTTCTGCACAGCCGCGGCGAGATGCACCACCGCATTATCTTTTTGTGGAATGGAAGCGTGGCCCGAAGTCCCGGTTGCGGTCACCGTCACGTTGTAAGCCACTTTTTCGCTGGTTTGGATGGCCACGTACTGCACTTTGCCGTTTCCTGGCTGCAAAATCACCCCGCCGCCTTCATTCAGCGCAAAACCGCAGGCGATCTTGTCCCAATACTTGTCGATCACCGCCTTTATGCTGGCGTCGCCGCCCTGTTCTTCATCGTCGTCCGCAAGAAAAATGACGTCCCGCGTCAGCCGTGTTCCCGAGCGCTTGAGTCCGATAAACACCGCCAGGTTCGCCGCCACCATGCTCTTGTCATCGATCGCCCCGCGCCCGTAGATGTAGCCGTCCTTCTGTGTCGCCGCGAAGGGATCCACGCTCCATTTGGCTCGGTCTACGCCCACTACGTCCAAATGCGCCAGCAGCAACAGCGCCTTCGAAGAGTCCGGCAAAGGCCCCGCTTGAATCCGTGCGACGACGATTCCCCGCCCCGGCTTCATCTCTAGAACTTCCGCGGGAATATTTTCCTTTTGCAAAACGTTCTGGATATATTTCGCCGCCTCCAGTTCGTTGCCGGGAGGATTCGTCGTATTGATTCGGATCAGGTCGGTTAGCCAGGTCTGCGCCTCTGCGGTCAGTTGCAACTGATCCGGTATCCCGCCGGGCGCGGGCGTTTGGGATTTCAACGCCACCGGCGGCAACACCAGCATCAGGATGATCCCGGCAAGTAGGCTGAAAATGTAAGGAATTCGCCTCCCCATCCCTTCTCCTTTACCTAAACGGCTCCGTTCCTCGCATTTTTTCGCGAGCCAACGATACTAACATGCCGGTGTTAGCGTCCAAGCCGATGGTTCCATCATTAATTCCATAGGAACATCACCGAAATTTGAATCATGGAATTTGAACATCCCTTCGTTTCGTGGCACCATCAAAGGTACTGGGTGGCTACGGGCGCGCAGGTTTTACGATCGCGCGCCTGCTATAAGAAATATGACAAAATTATTGTTAGCCCACGTTCTGATCGCCGTTTTGGCTTTTGGGCCGCCGTCTGCCTTTGCGCGAGGCCAGGGATCTCAACAACCTCCTTCCTCAAAGCCCGCGGCGCCTCAACAGGCGCCCGCACAGGGACAGGACCAGCAGCAATCGGGCCAGCCCGGCTTTGCCATTTCCACCACCGTTCCCCTCGTTAACGTGGACGTAGTAGTCACCGACAACGACGGCAATTATTTGAACAATTTGAAAAAGGAAAATTTCCGCATCATCGAAGATGGCGCGCCCCAGACGATCACCAATTTTGGCACCACCGACGCTCCGATCACGGTGGTTCTGCTGATTGAATTCAGCCAACTAGGTTACGGCTGGTTCCTGTACAACGCCGTCAATTGGGCCGATGTATTTCTGCACCAGCTCAAGCCCAACGATTGGATTGCGCTTGAATCTTTCAATATGCGTTCCAACGTCGAAGTAGACTTCACGCACAATCCACGAGAGGTTGAGCAGGGCCTCGTTTCGCTCTATTTCCCCCCGTTCCACGAATCGAACATTTTTGACGCGCTTGCGGACGTGACCGAACGCCTGCAGGATGTGAAGGGCAAAAAGGCTGTTCTGGTCTTGGCCTCCGGCATCGACACCTTCAGCCGCCTAACGCTGGATAAGACTCTCGCCAAATTGAAGACAACTGACGTCTCGGTTTATTGCGTAGGCGTCGCTGAACAGATGTTCGTGCGAAGTATAGATAATGGCGGGCTAACCTATCTGCAGGCCCAGAATCAGCTCAAGACTTTTGCCGAAATGACCGGCGGCCGTGTCTGGTTTCCGCGCTTCGACGGCGAAATTCCCAGCATCATGGCCGACGTGGCGGGTAGCCTCAGAAACGAATACAGCTTGGGCTACAGTCCCAGCAACCGGAATAACGACGGCAAATACCACAAGATCAAAGTGGAGCTCGTTACTCCCGATGGCGGACCCTACACGGTCATCGACCAAAAGGGTAAGAAGCACAAATTCCAGGTCTACGCCCGTCAGGGCTACACTGCTCCCTCCAGCAACGTCACAAACTGAGACCCAGTGGCACAGGCACTTGCGGTTTGCTTTTATGTAGCGCCCGCCTTCAGGCGGGCACCTTTCGTCTCTAGCTGCGATTGCCGCAGGTTCTAGGACGCTAATACCCTCGCTCCAAATCTACCCGATTCCGCAGCGGCTCGCCCCGGAACCAGCGCTCCAGGTTGTCGATCAGCAGCTCCGTCTCTCTCTCCCATATGCGCTCGCTGATCCCGCTCGTATGCGGCGTAATAAAAACATTTTCGAGCGACCACAGCGGGCTTTCCGGCGGCAGCGGCTCCGGCGAGGCCACGTCCAATGCCGCGCCGCCTATCGCGCGCTTCTCGAGCGCCGCGACGAGCGCTGCCTGGTCCACTAGCGAGCCTCGCGCCACGTTTACCAGAATCGCGCTGCCCTTCATTGCCCCAAGCTCTTCCGCGCCGATCAGATGATGCGTTTCCGGCGTTTCTGGCGCCGCGAGAATCACGTAATCGACGGACGGCAATGCGGCCTTGAGTTCCTCAGCCGGAAAAGCGCGTTCCGCCAATAAAGCCTCCGCTTTGCCAGAACGCGTCACCGCCCAGATCCGCATTCCGAAGCCACGCAGCCGCTCCGCGACTGCTCGCCCTACAGCACCGAACCCCACGATCAGCGCCACGGCGCCGCTCAGTTCCCGTGGCCGCGCTGGTCCATCCCAAATCTCCTGCTGCGCCCATTTCTTCTGCGCTTGATAGCGCATCGCGCCAGGGAAATCCCGCGCCATTGCTACGATCATCCCTGCTATGTGCTCAGCCATGTTCGGCGCGTGTACGCCGCTGGCGTTGGTGAGAATAATCCCCGAGCCGCAAAATTCCGGATACATCAGTTGGCCCACGCCCGCCGAAGTCGTGTGTACCCACTTCAGCCGCTTCGCTTCGCGCAACTGCTCCGGCCGCAACGTCAAGCCGACGAAAACATCCGTATCGGGAAGTTCAAGATTGATCCGGTCGTAGTGCGGCAGGTCCACAACGCTCATCTCCGGCCATCGTTCTCGCACCGCCGCCGCCATTTCCGGTGGCGAGCGCCACAGCGTGAACCGGTGATAAGACGAGATGACGAGCTTGGTCTCAGCAGGCTTCGGCGAATTCATTCGGCATAGCGTCCATCGTGCATTCGCTGCAACGTGTCATTCTGAGCGCAGAGTCCCGATGTGTCTTTTTCCGGAAATCGCAGTCCCGATTTCCGGTCGGGACGCGCAGTCGAAGAATCTCTCATGCTCGTTCGAGTGTTGCCATCTCAACTGCATTCGATCAATCGCACAGCGCGCTCCAGGGTTTAAACGTAGAGGGTGTACGACTTACACACGGCCTTTAGCGCGGCAGCCTTTTACTTCGCCTCCACGCGCAAATCGCTCCCCGTCATCTCCTTGGGCTGCGGAATCCCCAAAACTCCCAGCATCGTCGGCGCAATGTCCCGCAGCGCGCCGCCCTGTTTGAGCCGCAGAGAGCCATCCTCCTGCAGGAGAATAAATGGTACCGGATTCGTGGTGTGGTAAGTGTGCGCGCCGCCGGTCACCGGATCTATCATCGTCTCGGCATTGCCGTGGTCCGCAGTGATGATCCAGGCGCCGCCGCGCGGCC
>Ga0210394_10006281_pt1 | contig 12918 bp, 9 predicted proteins | sample IncBWC12MmetaG_FD_160121 | JGI IMG/M metagenome (GOLD analysis project Ga0210394, IMG submission 160121) | Forest soil microbial communities from Barre Woods Harvard Forest LTER site, Petersham, Massachusetts, United States - Inc-BW-C-12-M | ecosystem: Environmental > Terrestrial > Soil >... | reverse complement strand
GTAGTCGTAAAGGACCTTGTGAAGCAAGATTATGAATTTCACCAGGTTCGTATACGCCTGCTGCCAGAACGGCTCCTTACCGCGGCCAAACAGGTTGTTTAGCAACGACGCGATTCCGAATGCCAGGGCATAGGCGTCCTGATCGTTATGCAGCGGATTGTAGCGGTACTCGGAATGGAGGCTGACCTCGACGTAGTCATCGGCTCTGCCGCACGCCTCCAGGAGTTTCTTCACTTTGAAACAGAAGTCCCCCTTGACCTCAAGGACGAGGGCGCCGGCACGCCGCTCGGCGTCAGAGGCGCGGTGCGAAAGGATCTGCTCCGCGAAGGGAAGCATGCAACAGCTCGTCTTGCCAGACCCTATGGCCCCAAACACCGCGATGCCTGTGAATAACCCTCGCTCGGGAATTGTCAGCCATTGCGGATGTTCAGCCGGACCGATGGACTTGGGATGGTGGATCTCACCAAGGATGAGAAATAGCTGTTCGCGCTGCCGGACCCCAGGATAGGGTGGTAGTGGATTGCGCACCAGCGCTGGCTCGGTCCTGACCGCGAAGATATAAAGCAGTGCAAAGGACGCCGAAAACACGATGAGCGGTGTCGAAAACAGCATTGCCGTGTACGTCCAGCGCATGGCGTCAAACAGCCAGGGCCTTTGAAGTTCGATCAATTGCAGCACATCGTCGCCCGCTGGAAATGGCCAGTGCTGCAGCAGGACGTATCCCACTGAAGACGCCAGGCCGAAACTGAGCATCATGCGATTGTGAACGATGGTGCGCAACATTGAAACCTCCTACGCAGCCGGAGAGGGCTCGCGCGTCTCGGGTCGAGAGAAGCGACTACGCTCCGCTTTCCCATTCCCAGGGGCAGTTGAGGGGCCCGGAGCGAGAGTCAACGGCAAAGCCTCACTGGACTGTGACCGGCCTTCCGCACCCGCGCGCTCCCTCCATTCCAGGAACGCCTTATCGCGCCGAAAAACACTTTTCAACGCTTCGTTGATAACCCAGTCGCGGGCGCTGTCGATGAAACGGCAGTAGAGTTCGAGATCGGCGAGCACGGTGCCGCTGAGCGAAACCGTGGTCTGTTTTTTGGTGTCTTTGGGCTGTTTGGCTATGAGCGAAGCCATACGATACCTCCTGGTGGGGTCGCGCGAGCGACACGTAAAGATTCATCAGGCGAACGGCGGTGGCGACCCCTGACGCGACGACAGGAGTGCAGTAAGGTTTGGGGAGGGCAAGGCCCGACACAAACCGGGGTCGCGCTGATCTTGACAAGGCGATCGAGAGGGACGAACTGCTCGGCTCCCTCGATGAAGGGATGCAGTTTGTGGTGTGGCGCCTGTACTGGGGGTTCAGTGTCGCCGAAATTGCCGACGAACTCGGGATTACGCCGAACACCCTATCCAAGCGGCTGAGTCGCTTAAGACGATCCCTCCGCAGTACCCTTGACCACGGGCCTAAAGCCGGGGGAACATCTAAGGGTAGTGGTCAACGAACCTCCCGAGCGCGCACGAGATCTTCCGCCGGCTTGAACGCGCGGCGCTCACTAGTCCTCCGAATCCGGATCGCGTCGGCTGTTTAGACGAGGAAACTCTCGCTGCGTTCGCGGCTAGTCCGAGATCATTCTCGATGCGTGACCCGATCTTCGAGCATTTGGCGTGCTGTCCTGAGTGTTTCGCTTTCGTTCAAGCGCGGCGGGGCGCGACATAACCCGGCCGTACAAGGAAGCTTTCCTACGACGGTACTAAGGCCCGATGGAGTGACGCGGCTCTTCGGGGGACTCCCCGTCTTGCAACGGCTCAATGACCCGCCATGCACGGTCCAACTTGAGGACAGACTGAATACGGATCTCGAACACTCGATGCCCGACACCGTCCTTTTCGACCTCCCGGCTGCGTAACTCCCCTTCGACTTCGACATGAGCGCCCTTCTTCAGCTGGACGGCAAAGTCCGCGAATTTGGGTCCCCAGCCAACGCATCGATGGGATTCCGAGTGCGACTGCCACTCTCCGGCCCGGTTCTTCCACGAGCTCTTCGTAACCAAAGTCAAGATCGCGTGCGGGTTTTCCCCATCCGCGATGCGCCGCTCGGCGTCGCGAGCAAGGTAGCCGATCAGGTTGACTCGATTCAAATACATGGCCGCAAATGAGGCGTATATGCCGTTGGCTTATATGCGCCACCGTACCACCATGAAGTGTTTCGATGCAACGGCGCAAGAGCCAGATTCAGCCCGCGAACCTGAAGAAGAAGGCCATCGGCATCGTTGTGTCCGAGTTTCGCCGTGAGGCGGGCTTTTCGCAAGAACGGCTCAGCGCGGACTGCGGCTTCGAGCGTACGTACCTCAGCCGTGTTGAACGTGGCATTTTGAATCCCACAGCGATTCGCCTTTGGACTATTGCCGAGGCCCTGAAGACTCCGTTCCACGCGATGGTAAATCGGATGGAGAGCTGGGCCGCAGAGCAGGAGAAGGCCCGCCATCAACGATGACGGGCCCTTACAGTTAGGCATGATTCTCCTTCGCCGCATCCTCCGCAGGCTCGATTGCCTGGAGGATGATGGAAGCAGTCTGCTGAATGAAGGTCAACGATTCGGCAAGCGTGGCCTTGTCACCCGAGTGAAGCTGGATGTAGTCTGAGAAGCTTGTGTTGGTGTCCAGTCCGATGGCGGTGGAGATCACATAGGCGACTGCCTCGGCCTCGGTCTCGCGAATGGTGTGCGTCGTCACCGTGCGCCGGTCGCCGCGGTGCAATAGTTCGTGACCCAGCTCGTGTACGAGGACTGCCAGGTGTTCGGCGGGCGAGAGATCCGGTAGCAACGTGATCTTGCCCCCGGATGACATCCCTCGTGCTGGGGCGATGGCGCTGTCATACCCAAGAACGATGTTCCGGCTGGCTGCGAACTGAACAAGCCGGTCGTTATAGTCCCGCGGATCGCCCTTGACGGTGGCGAACTCCGGCAGCGGCTCGCCGTCAGTCTGGCTCACATCGAAAACATGCGCGGCGCGAAATCCAAACAGGCGCGTCTGGGCGTCTTCGGTGAGATCGTCGTCGGACTTCTTGCGCCCGACCATCGGCGCGAGAATGACAATGCCTTTCTCGCCTTTACGGACGAAACGGCGGAGCTTCAGCCACGAGTGAAACCCGGCAACGTGGGATGCGTCGGGACGCTGGCTGTAGATCAACAGAATATTGCCCCACGAGTAACGGTGAAAGCGGGACATCATGGCGAGATAGAGCTTCAGAGCTTCGCTCTGGCCGCGTTCAAGCGCATCCATGAGCTTGGCGATGGCGGATTCGCTGAGTTGTTTGGCTTGTTCGGTGGTCATAGCGCCCCCTGTGCCGTCCTGGGGAGAGCTGCCGCCTTAGGCGGCAGCCCCCTCCGGCTCCTGTGCCGGGACGCCGTCGGTCTTCTTCGCCCGATCGAGGTTCATGATCGAGGCGACACGAATCTCGGTGATGGACTTCTTCACGTCCACCGGCTTCTTGCCGGTCGTCTTCTGCGTGTACTCGCGCGTCTGGATCTCGCCTTCAACCTGCACGTGCGCGCCCTTGGCGAGCGTAGCGGCGAACTCGGCGAGCTTACCCCAGACGATGCAGCGGTGCCAGGTCGTTTGCGACTGACGGTCGCCCGTCTCGCGATCCTTCCAGTAACGGGTGGTTGCAAGCGACAGCACCGTAAACGATGCGTTGTTGCGGGTGGTTTTGACTTCGGCGTCTTTGCCGAGAAATCCAATGAGAGTGGCTCGATTCATTTTGCGTTCTCCTTTTTCTTTCTGTTCCCGAGAGTCTCTCGGGGCACCCGTAAAGCGAGCGGAGCCGCTCCCAAGGACAAGGTCTGCTTTTTCGGGGGGACCGCCAAGGCGAATGCCGGTCCGCGACAGCGGATGGTGGGGGAGCCGAAACCCGCAGGGCCGCTGAAGGCGGAAGCAGAAGACCGCAGCTCCGCCGGGCGCGGCTAGGCCGTTAGGCCGTCAAGCGAAGCTGTGCCCGAGAGACTAAGGGACGGAAAGTAGGAGGAACGCCACTGGATCGAGCCGTTCGAGAGAGGCGGCTGGGAAGTCCGAAAGAAACCGCGCGCTCTGGACACTTGAGTGATCGGCGACTCCACCTGCGAAGGAAGGATTGGGGAACGATATTTGATCGGGACGTTTAAGCAACGCTGGGGCGCAAAAGTAAGGGCGATGTTTTGCAACACGACTCGTGGATGCACGTGCAGGTTCGCATCAGGGCACACGGACGTACAGCGGTTGGCGGTACATGGCCGACAGTGAAGAACCATCCCCGAGGCAGAAGGCAGCCTCTGTCGGTACCCATAGGAAGACTGACGCTGGGCAAGATGGCGCTGAAATGGACTGCGGCCGGTACACGCTCACCTCACAGTGCCGCACGATCAGATTGACCGGCGACGCCGAAGACAAAGCAGGCTGTCTCGGATGGAAACGAGAGCACGGATGGACGATCCTTGACAGTAGTTCGCTCTAGGTATAGAGTGAACAGGTATGGCACGCGACCTCTTTCCTGGAGCCCTGGAAATCATGGTGCTCCAGGCCCTCCGGCGTGAACCTTTGCATGGGTACGCGCTCGCGCAATTGATCCGGCGAACCTCTGGCGACCTGCTACAAATCGAGGAAGGTTCGCTTTATCCAGCACTTCAGCGGATGTTGAAAGCGAAGTGGGTTACCGCCGCCTGGGGTGTGTCCGCGACCAACCGACGCGTACGGATCTACAAAATCACCGCTGCCGGACGCAAGCAACTGGAACACGAAGTAGCCAGCTTCGAGCGCATGATCGAAGGCATCGGGCGCGTACTGAGGCCGAGTCAGTCATGAAGGGCCGAGAACTCTCCGAAGAAATCCGCGCGCACATCGAAGAGAAGATCGCCGAATTGGTGGAATCCGGTGTGCCGGCATCCGACGCTCGGGCGCAAGCGCTACGGGGGTTCGGAAACCCGACTCTGATCGCCGAAACGAGCCGCGAAATCTGGGGCCGACCTTCGCTCGACAGGCTCTGGCAGGACGTGCGCTACGGCGCACGCATGATGCGGCGCGATCCCGGGCTCACGGCCGTGATGATCGCCACGCTGGCGCTGGGCATTGGAGCAAACACGGCGATCTTCAGCGTCGCGCACTCGGTACTGCTTGCGCCGCTGCCGTACCCTAATCCGGACCGGCTGGTGTTTATTTCGACCCTCAACGATCAAGTTGTCGGCGCGCCCGACTACTTCGATTTGCGCGCACAGGCCCAGTCCTTTGATGCGATGGCGGCGTATACCTACCAGGATTCAAACCTGGAGGCTCGCGGCGAAGCGGTCCAGACCACAGTCGTGTCTCTCTTGGGTGATATGTGGACTCTTACGGGGGCTGAGCCTATGGAGGGCCGCCTGTTTCTGCCGGGCGAGACGGGCGGTGTCGTGCTTGCCTACAGAACCTTTGAGCAGCGCTTCCACAGTGACGCAAGTATCATCGGTAAAGCCGTGACTCTGGATGGCTCGCCCGCCGTAATTCTTGGCGTTCTGCCTCGGGATTTCCGGTTCCTCCTACCGACCGAATTGTCCTTGATTCAGAAGAAGGAGATCGAAGCCTACGTTGCTAGCCCGTTCACACCGACCAACCAGCCTCACAGCGCGCCGCAAATGAGAAGCGTTTCCGTCGTCGCGCGCTGCAAGCCGGGAGTCTCTCTGGCACAGGCGCGGGGAGAGGTCGAAGCTTTGATGGAACGCATCAAGGCGCAATGGGGATATATGGGCTTCATTTACAGCCAGATGGTGGTGCGTGTCGTTCCGCTCCAGGACCGGCTAGTGAGGAACGTGCGTCCGGCCTTGCTGGTATTGTTGGGCGCGGTCGTGTTTGTGCTGTTGATCGCGTGCGCCAACGTTGCGAACCTGCTGCTGGCTCGCGCGGCAGCGAGACAAAAGGAAATCTCCATACGCGCGGCGCTAGGAGCCGGAAGGATGCGGGTGGTGCGCCAGTTTCTGACTGAGAGTTTGATGCTGGCCCTGATCGGCGGCGCGGCGGGATTGTTGCTGGCTCGCTGGGGCGTCGCTGCGCTGGCGCGATTCGGCCCGGTCGATGTGCCGCGCTTAAGTAGTGCCAAGATCGATGCATGGGTGCTGGCGAGCACGCTGGCTTTGTCGCTGCTGACCGGCCTGCTGTTCGGGATGGCACCGGCGATTTCTTATTCGCGGGGCTTGCATAACACTTTGAAGGAATCTGTGCGGACTGTTTCGGCAAGCTCGTCGGCGCGGCGATTGCGGACTTTGCTCGCCGCCGGAGAACTCGCCCTGGCCCTGGTGCTGCTGACCGGCGCGGGACTCATGGTCAAAAGCATCTGGCGTATGAACGCGCGGCCTGCCGGATTCGATCCGGAACATACGCTGGTGCTGAAGGTGTCGCTCTCCGGAGACCGTTATCGAACACTGCCGCAGAAGGTCCTCTATTTCCGTACGACGCTGGAGCGCCTGCGCACGGTGCCGGGCGTGGAGGCCGCGGGCGTGGGCACTGGGGGGTTCATGGGTCCCATGAGGGTGGACGAAATCCCGGCGGAACCGGGCGCGCCCCTCCCCGTCGTTAACATTCACGTCGCCTCTGAGGGTTACCTGCGCGCAATCGGCCTCCGTCTAATGGAGGGCCGCTGGATTACCGATGAGGAGGCCGCCCCGGTAGCTGTAGTGAATCAATCTTTTGTTCGTCGAGTAGCCCGTGGGCAAGATCCAATCGGCAAGCACGCGTTTCGAGCGACGATCGTGGGTGTCGTTGCGGATCTCAAGGTGGACAAGCTCGACGCCGATCCCGCGCCGGAAATCTATACCCCGTATTCCAAGTCGATTCTTCCCTTCGCGTCGATGGAGGTGATGATGCGCGTGAGCGGAGATGCTGCCACCGCGGCTCCCAACCTCAGGAGCATCGCGGTAGAGACTGATCCGACGCAGGCAATCTACGGTACGACGACGCTGGACCGGGCGCTCGCCGAGTCCATCGCTCCTCGGCGGTTTAATCTGCTCCTGCTTGCGATATTCGCATCGGTCGCGGTGCTTCTGGCTGCCATCGGAATCTACGGAGTCATGTCGTATACGGTAATGCAGCGGGCGCAGGAAATCGGCGTAAGGATGGCGCTAGGCGCCGAAGGCGGCCAAGTTGTGCGCATGGTGGTTTGGCAAGGGATGCTAGTGGCCGGTGGCGGGATTGCCAGCGGCCTAGTGGCAGCTCTGGCTCTCACGCGGCTGATGGCGAGCTTACTGTTTGACGTGAAACCAACTGATCCGCAAACGTTTGCAACAATGGCCGCCGGGCTCGCGGGGGTAGCGTTCTTGGCGTGCTGGCTTCCCGGAAAACGTGCGGCACGAGTGGATCCGATGGTGGTACTGCGATACGAGTAAGAAGTCCCGCTGCCTATCAAGCGGTCGCCTGCTACGGCAGCAGACGGTCTGTTTCTAAACACTACGCCGTTAGGCGAGACTGACCTGACGAACTGTCGCGCACAAAGAACTAATACAAGGGGAAATCTGCCGGCGGCAGCCATCTCAGTTCCGGGGTGGCATTTGGGCGGAGCCGGGCTGCGTCTGCTCGGCGGACTTCCCTCCCAGCAGGATGAGTCCGTCGGCGATCGTACCGCGCCAGCTCAAGTAATCATGCGCACCCTGAAATTCCTGGTAAAATACCTCGTAGCCTTTGGCGCGGAGCACGTCCCGCAGGTGGCGATTCGTCACCAGAATTGAAGAGCCGTCCCCATCCCGGTCTAGTTCCATCGATCCCGCGTCCAGGTAGAAGCGTAGAGGCAGCTTCGGGCTCTTGACGAACAACTGGGCCACATAGCTCGGATCCGCGCCCGGCGCGAACGTATCCGGCTTCGAAGGATCGGGTGGAGGAGTCCACCAATAGGAGCCGGATTGCGAGAGCACGTTGCCGAATGTTTCCGGATGCCGGTAGGCCGCGCACGTGGCCGCAAGCCCTCCGTAGCTGTAGCCCCCGATCGTGACTCGCTGCGGATCGCGGGTCACGTTATAGTTCCGCCGCAACCACGGAATCAGCTCGGAATTCAAAAACTCCGCGAACGTAGGGTTACACGGCAATTCCGTGCCGCGCATTCCCTTAACATTGCCGACAATCAGGGCGACTGTCGGCGCAATCCTCTTTTCCGAAATGAGGTTGTCGAGCGTCGTCGGAGTGGGCACGATATCGATGGAGTCTTGTCCGTCGAAAACCACCAGCAGGTCGTAAGGCTGGGCGTTTTTCGAGTAGCCTGGCGGCAGGTACACGAAAATCGGGCGCGTATTTTTCAAGAGCGCGCTCGCGAAATCCTGTTTCACGATCTCGCCCGCAGGCGTCCCCGCGCGTTTGCCCGCCCAGGGCTGCGGCGGCGCGTCGGGCATCTCGAGTACGGAGGCACCGCGGTGTACAGGAAGATCCGGGTTTTCCGCGGAATCCCAAATCGTCGCCTTCGGATTTAATGGATCGCGTTGGGATCGAACACTAACCTGGCTCAGGAGATCGTCGTCGATCTTCGTTGCCGGCGTCACTGCGGGCGCGTTCGGCGTCAACAGATAAGTTGTGCGCAGCCGATGGTCGAGGCGCAATGTTCTGTACCAGACATCCGTGCCTTCCACGTGGCGCAGGAAGCAATCGCCCGGAATCGGCGAGCAGTTGCGAAAATTGAGCAGGACCCGTTGAGTGTCCGTGCTGCCACGCCAAAGAAACGTTGTGAAGCGATTGATGAGATCGTCTTGGATCGGCTCGATCAGCGGACTTCCATTCGGGCCGATCTCTTTCCAGAAGATATCCGCCTCCGCCTGGCTTGTAATCTTCCGAATACGCGGGCTTACATCCACTTCTGCCGGCGCCGGCGCGTGCGGAGTGTTGATTTTCAGGCCAGAGATCCTGTAAGAGGCCGAAGAGTTTCCCTCGCGGGCGGCAATCTTAAGGCTCCATCGGCCCGGCTGCGTCGCGAGGAATTGCAGCGCGTCTCCCTTCAGACGCTCGGACGAGAACGCACGGCTGAGGCGTCCGTCAGGGCTATAAACCGAGAGAATCACATCCTTGCCCTGGCCTTCCAGCGTCAACTGGACGATCTGATCGGTCTTCAGATCGAGCGCGAACAGATCGGTGCCTCCGGCCGCCAGGTTGCGGTTAAAGGTCTTCTCCACTTCGAGCTGGATGGGCGACTGAGCCTGCGCAAGTGCGATCGCGACGAGAACAGCGAAAATGGCGATCGGCAAAGAGCCGGGGCGCATAAAGATTCACCTCGAATGAATCGTGATTTCTCTATTCTATATGCTGGCGGCAACGCAGCCTTGCTGTGCCGGCTCCTGCTCCGTTACCCTACGGCTAAGCTACGATCTCAAACGCCGGAGGTTCAATGCGACTCCGGTCCAGAAGAGCACGGCTCCGCCCAAACTGACGGTTCCGCCGATGATCTTACTGGCGACTCCCCATGCCTCTCCCGTATGTCCGTAACGAATGAAGGTCGTTGAGAAAATGCCGCAGGTGCCGAACGAAGCTCACCACCCTGCTGGCTCGATTCAGCCCAAGCGCGGAGATTCTACCGATTCCATCGCCGCTAGATGTCTATTATGAAATACACGATGTTGGAGTTGCGATGCTTGCGGCACCAGCATCATAAGCGCCGCCAGTCGGGCGTCTGCGTTTTGCGCGCGCGTCAGAGAGCGCCTCAACGGAGGGTGAGCGGACCGCCCACCGGCGTACTCAGCAGTTGCGCGTCGTCCAGTACTTTCAAGGCGGGCAAGAGGCGGAGATAGTTTCAGCCGCCTTTTTCTAAACACTGCGCCGTTAGCGAGAATCTATATGGCAGATGGGGTTAGAATCGAGCCATGCGCGTACTGATCCTCGGCGGCACAGGCTTTCTGGGTCCCCAGATCGCTGAGCGATTAGCGGCAAGTGGTCACGATATCACAGTTTTTCACCGTTCTCGGACGAGCCCGGGCTCACACAGGCATTTCACTGAGATTTACGGGGATCGGAACATGCTCGGCGAATCGAGTCATGAACTCCGGCGGGTTCATCCCGACGTCGTGGTTGACGTGATTGCATTCACGGAAAGGCATGCCGATTCTCTGGTTGATGTGTTTCGCGGTTATGCCAGACGCCTTGTTGTACTGAGCAGCGGAGATGTTTACCGCGCCAACGATATTCTCTTCCGCCGTATTGAAGGAGCCGTCGATCCGACGCCTCTCAGCGAATCCTCTCCTGTTCGAGAACGCTTGAACCCGTATCAGGGCTTGCCAATTCCAGAGCCGTACGGGTTTTCGTGGGACGACTATGACAAGCTCCTGGTGGAGCGCGCCGTTATGCGCGATGGCAGTCTTCCCGCCACCCTATTGCGCCTTCCGATGCTGTTTGGCCCTGGTGTTCACGACGCCGCTCAGCGCCGGTTCTTTTCGTACCTGAAACGAATGGAGGACCGTCGCAGTGCGATACTTCTTGATCTAAGAACGGCTCGCTGGCGAGCACCATGGGGTTTTTCCGGCGACGTCGCGGAGGCTGTAAGGCTTGCGGTGGAAAACGAGGCCACGAAAAGCGAGATTTACAACGTCGGGGAGTCAGGTGGGCGAGACATCGAATCCTGGGTCCGGGAACTCGAAGTCGCCGCGGGTTGGAAGGGAGATATTGTCACGATTGATCGCCCATGTCCAGCGCCAAGCCTCCCTCTTCAACTAAACCTCGAACAACACCTCAATATGGATACGAATAAGATTCGATGCGGTCTCGGCTATCGGGAAACGATGTCAAGCCGCGAAGCACTCGAAACAACCATAGCTTGGGATCGAGAGCACTGGCCTACAGTGATCGATCCCGCCCAATTCGACTATGCAGCGGAAGATGCGATCCTCAGCGGGATGTCGGGAGGAAGCTCCTGAGAGGTCGGGCATCGTAGAGCGAGCCTGAAAAGTGATGGAGTAGAACCACATGCCTACCCGGGAGGTGGTCCAGTGCCGTGGAATGCCTACGGTGAGGAGCGTGATGCGACCTCAACTTCCCAGAACGCCGTATCTTGGGAGCGATCCTTCGCAGCGAGTGAATCCAGCCCATTCTCCGAGTTGCGCGTCATCCGCTCGGAGTCGGAATCAACTCCCTCGAAGCAACTCGACGATCTCGGTTCGCTGCATTCTCTCCGCCCAGGCGCGTGGTCTGGCCCACGGTTCCGCGTCCGCTTCCGCGGGGTCGGTGCCACGCGCGAGAAACAGCTTCACGATCTCGACGTTTCCCCATCGGCATGCCCACCCCAGCGGAGTGCTCTTGAGTAAGTCGTCACGCACATCCAACCGCGCTCCGGCGTCGAGAAGCATGGTGGCAAGCTGAACCACCGGGCCGCGGCCGTCGCCAGCAAGAATCTCATGCAGGATGGTCTGGCCATGCTCGGGATCGCGATGATGCGGTACAGTGCGGGCCAGTATCAGCCTGAACGTTTCGCAGCATTCCGGAAGATGGCCGTTGTTCCACGTCGGCCGGCGGAGCATTCCGAACCAGCGCGGATCCTCCGGCGGCCAATCCACACGTTCCAGCGCCATGCGAACGATGTCATCGCACAATGAGCTCGCGCCCCCCCACAGCAGTTGCTCCGCCACGGTGCGGCCCATGAAGTCATTCGGCTCAAGATGCGGATCGACTTCGCCGGCGAGCATCTTTCGCGCCATTTCCGTCTGAGCCGCATAACCCGCGGCGCTGGCGTCGATCCACCCGCCATGCTTCTCGATCAGTGCAATCAACCCCGCATTGCGGCTGTCGTAGGCACGATATGCCGCCGAGCCCGCGGTAAATACATTGGCATTCGGATCCGCGCCACGCTCCAGCAGCAAACGCGCCATCGCAATGCGTTTCAGGACGACAGACTGAAACACGGGACCGCCGGAAGACCATGTCTTCTCCTCCGTGTGCCCAACCTGAATAGGTTCGTCCGGATCGAGGCCGAGGTCGAGCAGGCGGCGCAACGTGTCCGGCTGGTCGCCTTTCACAGCCGCCTCCAACAGGCCCTTGCCCTCCAGATCCTGCTTGGAGAACTTCACCAGGTAGTCCCACCGGCCCAGTGCCGCGGCAGAGAGAGGACTGAGTTCGGCGCCGTGTTCCAGGAGAAGCTTTGCCGCGAGTTGGAATTTATCGCTGTTAAACAGCCACTCGTCGCTGCCCGAGCCGGTAGCGGCGAAATCCAGAGGCGTCCACCCTTGCGGCGCTCTATCCAGAAACGTCGCGCTGTGGTGAGGAACGACGTGCGCGCTGGCGTTAACCTCGGCCCCGTGATCGATCAGCCATTTCATCAGCAGCAATCTCCCGCTGCCTGCCGCTTGATGCAGCATCGTAACGCCGCCGGCCCCGCACATCTTGGCCAACTCGGGATGCTGATCGAACACGGCCACCATTGCCTCCTCGCGGCCAGCCATGTAGGCTTCACGGATCTTGCCTCGGACCTCAGGGGGCAGCCCAGACCCACGCATCCCGCGCTTCTCAAGCGCCGCTTGGATGACGGCGGAGATTTCGTCGTAGCCGCGATCGTGTGCCATCAAACGCGGACTGGTCGCATCCCGAATCGGCCAGATGCCGGCGTCCGGATCCGCTCCAAATTCGAGCAGGAGTTTGGTCATCTCAAGATCGCGCCGCATCACGGCCATGTTGAGCGGGCTCATTCCGCGGCCTCGGTCGACGATCTCCGGCCTTCGCGTGAGGAGATCGCGGACTGCCTTGAGATCCGCGCGCTCGACGGCGTCATGTAGTCTATGCGCGGTGACTCCCTCGACCGCGGCTTTCAGCTTCGGCCAGCTCTCGAATCCATAGGACCGCGCGAGCACGAACTGCGCGTCGTTCAGCGCAAATGTCTCTGGATCGGCAGTACGACGATACGCCGTGACCTCGGCGACGGCCAGAGCCGCGGAAGCTCGATACGCTTCAAGCAGTTCTTTGGCTTGCCGTTTCAGTT